>VOFD01000882.1_pt1 | contig 78000 bp, 79 predicted proteins | sample 5384101 | NCBI WGS metagenome assembly VOFD01 (sample SAMN12384723, study PRJNA508395) | human gut metagenome | isolation source: healthy gut C | host: Homo sapiens
ATGACTACGGTCAGATGGGCGTTGAATTGAAAAACAACATTAAAAAAAATATTGGTGGGACAGCATGGTGCTGTTGCACGAAAACATTGTCGGTATCGACTCTGCCATCTTTATGCACCCTACCATCTGGAAGGCTTCCGGACACGTGGACGCATTCAATGACCCTTTGATTGACAATAAGGATTCTAAAAAACGTTATCGTGCTGACGTATTGATCGAAGATCAGTTGGCTAAATATGACGATAAAATCAATAAAGAAGTAGCAAAAGCCGCCAAGAAGTTTGGTGAATCATTCGATGAGGCTCAATTCCGTTCTACCAACGGACGTGTGTTGGAACATCAGGCTAAGCGTGATGCACTTCACACTCGTTTCTCAAAAGCACTGAATGATAATAATCTGGATGAACTTCGTCAGATCATTGTTGATGAAGAGATCGTATGTCCTATTTCCGGTACTAAGAACTGGACGGAAGTTCGTCAGTTCAACCTGATGTTCTCTACAGAAATGGGATCGACTTCAGACGGTGCCATGAAGATTTATCTTCGTCCGGAAACGGCACAGGGTATCTTTTGTAAACTATCTGAATGTGCAGAAAACCGGTCGTATGAAAGTACCTTTCGGTATTGCCCAGATTGGTAAGGCTTTCCGTAATGAGATTGTTGCCCGTCAGTTCATCTTCCGTATGCGTGAGTTCGAACAGATGGAGATGCAGTTCTTTGTAAAACCGGGAACGGAACTGGATTGGTTCAAGAAATGGAAGGAGATTCGTCTGAAATGGCATAAAGCGCTGGGCTTCGGTGATGCCAGCTACCGCTATCACGACCACGATAAATTGGCTCACTATGCCAATGCTGCAACAGATATCGAGTTCCTGATGCCATTCGGTTTCAAAGAAGTGGAAGGTATTCACTCCCGTACGAACTTCGACTTGTCTCAGCATGAGAAATTCTCCGGCAAGAGCATCAAATACATCTTCCGGAATGCGAAGGCCGTGACTTTTAATAACTTCTATGGCGGCAAAGGCTAATGTGTCATTCATGGCAAGAATGGCATCGGGAGGTTGAGGAAGGGATAACAAAGCTTCCGTTGCTATTTTGCCCTCTTCATAATCTATTTTCCGACAGATTACCAGTTCTTTTTTTCAATGGGAATATGATTGTCACGGAGAGCTTCCAGGTAACCGTGTTTTCTTCTTGTCACAATATCCAAATGGTTAGCTCCTCCTATGAAAGCCACTCGTTTACTACCGGTATCCAATAAATGTTGGGTAGCCATTTGTGCCGATTGCACTCCATCTGCTACTACCGAAGAAAACTGGTCGGTTAGGCAAACACGGTCGAAGAGGATGAGTGGCATATTAATATCCTTCAGGGCAGCAAGATGAGCATAATCTGTAGTTTCTTGGGACAGACAGGCAATGATACCCTCTACCCGCATATTGACTAAATTCTCAATATTCCTTTTTTTCATATTCGTAGGATTCGTGTGAAGTGGTGATGATGATAAAGTATCCGTTGTCCACTGCCATATTCTCTATCCCGTTCAGGATGGATGCGAAGAAATGGGTAACGATATCCGGTACAACAACCCAATGATACGCGGGGTATTCTTTCGCAGGCTCATGGCAAAAGGATTGGGACGGTAATTCATTTCTTTTGCCAGCTTCTTGGCTTTAACGCAAAGCTCACTGCTAATTTCAGGGCTGTCTTTTAGTGCCCTGGATACAGTGGGAATGGATACGCCTAATGTTTGGGCGAGATCTTTTAATGAAGTATGTTTCCGGTATTCCATTTCTTAAGTCAGCTATATTAGATTCATTTACAAAGAAACACATTCCCCGATAAAAAGAGGGTATGGAAGGATGTTTTTTTTACGTAAACCATTACGTATTGTTTTCGCTTCTTATATGCTGTCCTGAAATTATTCTTACCCTATTTTTTGTCGCATCTAAAAACTTTTAAATTTAATTAGTTATGCAATACCATGAAATCGGAAAGACAGGGATGAAAGTATCATCTCTCAGCTTCGGAGCTTCTTCTTTAGGAGGGGTTTTCCATGATGTTAAAGAGAAAGAAGGAATTGAGGCTGTGTTTACTGCTGTCGAATCAGGCATGAATTTTATAGATGTTTCCCCTTATTATGGGCATTATAAAGCAGAGACTGTTTTAGGAAAGGCTTTGAAAGACATACCACGTGACCGGTATTATCTTTCTACCAAAGTGGGACGTTATGGAAAAGATGGTGTCAATACCTGGGATTACTCTGCAAAACGTGCGGTAGAAAGTGTATATGAGAGCATGGAACGTCTGAATATCGACTTTATCGATTTGATTAATGTACACGATATTGAGTTTGCTGATCTGAACCAGGTTGTTAATGGGACATTGCCGGCATTGGTAGAATTGCGTGAAAAAGGAGTTGTCGGACATGTCGGAATCACTGACTTGCAACTTGAAAACCTGAAATGGGTAATTGATCACTCACCCAGTGGTACGGTAGAATCTATACTCAATTTCTGCCATTATTGCCTGTGCGATGACAAGCTAGCGGATTTTCTTGATTATTTTGAATCGAAAGGAATAGGCGTGATAAATGCCTCTCCGCTATCCATGGGATTGTTGAGTGAACGGGGTGTTCCTGCATGGCATCCAGCTCCAGAACCTTTGGTGGATGCTTGTCGCAAAGCAATGGAATACTGTAAAGCAAAGAATTATCCTATTGAGAAATTAGCTATGCAGTTCTCTGTTAGTAATCCTCGGATTGCGACTACATTGTTCAGTACAGCCAATCCGCTGAATGTGAAAAAAGAATGTCTCTTTTATTGAAGACCGATTGACTGGGCGCTGGTGCATGAAGTACAGGAAATTATTGGGGAACAGCAGCGCGTAAGTTGGGCTAATTCTTAAAATATAGCTGTCTATATGGACTATACAATAATTGATGCCCATGCCCATCTATGGTTGCGGCAAGATACGGTGGTGGATGGATTTCCCATTCGTACACTGGATAATGGACGTTCGTTGTTTATGGGAGAAATCCGCCAAATGGTTCCTCCCTTTATGATTGACGGGGTGAATAGTGCGGAAGTTTTCCTGTCGAACATGGACTATGCGCAAGTGGCTGCTGCTGTTATTACACAGGAATTTATTGATGGTATTCAGAATGAATATCTGGCAGAAGTTATTTCTCGTTATCCTGATCGCTTCTTTGTTTGCGGAATGTGTGAGTTCCGTAAGCCCGGGTTTCTGGCACAGGCAAAAGAACTCATTGCAAGAGGTTTCAAAGCTATTAAAATTCCGGCTCAACGCCTGTTGCTTACAGAGGGACGGTAATGCTGAATAGTGAGGAAATGATGCAGATGTTCCGCTATATGGAAGAGCGGGATGTGATGCTTTCCATAGATTTGGCGGACGGAGCAACGCAAGTTTCCGAGATGCAGGAGGTCATTCAGTAGTGTCCCCGGTTGAGAATTGCTATCGGGCATTTCGGAATGGTGACACGTCCGGATTGGGAAGAACAGATACGGCTGGCTCTTCATCCCAATGTGATGATTGAATCAGGAGGAATAACCTGGCTTTTCAATGATGAGTTCTATCCTTTTTAAGGGAGCAGTAAAAGCTATACGGAAAGCTGCCGAACTGGTCGGGATGAAGAAACTGATGTGGGGATCGGATTATCCGCGTACTATTACCGCAATCACTTACAAAATGTCGTATGATTTTATAGTGAAATCACCCGATTTGCAAGAAGATGAAAAAAGGCTGTTCCTTGGAGAAAATGCCCGGAAATTCTATGGATTTACTGATCTTCCTGTATTGCCATATATCAAAAACATGTCTGAATAAGAAGATAATAATACCATGAAAAAAAATACTTATACGATACCTTTGGCGCTGGTCTTCTGCCTTTTTTTCCTTTGGGCAATTAGCAGCAATCTGCTCCCGACAATGATACGGCAGTTGATGAAAACCTGTGAACTGAACACCTTTGAGGCGTCATTTACCGAAACTGCCTATTGGCTTGCTTACTTCATTTTCCCGATTCCGATAGCTATGTTTATGAAGCGTTATAGCTACAAAGCAGGCATTATTTTCGGTTTATTGTTGGCGGCATTGGGTGGTTTGCTCTTTTTCCCGGCTGCCATGTTGAAAGCCTATTGGGCCTATCTCTGCATTTTCTTTATCATAGCTACCGGTATGTGTTTCCTGGAGACTGCTGCCAATCCGTATGTTACCGTTTTGGGGCGCCCGAAACAGCACCGCGACGGTTGAATCTGGCACAATCTTTCAACGGACTCGGCGCCTTTATCTCTGCTATGTTTCTGAGTAAACTGATTCTGAGTGGCACGCATTATACACGTGATACTTTACCCGTAGATTATCCGGGTGGCTGGCAGGCTTATATACAAGTAGAGACGGATGCAATGAAGTTCCCTTATCTGATGCTGGCCTTGCTGTTGGTGATTATAGCAGTGGTGTTCATATTTTCCAAATTGCCGCAGATAGGAGATGAAAGTAAGACTCCTTCTTCCGGTTCAAAGAAAGAAAAGTTGATTGACTTTGGTGTACTGAAACATTCACACTTGCGTTGGGGGGTAATTGCGCAGTTCTTTTATAATGGCGGGCAGACAGCGATCAACAGTTTATTCCTTGTCTATTGCTGTTCTTATGCAGGACTTCCGGAAGAAACCGCAACAACTTTCTTCGGACTTTATATGCTTGCTTTCCTTGTAGGGCGCTGGATTGGTACAGGACTGATGGTGAAATTCCGTCCGCAGGATATGTTGTTGGTTTATTCCTTAATGAATATTCTTTTTTGTGCGGAGTGGTAATGATTTGGGGAGGTATGGTAGGATTATATGCTATGCTGGCTATCTCTTTTTTCATGTCTATTATGTATCCTACCCAGTTCTCTCTGGCTCTGAAGGGATTGGGTGACCAGACAAAAAGTGGTTCGGCTTTTCTCGTGATGGCTATTGTCGGTAATGCCTGTCTCCCTCAGTTGACGGCTTATTTCATGCACGCCAATGAGCACATTTATTATGCAGCTTACTGCGTACCGATGATTTGCTTTATATTCTGTGCCTACTATGGCTGGAAAGGTTATAAGGTTATTGATTAAACAATTAATTTCAAATATATAAAATGAAAGCAGTTCAAATAGTCAACCCCTCTGAAATGAAGGTGGTTGAACTTGAAAAACCGGTGGTTGGTGCCGGTGAGGTGTTAGTGAGAATTAAATATGTGGGTTTCTGCGGTTCCGATTTAAACACTTTCCTGGGGCGTAACCCGATGGTAAAATTGCCTGTAGTGCCAGGGCATGAAGTAGGTGCGGTAATTGAAGAGATAGGTCCGGATGTTCCAGTAGGCTTTGAAAAAGGAATGAATGTGACTCTGAATCCATATACTAATTGTGGTAAATGTGCCTCGTGCCGCAATGGTCGTGTCAATGCCTGCGAACATAATGAAACATTGGGAGTGCAGCGGAATGGCGTGATGTGTGAGTATGCTGTATTGCCCTGGACTAAAATTATTCCGGCAGGTGATATTTCTCCGCGTGATTGTGCCTTGATTGAGCCGATGAGTGTGGGATTTCATGCCGTTTCGCGCGGTCAGGTGATTGACAATGAATATGTGATGGTCATCGGTTGCGGTATGATTGGTATAGGTGCTATTGTTCGTGCCGCTCTTAGAGGTGCCATTGTTATTGCTGTGGACTTGGATGATGAGAAGTTGGAGCTGGCTCGGAGAATGGGAGCGTCTTATACGGTTAATTCTAAAACGGAAGATGTGCATAGCCGGATTCAAGAGATTACGGAAGGTTTTGGAGCTGATGTTGTGATTGAAGCTGTCGGTAGTCCTGTGACTTATGTAATGGCTGTGGATGAAGTTGCTTTTTCAGGGCGTGTCGTTTGCATTGGTTATGCGAAAAGTGAAGTCGCTTTCCAGACGAAGTATTTTGTCCAGAAAGAATTGGACATACGTGGTTCCAGAAATGCATTGCCGGCCGACTTTCGTGCGGTCATCAACTATATGAAGGCAGGAACTTGCCCGGTAGAAGAATTAATAACGAAGGTAGCAGTACCTGAAGATGCATTGGAAGCTATGACGGAGTGGGCGGCTAATCCTGGAAAAGTATTCCGTATCCTTGTACAGTTATAAGAGATTTCAAGGTCTTTTAAATAAGGCTTTTTATAAAGTAAAAAGAGGGTGTATTCACTGTAGGAATGCACCCTCTCCGTTTTCAATCGGTCAGTTTAGGTTGGTCTCTTATTGTTTAATCCTATTTTACTATTTTTTCAGATCTATCGTATAGGTTTGTTTTCCGTCATAAATCGTATTGACGATTATTTTTAATCCTTTCTTTCCTGTCAATTGCTTGGCTATTTTATCCAGTCTGAATGATACGATTCCCCAACCCGGCGTACGTTGTTCATCGTTATAGGCATTGTGCCGGAATTCCAAAGTGAAATACTCGTCTTCCGGATCAGGTGTCTCGGCTGTTTCATTTATGACCAGGTTCAGCATGTGCTTCTTATCTGGATTATTGCTGTGGAAGAACTGGTGTTCTATGTTCAGATAATTTCCCGTAATCCATAATGAGGTAGCATTGATACGGTCATTACCGATGCTGTCAGCCGTTTCCTCGGTAAGTGGAATAATATCTTTTGTCAGTATGTTCTCAAGTTGGATAAGTTTCACATTGTAGTGATAGCCCGGGATATCTTCTTCCAATGGAAGGAAATGAATAAATACACGTTGGTTGTTTTCCACAGTGTAGTTATGGATGTAAGTAGTATCGCTGGGATACATCTTATCACCGTCATCAGATTAAAAAAGTATTCCTTTTCTCCTATAACTTCTATAGTACCGATTGTGAAACGAGTACCACGATTTTCGTCATCATCATTCAGACAAGACTGTAACATCGGTATTATTAAAAGTGCAAATGTAAATACTACCGAATAAAATCTCAGCTTCTTCATCAATTGTTGTTTTTTGGGTGTTAATCTTATTTTCTACATGTATTCAAAAAATGCAATGGGAGGGTAAATACTGCATAAAGGACTGTTAAAGAAACAAAAGAGTTAATTTCTTGCTCGCTACGTGCAGTATTTCTATCTTTGCCGCATTTATAAGGTAAACACGTGTCAAAGGAAAGAATGGAAGAACAGGAACTGGCAGGACGGTGCAGGCAAGGCGACAACCTTGCCAGGAAGGAGCTGTACGAGCGCTATGCAGGGCGGATGCTCAGCGTGTGTCTTCGTTATGCGGGTGACCGTGATACAGCAGAAGACCTCATGCACGATGGTTTCCTGAAGCTCTTCGATTCTTTTGATAAATTCACTTGGCGAGGTGATGGATCCTTGCGGGCGTGGATGGAGCGTGTTATGGTGAATACGGCGCTGCAATACTTGCGCAAGAATGATGTAATAAACCAGTCGGAGGGGCTGGACAACGTACCCGAAACGTACGAGGAACCCGATGCTTCGACAGTGGAAACTATTCCTCAGAAGGTGCTGATGCAGTTTATCAGTGAATTACCTGCCGGTTATCGCACCGTATTCAACTTATATATATTTGAAGAAAAGTCTCATAAGGAAATTGCCCAGATGCTGGGTATTAATGAGAAGTCATCGGCTTCGCAGCTGACACGTGCTAAAGCTACTTTGGCTACAAAAGTGCGAGAGTGGATGAAGAACAATGCTTAATGAAGGAAAGGACGTATGATGAAAGATGATGAATTGTGGTTGAAAAAGATAAAGGAACGGTTGGATGATTACTCCGAGCCGCTACCTGATGCCGGCTGGGAGCGATTGGAGAAGGCATTGCCTGCCTCCGCACCCATGTCTGTAGGGAAGAAGAAACAGATCATGTTCCGTCGTTGGGCGATGACGGCTGCGGCAGTTGTGCTGGTGGCTGTATCGTCTGTTAGCTTGTGGTTGCTGCAAGGTCCGGTAGTGGACGAGGTGCGTCGTGCAGCTGAACCGGCTCTGGCAACGATACCTGATGTATTGCCGGAACAGACAAAGCCGGATACTCAAGGAGAACAGCCGGAACCTGTTATCCGGCGAGTAATTGAACAAGGGGATTCTCGTCATCAAACTCTTGTAGCGCAGCATTTGGAAACAGAAAGCAATGTTCAGGAAGTAAACGTGAACCGGCAAGAAGAAATAGTGAATTCAGATTTGAATTCAAATGTGACAGAAGAAACGGGAAAAACGGAACAGGCAAAGGAAACGGAAACTTCATCTTCGATTCCGGAAAAGAAAGAACGCGAAGTATATCGTCCTTCCGGCAGAGATAAACTCCATTTGCCTACTGAAAAGAAATCATCTACCGGAAATAAAGGTTGGGCGGTTGGCATGTCTGTAGGAAATACAGGAGCACTTGCGACACTGGATAATGCAAATGGTGGCATGCAGTCAAGTCCGAATTCAACTCCTATGTTTAGTGATAAACTGGATTTACCGAATGTTTCCAGTGGTATTCTGGATATTCCTGAAGGACAGGAACTGGTATTTGAAGGTGGAGTACCTTATCTGCGGAAAAATACCCGTCAGGTTAAAAATATCAAGCATAAGCAACCTCTTAGTTTCGGCTTATCGGTACGGAAAGCATTGCCGAAAAACTTTTCTGTGGAAACCGGTGTGACTTATACGATGCTGTCGTCTGAAATAACTTATGAAAATAGTTCGGAAAAAACAGATCAGAAACTGCACTATATCGGTATTCCGGTGCGTGCGAACTGGAGTTTCGTTAATGACAAACGTTTCACAGTGTATGTATCTGCTGGTGGTGCAATAGAGAAGTGTGTCTATGGTAAGGTAGGAAGCGAAAAGGAAACGGTGAAACCCGTGCAATTGTCTGTAATGGGTGCGGTAGGTGCTCAATATAATATTAGTAATAGAGTGGGAATATATGTAGAGCCCGGTGTTTCCTATTTCTTTGACGATGGCTCTCCGATAGAGACTATACGAAAGGAGAACCCGACGAACTTTACGTTGCAGGCAGGTATCCGTCTGACTTACTAATCAGTACATAACCGTTTCCTTCAAAAGGAAATGACTATATATGTAACGGGTGATAACAATATATGTAATGCAGTATTACATTTTTTGTTATCACCCGTCCCTTTTATTCTTATTTCTTAGTTTACTATAACCGTTTCAAAGTATTCCTTGAATAACTTTTCTGCACGTTCCAGTTGTTCGGGAGTATTTTCTTTTACTTCTTTCAATTGGTAATCCCAGCCCATAGCTTCGTACTTATGCACGCCCAGACGATGATAAGGAAGAATTTCTACCCGTTGTATACTTTTATATTGGCCGAGATGTTCGCCTAAACTGCGAATGTCTTCCTCAAAATCACTATATCCCGGTACTAATACATAGCGTAGCCAGAAAGGTCGGTTCTGTTCCTCCAACCAAGCTGCCGTATGTAAAGTTTTTTTGTATTGCTGCATCCGGTCAGCTTCTTATGGCGTTCGGGATTGAATTCTTTGATATCGAGCAATACCAAGTCCGTCAGACTTAACAATTCCTCAACTTTGTCGTTCCAGATTCCGCCGTTGGTGTCAAGACAGATGTGGATGCCGTTTGCTTTCAAGTCTTTGAACAAAGGTATAAGCGCTTCGGCCTGTAATGTAGGCTCACCACCCGAGAATGTGATGCCACCCTTTTTTCCGAAAAATACTTTCTGGCTGATAGCCATTTGCAGAATTTCTTCCGGTGGGGTAGGTGTACCCCCCTCTTGCATCTATTGTATCGGGGTTGGCACAATACAGGCAACGGAAAGGACAGCCCTGAAGGAATACGACAAGCCGGAGACCCGGCCCGTCGAATGTTCCCATTTTTACTTTCGTAGGAGTGTACGTTTATCATATTACATTCTTTCGTGGAAACTACGGCTGATAACTTCTAACTGATGCTCGCGGCTCAGTTTCACGAAGTTCACAGCATAGCCGGAAACACGAATTGTGAGTTGCGGATACTTCTCCGGATGTTCCATGGCATCTTCCAACATTTCACGGTTCAGCACGTTTACGTTCAGGTGGTGTGCACCTTTAGTAAAGTAACCGTCCATCATTGTTACCAGGTTTTCAACACGATCTTCCGGTGTCGGACCGAGAGATTTCGGGACGATAGAGAATGTATTACTGATACCGTCCTGTGAGTCACGATAACGCAACTTGGCTACGGAGCTCAGTGATGCGATGGCACCGTTCTTATCGCGTCCGTGCATCGGGTTGGCACCCGGGGCGAAAGCTACACCTTTGGCACGTCCGTCAGGAGTAGCACCTGTTTTCTTACCGTACATTACATTAGAAGTAATTGTCAGCAATGAAAGGGTAGGACGGGCATTCTTGTAAACGGGCAACTTTTTCAGTTCTTCGCTGAAATAATATACCAAGTCTACCCCGAGGTGGTCCACACGGTCGTCATTATTACCGAAACATGGGAATGTACCGTCGATATCGAAACCTTCCGTCAAACCGATGTCGTTGCGACGGGCTGTAACCTTTGCATTCTTGATGGCTGACAGTGAGTCGATGGCAATGGAAAGACCGGCTACACCATAAGCCAGATTGATGCGTGGATTCGTATCGATAAATGCCATCTGAGCCTTTTCGTAATAATACTTATCGTGCATGAAGTGGATGATGTTCATTGCCTCGTTGTAGACACGGGCAATTTCGGTCAGAACTTTCTTATAGTTCGACATTACTTCCTCGAATTTCAATGTTTCACCGGTCAATACGGGAATACCTTTTACCATGACAGTACCGGTATTTTCGCAACGTCCGCCGTTGATGGCAAGCAACAAGGCTTTTTGCAAGGTTGGCACGTGCCCCGAAAAATTGTATCTGCTTGCCGATAGCCTGATAGGATACACAACATGCGATACCATAGTCGTCGCAGTTACGTACTTCGCGCATCAGGTTATCATTTTCGTATTGGATGGAGCTGGTATCTACCGATACTTGTGCACAGAATTCCTTGAAACCTTCAGGGAGTTCAGGTCCCCAAAGTATGGTCAGGTTCGGTTCGGGAGAAGGACCGAGGTTATACAATGTTTGCAGGAAGCGGAAGGAAGTCTTTGTTACCTTTACGCGTCCGTCGTTGAAACGTCCGCCAATGGCTTCCGTTACCCAGGTCGGGTCTCCGGCAAAGATATCGTTGTATGACTGCATGCGCAGATGGCGCACCATGCGGAGTTTGATGACGAACTGGTCGATCAGCTCCTGGGCGAATGTTTCATTGATTTTACCGTGTGCCAGGTCATATTCAATAAAGATGTCGAGGAACGAAGAAACGTTACCTAGAGACATAGCTGCACCGTCTTGTTCTTTTACAGCGGCCAGATAAGCCATGTACACCCATTGTACAGCTTCCTGTGCGGAAGTAGCCGGGCGACTAAGATCGAGTCCGTAATATTCGCCCATTATCTTAATATCTTTCAAAGCCTTGATCTGCTCTGCCACTTCTTCGCGCAGGCGAATACGGTCATCAGTCATCGGACCGGTCAGATTGTGTAAATCTTCCATTTTGGCTTCGACGAGGCGGTCGATACCGTAAAGTGCCAGACGACGGTAATCACCGATGATACGTCCGCGGGCATAGTTATCGGGAAGTCCGGTGAGGAAACCCAATGAACGGAATGAGCGGATCTCTTCAGTATATACGTCGAATACGCCGTCATTGTGTGTCTTGCGATAATGGGTAAAGATATCCTTTACTTTTTCATCTACTTCCACACCGTTTTCGCGGCAAGCTTTAGCTACTACATTGATACCACCGAATGGTTTGATGGCACGTTTCAATAGCTCGTCTGTCTGCAAACCAACGATAAGTTCATTCTCCTTATCTATATAGCCGGCCTGATGTGAAGTAATAGTTGATACAGTGTGGGGGTCGAGAGAACGTACTCCGTTGTTAGCTCTTTCTTCTTCGAGTGCTTTGAGGCAAAGCTCCCAAATATGTTTGGTACGTTCGGTAGGTCCTTGCAGGAAAGAAGCGTCTCCAGTATAAGGCGCGATGTTTTTACTAACGAAATCACTTACATTGATTTCTTTGCTCCAAAGCCCGTCGATAAAGGTTTTGTTCAATTCCATAATATTCATTTTGTTAGTGGGTAATGGTTGTTATCCTAATAAGGACTGCAAAATTACTATCTTTTTTCCACATAGCAGTGCATGAATACTCGGTTTTTATGTTGTACGACATAAAATAACTATTGTTAGGTATAGGAGTTACCGGTAAAGCCGGATTTTTTTGTGTTCATTACCTGCACTCTTTTACTAATTTATTGGTAAATGGTAGGTTGATAGCGAAGTTGATACTTTTCTGTTATTTTACAAAATATACATATGGATTATTTCAGGCATAGGGCTGCGTCAACTGCGCTGCGATTATAAAATATCGTAGAAATAATATTTTTGTGCTGAAATATTTGTGATATCAAAAAAAGAATAGTACTTTTGCATCGCTTTAAGAGAAAAGCACTTCTTGAAAGAGAAGTTTTTGGAGAGGTGGCAGAGTGGTCGATTGCGGCGGTCTTGAAAACCGTTGTACTGCGAGGTACCCGGGGTTCGAATCCCTGTCTCTCCGCGAGCCGATTTGATAATCAATAGGTTATGAAATTAACACCCAATTTTACACTAAGTGTAGATTTGGGTGTTTTTTTTGTATTTAACAGATTGAAGTAGACTGTCTGTTAAATCCTTTAAGAGTTGGACCATGCTTATTCTATAATAAGAAGATTATTGTTGCTGTTCAATATCTATATGAACATGTAATTTTGCGAAGATGTGTTTTTGATGTGTATGTATATTGGGCTTACTACCGGTAGAGTTGTAGCTTTGCGGCTATTATGAAATACATTATTTTATTATTATCAATGTGGACCGTTTCTTTAGCTTCCATGGCCGGAGTCGGTGTGTATCACGGCCAGTGGTATCTGGTCGTTGAAGGTTTGCCTCAGGGCAGAGTGAATATGGTGATGACTGTTGATGGCAACAGCCAACCGCCTATAGTGACGATAACAGATCCTGCTGATGCTTCACGCATTTTGGATGTGGAGGAGGTACGCGCTGCAGGCGATTCGTTAACAGGGCGATTCCGTGCTATGGGGGTTAAACTATCTCTATGCTTGGGTTTGCACGACAATAGGAATGCCACTGGACTATTAATGGATCATTTTAGTATAAAAGCTTCAAAAAGACAAGCTTTTTGAATTAGAGATTAAAGAAGGTGATGAAGATAAACTTTCAGTCAAAGATACAGTCTGGCTATTGGCTCCTATCCTTGTGGATTGTAGCAAGAAGGTTGGGCCACGTCCGCAGCCAGAGCGCTATATGAACACCACTCCTGTCAATCACCCCAATGACGGATGTTTTCTTAATGAGCAAGGGCTTCATGCCTTGGTAACACGCGTTTGGGCGGGTCCCGGTTATGTGGATGAGGCTGGTTTTCAGACAGCCCATGAGATGTCTGACTATCTGTTGATGAGTTATGGCCTTGTCAGTGCAGAGCAGAAAAAGATATTCAAAGATGAACTGATTGAGCTGAAGCACCGTTTCCCCAAGTTGCGCTATATAGAGGCAGGTAACGAATACGACTATGAACAGACGAAAGGGGTCACCGTAAAGGAGTATTATCGAAAAGTGTTTCGTCCCATGATGGAGGTAGTCAACGAAGTGAACCGGGAGTTGCAACCTGATATTCCTATAGAAATAGGTGGTCCGGTAAGTTCTTGCTTCAACCCTGAGTGGATTGCACAGTTACTTGACGATTACAAAGCCGATGTATCTGCCGACAAGCGCTTGGACTTCATTTCCTATCATGGCTATTTTGTTTGGGATGAAACGGGGCGAAACCGATTATTCTTCAAAGACAACCCCTCACGTGTATTAGGACAGCGTGAAGCTATAGATAAAATGTTGCACGAGAGAGGTTTGAACGAGTCTTTGCCTGTGTTTGTCAGTGAGATGGGAATATATCCTGGTCCTTTGGCTGATGACTACAACTCTATGGATGACGACCGTGTGCGTCAAGCCGTAGGCATGCTCTCTTTATTTTATTGGTATGGGAAAAGCAAGTATATCTACCCTTTTAATTGGGTGATACGTCATCATCTCGAGGGCAGGAAAGACATGCTCTTCACTGCTGATGACCGCACTCCTCTCGAGCCACAATTCACCCCCTATGGCGAAGCCATCAGAAAGCTCTCTTTGCAGGCCGATACGGCCGTTTCCGTCAGCTATCCGGAACCGGAAGATGGGGGAAAGGACTCTATGTGCAAGCAGCCATTGATCATGATAAAATCACCTTGCTATTTTGGAATTATCAGCAAATGGGACGACATGCTGTGGCTGCTCGCCTTGAGCTGAAGAATGTGCCCGCAGAGTGGCAGGCTGCTATCGCCCAGCTACCTACCACCATTGTGCTTGCTCCCAATAGCATCAGGCAATTAGTCATTCCAAGCCGACAATAAACGAGGTTAAGGAATCGTCTTCACCCAACTCAAATTTCTTTTTTGAGGCGGTATTTTTTCAAATCGACCGAGCGAGGCGTGATGCTGAGTATGTTGGCAATTTCCTTTGTGGAGAGATTAGCCTTTAGCAAACAGCAAAATCGCAACTCGCCCGGCGAGAGTTGGGGATGGTTCTGCTGTAAGCGTATCATGAAGTCACGATGCACATCCACAAAATAGTTTTCGAAAGAGAGCAGATGATCTTCCTCGGTACGACTACGCTGTATGAGTTCGATGATGCGCCGGTAGAGGCGATCAGGCCAGTGGTCTCCGATTTCTTTTTTTCTGTGCTTCTATCTCAGTAGAAAGTGAGTTGAGGATTTCCTGCTTCATGGTCAAGAACCGCATACGCTCTTTCAACTGACTGCTCTGTGTCTCAATGCGTCCGAGTAATTGCTCTTTCTCCTTTTGGCGCAATTCCTCTTCAAATTGGCGCTGTCTGTCAGCCATTTCTTGTTGCAAGCGTTTGCGTTTGCGTCTTTGATGATGAATGACAAGGGTGGCCACTAAAGAAGCCATGAGCATAAGATAGATTGCAATCATATACCAAGAAAGATAGAAAGGACAATTGCGTACTAGTAATAATTGTAGGGTGTGCCCATAATTGTCGTTCACGATGATGTGATGTTTTCCATAGGGAAGCAGATCTAGAAAAACACTACCGTTTGTTTGCCAGGGCATATTCTGACCGTTGTCAATACTATAGGTGTATTTCACCGATGAATTGCTAAGACCATTGGTCATCGTAAGGCTGATGCGGTTGGCGTTTGCAGGTAGGTATACTTGAGTCGTTTCCGGCTGGTATGGTATAAAGCAGGTCTCCCGAATAATAAGAAACAGTCTCAAAGTGTGGCGGTCTTGGAAGAAAGTTCTCTTTGTTGCGACTCAGGAGGTCGTACCGCATCGTTCCTTGAGCTGTGGCTAACAGAAGCAGGCTGTCGCCTAGCACACTGAAATGATAGGCACCATTATACTCCAATGGGGTTTGGCCGGCCAGATTGATTCGTTTTTCTGCTATGCCATCCGTGTTGTAACAAGTCAATTTCGCATCCGTCATTATCCAAAGCCTACCTTGGATGTCTGTATTCACTGCTAATATGGGTTCTGAAGTGTTGATAGCTTTAGATAGCAATTCATGCCGTACCATCTGTTGTCTCTTGGTATCAAAAGCATATACGCCTTTATCATTAAGGCAGAGACATTGTCCCATCCAACGAATGAGGAAAGTACCTTTTTTCGCAGGATAAACCACCCACTTGGCAGAATGATTGCTTGCTGACGATGGTTGTTAGGTCTTGACTGAGCACTAGACGTGTGAGGTCATGAATGTCAAGTATCCATAATATATGAGCACTTTCAAACTCAGCTCGTTTCACAGTTCCTTCTTCTACGGGATTAGATACCATACGCCATTTGTTCCCCTGTTTAGTTAACAGGAAGACTCCACCGAATCCCCGCATTAGGAGTAACTCATCGCTCCAACTCGTAACTTGTGAGCATCCTTCTATGCGGCCTCCGGTTTCAAGAGGAAACAGTTTGTCTTTCTCTATACGTGCGGTCTGACCTATAGTTCCAAGCAGCAGGCTACCATTCATTACCGACAAAGAGGTAGGTACAAGTGGTGTGTCAGCACATCGTTTCACCTTTTCGTCAGTTGCCGCAAACAGTCCGTTACTGGTAGCTAGATAGGTGGTGTTTCCTATATTATGCGCATCAAGTAGTGTACCGGTCTCTTGCATGGTGAGCCATAGAAACTCACTTGGGTTGAATGTGATGGAGGCAGCAGAGCAATCGAGAGCTACCCATAATTGTCCTTGTTCGGTAAATACGACGTGGCTGATATTCATACTACCCAGTCGGTCAGCCCCGTAGATGACTGTCTGCCCCGTTAATAGGTTGCGTACATGCAGACCGTTGCCAAGTGTTCCGAGAACTAAATAACGACCATCAGGTGATACCGTTCCCGTGTTGATTCGCAAATAAGTGGAAGATATTAATTCAATCGCTTTGCTCTCGTTATTCATCGTAAACAAACAGCCATCAGCAGTGGCTATGGTGTAACATCCGTTGTGCATCTTACTCACCATTACCACTTCACGTTTCAATAGTTGTGTATCGGCACAGAATAATTGGGCTCTTTCCTTTCTAAATTTGTATAGCACTCCGTCATCACCTTGTACTATAATCTCACTTTTGCCAGTAGAATCGGTTGTTTTGAACAGGCGTTTTCCGCATGAGGCCATATCAAAGATATAATTCAATTCTTTGCCATTATAATACAACGTACCTACGGATGTAGAGAAATAGACATCTTCGTTGCTAAAGCCTTCGATACTTCTTACGGAAAAATCATAGGGGTGAGTTTGCTCACTTGTGGTTGAAGATTAATATATTGCATCTCTTCTTTATGCTGGCCATAGGTCATACCTATCACTTTGCCGGCACCTCCTACAAAGAGTGTATCTCCTAAGGCACAGACTGCGTATATGCGTCGGGCGAAGGGCAAGGGTATATTGTTCCAGGTGTTTCCGTTGAAACGTGCCACACCATTGGTGTTAGCCATAAATACGGCTTCTAATCCATCGATGTCTATGCAAGTGTTTACGGGCGACATGTGGTAGTCAACATAAGTATACTTTGTTATGTTGGCAGTGAAGCTGTTGGCTTGTATCCAATTGAAGGATTGAAAAAGCAAGCATGATGTGATGATAAGATGTTGGATGTATGCTTTCATGGATGCAAAAATACTGATAATTAAGGAAAAAACCATGAAAAAACATCGATGATGTGGTAATGATGTACCTTCAAGCCTACTTTAAAGCCCTTTTGATGTGATAGAAAGATTCCTCTATCGGACTACTTTGGATAACTTTGCATCGAAAAACAAGAAACCAAATTTAATTCATATGAAAAATCCAATGAAGTTTTATTTGTTAACTATTTGTATTCTTGGTTCAGCCATTCAAATGAGTGCTGCTGGCTTTGTCTATAAAGACAAGAATGCTTCCATTCAATCACGTGTGCAAGATTTGCTGTTGCGAATGACGTTACAGGAGAAAATCATGCAGCTCAATCAGTATTATTATGGCAATGATGGCAATGATAATAATCTCATTGAATATCGCCATAAAATACCACCTACTATCGGATCGCTTTATTTCGTGGGCAACGTACAGGAACGCAACCGTCTGCAACGAATGGCGATGGAGGAATCGCGCTTGGGTATTCCCATCCTGTTTGGCTATGACATTATCCATGGTTATCGCACCAACTTCCAAATAGGCTTGGGACAGGCTGCTCGTGGAATCCGGCTTTGGTGGAGAACATGTACCACTTCATGGCACGTGAGACGCGTCGCTCGGGTGTAGATTGGGTGTTTACCCCGATGATTGATGTGGCTCGTGATGCTCGCTGGGGACGTATCAGCGAAGGGTATGGTGAAGATCCTTATGTGCAAGGTGTGATGGGCAGTGCCGCCGTGCGCGGACTGCAAGGTAGCTCGCTTGCTACCGACAGTACCGTAGCTTCTTGCCTTAAACATTATGTAGGCTATGGGGCATCAGAAGCCGGCCGCGACTATTTCTATACCGAGATTTCGCATCAGACATTGTGGGATACCTATCTGCCACCCTACAAGGCTTGTATTGACGCAGGTGCCACTGCTGTGATGAGTGCTTTTAATAATATAAGTGGTGTGCCAGCTACGTGCAACAATTATACCTTGAGAGAGGTGCTGCGTCAGCAGTTAGGCTTTCGTGGTCTGGTGATTTCCGACTGGGATGCTGTGCCCCAACTGAAAAATATGGGTTACTGTGACAATGACCGTACAGCTGCTGCAGCCTGCCTCAACGCAGGTGTTGATATGGAAATGGTGTCTGCCACTTATATGAAACATATGGCTGAGCTCATAGAGAGGGGGCAAGTGTCTATGGATATTCTTGATGAATCAGTCAGCCGCGTGCTTGAACTGAAGTTCAGACTTGGACTGTTCGAACAGCCCTATACACGTGAAGGTTACGTCCCCATCTATCTGACCGAAGATATGATGCAATGCGCCTCTGAGTTGGCAGCGCAGAGTGCGGTATTATTAAAAAATGAGCATACACTGCCTTTAGTCAATCAAAAAAAGATTGCTGTTGTTGGGCCGTTGGCCAAGAACGCTCGTTCGCTGATAGGCAACTGGGCCGGATATGGTCGCGACGAAGATGTGGACGTATTATATAATGGTATAGTGCAAGAATTTTCCACCACATCGGAGGTGCGCTATGCTGAAGGTTGCGGACTGGAGTCGCAGCATGATGCTGATCCCAAGAGGGGTTGGTCAGCCATCACCGACACCATTGCTCATGAAGTTGAGGCTCTGGCTGAGGCAGTATCATTGGCTCAGTGGAGTGATGTAGTGGTGGTTTGTTTGGGCGAAAAGGCTGGTTGGAGTGGTGAGAATTGCTCTCGTTCGTCTATTGCCTTGCCCCGTTGTCAGGAACAATTGGTAGAAGCTGTGAAACAGACGGGCAAGCCTGTAGTGATTGTCTTGTCGAATGGCCGACCTATAGAGCTGTGTCGTATCGAGCCCATGGCCGATGCTATTATCTCTATCTGGCAACCTGGGGTGAATGGCGCTTCGGCACTGGCAGGCATTCTCAGTGGACGCATCAATCCATCGGGTAAACTGGCTGTTACCTTCCCCCTATACCACTGGTCAAGAGCCTATTTACTACAACCGTCGTAAGGCCTCACGTGGAGGTCATCAAGGTCGCTACCAAGATGTTACGAGCCAGCCGCTTTATCCTTTTGGTCATGGTCTGAGTTATACCCAATATAGTTATAGTAATGAAAAAATAGAAAAAAACGCCGATGGATGGGAGGTTTCTGTAGAGGTAAGCAACATGGGTTTAGTAGCAGGCGATGAAGTGGTACTTTGGTACATCTCCGATCCTTACAGTACCATCACCCGCCCCGAACGCGAGCTTCGTCATTTCGAGCGTATCCATCTGGCGCCTGGTGAACGACGACTTTGCCGCTTCCATATTAACCCTATGCGCGATCTTGCCTTTACAGATGATAAAGGACAGCCCATTTTGGAACAAGGAGTATTCCGTGTTCTGGTAGCAGATAAAACTTTGGAGTTAAAACTTTAATTGATATGATACATGATTGATATGAAACATCTATTTACCACCGCTTTATTTTCTTTAGCCGTTCTGTCGGCTTTGGCACAAAGCACTGAAACGTTACTACTTGAGGGCTGGAAGTTCCAACGTGGAACCTCCGAAGGTGCTCAAGTAGCCTCCTACAATGATTCCCATTGGCAGCCTGTAACTATTCCTCACGACTGGGCCATTGCAGGTCCTTTCGATAAAGACATCGACAAACAAGTAGTGACCATCACCCAGAATGGCGAGCGCGAAGCTACTGAGAAAACAGGTCGCTCCGGTGCGTTGCCGTGGGTAGGTGAGGGTTGGTATCGCACCACCATCACCATCCCCGAAGGATACAGCCATGGTGAACTCATTTTCGATGGAGCTATGAGTGAGCCACATGTATGGGTGAATGGTCAGGATGTGGGCTATTGGGCTTATGGCTACAATGTGTTCAGTCTTGATATTTCCCGCGCTACAGGTGGATGTAAACCAGGCCAATATGCCGTGGCTGTGCAAGTGAAAAATATAGAAGAGTCCACCCGTTGGTATCCGGGTGCAGGCATTTATCGTCCTGTACGGCTATTGCTTCACAAAGACAATTATCTCAAGTCATGGGGAATTTTCGCCCGTACCACCATGATAAATGGCATCTCTGCCGATGCTACTACTGCTGCCGAAGCTCGTGTACATGTATCTGCTGAGGCTATTACAGCTCAGAAACAAGGTCTTTCAGTAAAACATATCTTGAAGGATACTCAAGATAGAGTGGTAGCTCAAGGTGAGGCAAGACTCTATACTAGTAGCGAATCAGACGTAGTACTTCATGTCAAAGATGCAAGTCTATGGAGCCCGGAACACCCCACGCTCTATACTTTGGTTACCGAACTGAAGGAAGGTGATAAACTATGGGATCGACGTGAGACGCACATCGGCATCCGCGATTTGGAATACACAGCCGATGGCTTCAAGCTCAATGGGCAGATACGTAAAATTAAAGGCGTATGCCTCCACCATGATCTCGGTCCGTTAGGTACCGCTTTCAACAAGGCTGCTTTCCGTAGGCAGATACGCCTTCTCAAAGAGATGGGTTGCGATGCTATCCGTACGGCACACAATACGCCTGCACCTTGGCAGATGGATATCTGCGATGGGATGGGCGTAATGGTTATGGCCGAAAGTTTTGATATGTGGATTCATCCGAAGTGCAAAAACGGTTATTCACGTTTCTTCGATAAGGTAGATAGCACTCATGCAAACAGCGATGGACGGGCATGGTGGGGAAAGAGACCTTACCAATCTGGTGCTGGTCAATCGAAATCATCCCAGCATCATCATGTATTCCATTGGCAACGAGATTCCAGAACAGGGCAATGCCATCGGCTTGAAATACTCCCCGACTGATGCAGAATCTCATTCATCGTCTCGATCCTACCCGTCTCTGTACGCAAGGTATGGAACATGCGGCCCGTGCTATGCATTGCGGCGTTTGGCAGGAAATGGACATCCCCGGTGTCAACTACCATCTGTTTGATTATGCCGAAGGTCTGCGCCTTTCTCCTAAGGGTTTCTTGTTGGGCACGGAAACTACTTCCACCATTTCTTCGCGTGGTGTGTATAAATTTCCCGTAGAAGAGACGTATGAAACCGAATACCCCGATGGTCAGCTCTCAAGCTATGACTTGGAGGCCTGCAATTGGAGTAATTTGCCCGATGACGACTGGATGTGGCAAGACAAGTGTCCGGCCGTGATTGGCGAGTTCGTTTGGACGGGCTTTGACTATTTGGGTGAGCCTACTCCCTACGATGAATATTGGCCCTCACGCAGTTCTTATTTCGGTATTCATGATCTTGCCGGATTGCCCAAAGATCGTGCTTGGCTTTATCGCTCGCGTTGGAATACGGAGAAATCGACCCTTCACGTTCTTCCGCATTGGACTTGGAAGGGGCGTGAGGGCGAGACAACCCCTGTCTTTGTATATACTTCCTATCCTGAGGCTGAACTCTTTATCAACGGTAAAAGTCAAGGTCGCAAAAAGAAGATAGACGTGCCCATGGAGAATTATCTGACCTATCGGGTAGATCGTACCATGCCCTGGGGAGACACATCTTCTTTCCCCGACCCTAACACTCCCGAAGGGATGAATCGCCTCGACCGTCATCGATTGCGCTGGATGGACGTGGTTTATGAACCGGGCGAGATCAAGGTAGTAGCTTTCGATGCCGAAGGACGTGAAGCGGAGACTCAAATCATACGTACCGCAGGCAAGCCCCATCATTTAGAGTTGGTAACCGACCGAACCCAACTTACCGCTACGCCGGTCGATACAGAAGGGCGTGCCACCGATACTCCCGACTTGGCTTTCGTCACAGTGCGTGTGGTAGACAAAGATGGCAATCTCTGTCCCGATGCAGACCCTCAACTCTTCTTTGAAGTGAACGGTGCAGGCCGTTTCAACTCCTGTTGTAATGGTGATGCAACCTCTACAGAGGTGTTTGTAAAGCCTACCATGAGAGCCTTTCATGGTGAATTGGTCGTGGTGGTGGAAGCTACGAAGAAAGCTGGAACAGCCACCCTTACAGTGAGTGGTAAAGGCTTGCGTAAGGGCAGTGTACAACTGCATATTGATTCAAAGAAATAATATTTAAACAAATAATTCATCATGAAAAAGACATTACGTTACAAGACCTACTGGTTAGGTGTTTTCGGATTGTTTTTAGGATTAGGGAACCCCGTTTTAGGGGCTCCCATTTCTGAAGATCGATTACCGCAGGCTAAAAATTATTATGTGGACGCACTCAGTGGCGATGATTCGCATTCCGGTCTATCTGCTCAACAAGCGTGGAAATCATTGAAGAGAGCCTCGCAAGCAACACTCGCTCCAGGCGATAGCCTGTTGCTGCGTCGTGGCACTTGGCATCGCGGACAACTTGAAATCAAAAATGTTTCTGGCAACAAAAATGCCGGTATTGTCATCGGTGCTTATGGGCAAGGCCAACGCCCCATTATTCATGGCGATGGTGCATCTTATGCGGTTGCTGTGAAAAATGCTGAATATATTACCGTGCGCGATTTGGAGCTGACCAATAAAGGTGTAGAGCGCATGGCGCGTCGCGGTGGTTTGCTCATCGAAGCCCGTGATTGCGGCGTGATGCATGGCATACACATCGACTCTCTTTTTATACACGATGTGAATGGTTCGCTCTGCAAGGAGTGTGGCAATGGGGCCGGCATCTACATCAATAATGGAGGTGAAAAAGTGAAGTCAGCTTTTTGTGATTTGTTGATAGAAAACTGTCATCTGTTGCGCACAGAACGTAACGGTATGATTTGGAACTCCGATTATTACGATCGCCGCAAGTGGTTTCCCTCCATGAATACGGTGGTGCGCTACAATCTTTTGGAAGAGATTCCCGGCGATGGCATTGTGCCCATCGGCTGCGATGGCGTGTTGATTGAATACAACCTGATGCGTCGTTCTACGCCCCTTCTGACTCCGCCCGAATCGGCAGCTGGTTTGTGGGCTTGGAGCTGCGATAACATTGTGATTCAATATAATGAAGTGTCTGACATGAAAGCCCCATGGGACGGTCAGGGTTTTGATGCCGACTGGAATAGTCTAAACACCACCATCCGCTATAATTACAGCCACGACAATGAGGGCGGTTTCCTTTTGCTTTGCGATGCAGGCGATCAGCGCGAATATTCGCTCGGCAATCGTGATATTCGGGTGAATTATAATCTGAGCATTGGCGATGGCACACGTACAGCCGAGGTGCGTGGCAAGAAACTCTCACCGCTCATTTGCATGTTTGGTAATACGAGCAACACCATTATCGATCACAATGTTTTCCACATCAACTCCCGCCTCATCACCGAGGGTGATCCTTCGTTTGTAGGGGCAGGCAATTGGTATGGAGAAGCGGACTCTACCGCCTATATTAAAAAAATGTATTTTACTCGTCTGAGTCTTCCGGCTTCAAGATGGGTGCTTCCACACGCAACTACTTTGAGGATAACTGGTATTTGGGGCAAACCGAGCCTTCTACACTCGATGCCTCTGCCCGTAGAAAGTCCGAAGGCTACGATGCGGTGCTGCACGAAGACCCTACTGGATTCATTCCCTTGCTTCGCTTAACCAAACCTCGGAAGGTATGTGGCGCAGAGATGCGTGTGGTAGATCCTGAGGCGATGAAAGCTTTCTTCGAACGGCTATAATCGTTCTCTTTGACGTGAAGTAATTATTACTGTTTGTATCACTTAAATTTTTTTATTATGCAAAAAACATTATTGACTTGTTTTTGTCTCTTGCTGTCGATAGTCATGCAAGCGGCAACAATCGATGTGAAAGGTGTCGTCACCGATGCGCAAGGGCTTCCTCTGCCAGGCGTCACCGTGGTTGTGAAAAATGAGAATGTAGGAATGACCACCGACCTTGATGGGCGCTTCTCCATTCAAGTAGGACAGGGGAAGACTCTTGTGTTCAGCTACATTGGTTATAGGACTAAGGAAATACAGGTCGCTGATAAAACGCTACTGGATATAGTACTTGAAGAAGACAACAAAATCTTGGACGAAGTTGTGGTAGTGGGCTATGGCGTGCAGAAAAAAAGTGACGTGACAGGCTCCATAGCTTCGGTTAGTGCCAAAGATCTTAAAGGTACTCCCAACGAGGATGTGGGAAAATCCATTCAAGGTAAAGTCTCAGGCGTACAGGTTCTACAACTTTCGGGTGCTCCAGGCACAGAGTCGAACTTCCGTATTCGCGGCTATTCAAGCAACGGTGCTAGCAATCCGCTTTATATCGTAGATGGACTGAGAGTAAGCAGTATAAGTCATATCTCTCCCGAAAACATTGAGAGCATAGAGATATTGAAAGACGCAGCTTCGGCAGCCATTTACGGTGCTCAGGCTGGTAATGGCGTGGTGCTGATCACTACTCGTCAAGGCGAAAAGGGAAAGAGTCGCCTTTTCTACAATGCTCAGCTCTCCATGCAACAGCAGGCCAAGAAGATTAATATGATGGATGCTGAGGAGTATAAGGCTTTTTTTGGAGTGAAGCCGGCATTAAAGAGTCGGCATTTGGAACTGCTAATACTGATTGGCAAGACGAAATGTTTGGCACGGGTATTCAGCAGAAACACACTGTAGGTTTTGAAGGTGCCAATGATCGTGGTTCGCTCTATCTAGCTCTGAACTATCTCGACAACAATGGTATGTTAGAAGGTGACTATGATACTAACCAAGCCTATGCCGGACAACTCAACGCCACCTATAAAATCAATGACTGGATCAATGTACAGACCCACAATACCATTGAGTCGCGCAAGACCCGCTCTGTATCGCAGAATGCTTATAATTCACTGACTTCGGTAATAGGAGCTTCTTATCTTTATGATCCCACAGTGCCGCTGACTTATGCCAGCGATGATCTTGCCCCAGCCACGATGCTTGCCGGTGAGAATTTGGGTTATACACTACTGCGTGATGAACAAGGACGTCTTTATGGAGCTTCAGAGATGATGAATGCTACCATGAACCCCTTGGCTATGATGCAGCAAGAGCAGGCCACTACTTGGCGCAATTCGGTGAACGGTACGATAGCCTTGAACCTCACTCCGTTGAAGGATCTTACGATCACTTCGCGTTTGGGTTACACGCTCAGTTCTTATACCACCGATACTTATTATGGCTCGTACTGGTGGAATCAGGGTTACAATATGGAGAATGCCAACTTCAATAGTGACTCGGCCAATTCACAGTACTAGCAGTGGGAAAATTTTGCCAACTATCTTTTTAATATCGGAAAGCAGGAGTTCAGTGTCATGGCGGGTATGCAGTTTGCTCAGTATCATGCGCATAACGTAGGAGGCTATGTAAGTAAACTGGCCAATGATGCTGATAACTATCACAACCTCAATGGTGCAGCCTCTGATGCCACGCATAGTACCTGGGGAGGTCCCACCCATACAGGTAATATCTCCTACTTCGGTCGTTTGTCGTGGAATTACCTCTCGCGTTACCTCTTTCAATTCAATTTCCGAGCCGATGCTTACGATACGACCAAACTCTCTGAAAAGAGCCGTTGGGGATACTTCCCTTCTGTTTCTGCCGGATGGGTGGTGAGCCAAGAGGAATTTATGAAACCTCTCACTCAAAACGGAGCACTCACCTTTTTGAAGTTGCGTGGTTCATGGGGTGTGAACGGTAACATCGATTCGTTGGGTGGTTTTGCCTATGCCTCAACCCTGTGGTTGGGCGGCAACAATTACTCATTCTCTGACAAGCTCATCACAGGCGCTTCGCCCTCGTCACAGTTGGCTAATGCTGATTTGTGCTGGGAACGTTCTACGCAACTTGACTTCGGTTTGGAGGCTCGTTTCTTGCGCGATCGCCTGCAGTTCGGTTTGGATTGGTATCGCAAGGAAACCACCGATATGCTCTCTTCTATTTCGGCTCCGGCGGTGAGTGGTGCCTCTTACCAATATATCAATGCCGGTAAAATTCTGAACCGAGGCCTTGATTTGGAATTGAAGTGGCAAGATCATATAGGCGATTTCAATTACTCTGTAGGTGGTAATATATCGTTCCTCCACAATGAGGTGCTCGAAAGCCCCTATGGCGATGGCCGCTATGCAGGTGGCGGTGGTATGATGACCGAAGCTACCTATTTCGAGGTGGGTTATCCTATCTGGTATCTGCGCACTTATGTGGTTGACCATATTGATCAACTTACTGGTGAACCCATCTATAAGACTGCCGAAGAATTGGGTACAGATGATGGAAAGGCTGAGGTAGGCTCCTATATTCCCGACTTCACCTATGGTCTAAACCTTTCGCTGGGTTGGAAAAACTGGGATCTCAACGTGCAAGGTTATGGAGCTGCTGGTGCACAGACGTTCCTCGCCGTAGCTCGTGTGGAAAGCAACACGCTACTTGGCAACCTGCCCAAGGCGCTTGTAAACGACTATTGGTCATGGACCAACACCGATGGATCACGTCCTTCACCCAAAACATGGGCCAACTCATCATCTATGTACTACTATGGTTCATCTGACCACATGGTGTTCAACTCCTCTTATTTCAAGATCAAGAACATTCAGTTGGGTTACACTTTCCCGCAGAAGTGGATTCGCCCGCTCCATCTCTCAGCGCTTCGCCTCTATGGCTCGCTTGAAAACTTCTTCATCTTCACCAATTATCCAGGCAACGACCCAGAGTCGATGGCCTCTATGGTAAGTGGCGAACGTAACAGCTTGGGTATGTCGGCATGGGGAGGTATAGGAACTGACCGCATACAATACCCTACGATGAAGCAAATCGTATTCGGTCTAAATGTATCTTTTTAAAACTTTGCAGCAATGAAAAAGAAAATATTTATTACGCTACTCACTGCAGGAAGCCTTCTCAGCTCCTGCCAAAAACAGATACTTGATGTAGATCAACTTGACGTTATAAACTTAGAGCAATACTACAGCAATCTGACAGATCCAAAGGCCGAATCGCTGATTGCCAGTGTCTACAAAACAGCTTACGGAGTGACCAACAACAATTGGTACAATATGATGCATGGTTATACCGACGACTGCGTAGGAGGCGGAGGTTTCGCTACCGCCCTCAACTCGTCCAACCATACGTCAAGCTCCTTTTATACCACACTCTATTATCTCAACTATGAGTGTAACCTCATCATTGAAAATATGTCAGAAGATAGTGCGGTGAAGAAACAAGTGATGGGTGAGGCTTACTTTTGGCGTGCTTGGGCTTACTATCAATTGATACGCGGTTGGGGTACTCCGCCCTTGGCCGACCACGTACTCGGTTCAGGTGAGCTGTCTCCGGCCAATGGAACAGCTACTGAATTATGGGGATACGTCGAACAAAGCCTTGAACAGGCATACAACCGCTTGCCTGAAAAAACTGCTTTAGGTGAGCAGCGCTCCATCGGTGGTCGTGTGACCAAGGGATCAGCATTGGCACTGTGGGGAAAAGCGCAGGTTTATCAAAGCAAGTGGGGCGAAGCAGCTGCCACGCTGAAGCAGATCATTGACGGTGGTAAGTATGATCTCTCCCCTGACTTTACTCAACTTTACCACATGGCAGCCGACTTCTCTGACGAATATATGTGGGAGTGGAATTCAGATGACAATGCCTCTGCATCCACCTTCACCAATGAGGGCGATGACCGTGGCATCCGTATGCAGTGGAACAACTCATATGTGGTGGTGCCCGGCGGCATTCAAGAACGAGGAGGCACTAATGGTGAGATGGGCAAAGAATTTTATCAGTTCTTAGTGGATCGTGGTGAGAAAGGTAAACCTCGTCAGATGGGCACCGTATGGAGTTATGAAGACGTGCTGCAACGTTTCGTTGACCTCGGATTGGCTTCTTCACTGGCCGAAGCCCCTTCTGCCTTTTGGAAATCTACGGCCATGATGCCTACCAACGAAGGTTACTTCCGCTCTAAAATGCTTATTTGGCAGGAAGAAGTGTTTGATGGCTGGACCTGGCTCGATGATATGCGCACTAAGAACAATTGGCCGGGTATGCGCTATGCCGATGTACTCTTGCTCTATGCAGAGGCATGTGTCAATGGCGGTGGTAGTACTGCTGATGGTCTAATAGCACTCAATAAGGTACGCACTCGTGCAGGACTATCTATGCTTGGCTCTTATACGATGCAGGATGTGAAAGATGAACGTCGTGCTGAATTCTCTTACGAAGGTGAGCGCTATAACGACCTCATCCGTTGGGGAGACGCTTCTACCGTACTAGGCAGTGGCAATAAGCAGACGCTCAGTTTCTACGGCTACAAGTCAGGAACCACTAACTATGACGTGACCGCTGTAGATAATCCCAATTCTACCGGATTCACTGTAGGCAAGAACGAACTGTTCCCCTTCCCTTATGATGAGTTGGTGCTGAATACGAATCTCAAACAAAATCCCGGTTGGTAACTTTAAAAAGTAAAAACAATGAAACAACTGAAATACTTAATGCTTCCGTTGCTGATGCTGCCTACGCTTTGCGCTTGCAGCGACGATGAAGCAACGACAAAGCCCGTCATCAAGGGCGATACCAAGGAAGTAACCGTAGGTTATGAAGCCGCTTCTACAAGGCTCACTGTCACTGCCACCGAAGGCTATGATATCACCATTGAGCAAGAATATGCTCAGTGGCTCTCTGCCGAAATGCAAACAGACTATTCACTCAATATTACTTGTACTGAGAATACCGAAACGCAGTCGCGCACCGGACGGGTCATTCTCAGAAAAGCCGATGTGATGTGGATTTTTACGGTCAATCAAGCGGGTGCTCCCGGTGAAGAAGAGGGAGAGGTTGAAATCGCTTATGAGGAAATGCAAGTGATTTTCAATATGCATTTCTATTCCATCTCTGCTGCTGAAGCCAAGAAGATTGAGTGGGACGTAAGTTGATTATTGAGACTACTGAAATGGAGGGCAATGTGGCTTTGTCTGATGCAAATAATGCCGAAATAGCCTCTTTGAATCTTTCTGACGGAGTCGTTTCCATGAACTGGACAGAAGAGATGGCTGCTCTGGCTGTTGAAGGCATGCGTGTGCGCTTGAGTACTGGCACAAACAATATCGTGCGTGTCTATACAACAGCTCCCGATCCGGAGTATTTCATAGACGTACCAAGTGCCACCGAACTGTATGGCATGAACATCTATCAGTTTGCAGCTGGCCTTTTTAAAGATCTGCCGGTAGGTACAGTGATTGGTTTGTATTTTACATCGTCTGAGGGTACTCCCACCTTGACAGATGCCAGTAACAATACCCTCTTCACAGACCAACTGTGGGATGGTGCGTTCTGGGTAACGTGGACGCAAGAGATGGCCGATGCCACTGTCGATGGTGCACGCTTGCGCATGAGTACCAATACCAATCCGCTTGTAAAAATCCAATATTGGCCCTAAGCGATGAACGCTCGTACACTCTTTATAGGTTGCCTCACGGGCTTACTCCTTCCCCTTTCCACCTTTGGTCAGGGGGCGGAGGAAGCTCGTGAGCTTCTCATGCAGATGACGTTGCGTGAGAAGGCGGAAATGGTGATTGGTCATCTGTCCGCTATGCAAAAGGTGAATCCCATGAACCCCGATGCGTTACGCGAACTTGACTTTACATATCCCGGTCTGGGTATGCCCATTGGTGGGTGTCCGCGGCTGGGTTTACCTGTTACTATTTGCAGCGATGGTTCCTACGGATTGAAGCGCTACATGCCGATGGCCGATGGGAAATACTATACCACGGTATTTCCCTCTCCCTTCAGCAATGCCTCTACTTGGAATACCCATCTGTTACAGCAACTATCAGCCGCCTACGCCCGCGAGGGACGCGAGGCTGGTGTACAGGTGCTGTTGGGACCGGGTATGAATATCATGCGCGACCCGCTCTGCGGTCGCAATTTTGAATACTACAGTGAAGACCCCCTGCTCACGGGTAGCATGGGAGCCGCAGTGGTCAGTGGCATACAGAGCCAAGGACTGGCAGCGACTCCGAAGCATTTTGCGGCCAATTCGCAAGAGACCGATCGCGTAGTAAACGACTCTCGTGTATCAGAACGCGCTTTGCGAGAAATCTACCTCAAGGGTTTCGAGAGAATGATCCAGCAGGCAGCCCCTGTCTTTGTGATGACCTCTTACAATAAGATCAATGGCCGCTACACTTCAGAAGACCGTCATTTGCTGCAGGATATTGTGCGTGGCGAATGGGGATTCAAAGGCTGTTTCATGACCGATTTTGGCGGTTTGGGTTGGAGCCCTGATCAAATAGCCGCAGGCAACGACTTGGTGATGCCGGGCAGTAGCTACCATGTGCAGAACATTGTGCATGCGGTAGAAACTGGTCAACTCTCTCAGGCAGATCTCGATGCTTGCGTATCAAGACTGATCAGAGCCAACCAATGGATAGCACAAAAGCAGACGAGGGTGCCCGGCGGACAACAAACTGAATCAGACCGTCAACGCTTGGCGCGCGAAGCAGCGACCGAAGGTTTCGTGCTACTCAAAAATGATCAGATGCTCCCCATGGATAGTAAGGACGAAGTAGCCTTTTTTCGGTATAGGCTCTTATTACACAGCCATCAGTGGCATCGGATCGGGGCGTATCAATGCAGACTATCGGGTGAATATAGCCGATGGTATGGCCTCGCAGCAGTGCGCTGCTGTGGCCAAGTTCTATCAGTCGCGGCTCAAAGCCTTTCGCGATTCATTACCTCCTCCTTCGGGATTAGCCGCTATTATGGGCTCTGATGATCCTGTTGTTCCGGAATGGTTACCCTCAGTCGAATTGATTGAGCAAAGTGCCAGAGAGACCACGGCGGCTGTTGTCACCATCAAACGCTGTGCCGGTGAGGGATATGATCGTAAGGCTGTGGAGGGCGATTGGCTCCTCACCCAAGAGGAACGATGGCTTCTCAATCGTGTGGCCCAGGCCTTTCATAGCCAAGGAAAGAAGATGACAGTGATTCTCAATGTGGCAGGCCTTGTGGAAATGGCTTCTTGGCGTGATAGGGCCGATGCCATCATGCTTGTCTGGTTGCCCGGACAGGAAGGGGGAAACGCGGTGGCAGATGTTCTTACAGGACGCATATCGCCCTCTGGCCGCCTAACAGCTACATTGCCGCTTCGCTATGAGGACGTTCCAAGTTATGGGCATTTCCCTACAGGAGTAGAGAAAAGTATCGATGTGACCGAGAATGGCTTTCAAGTGGAAAATGTGCAAAACCCCGTAGTAGCAGTCTTTGAAAATGGCAAAAAGCGGCGCCATGATAAGCCAGACAGTCTGCAAGTAGAGAATCTGGATTACACTTGCTTCACAGAAGATGTATTTGTAGGCTACCGCCATTATGACACCCAGCAATCAGATGTAGCCTATCCGTTTGGTTACGGTCTCAGCTACACTACATTTGCCTACGATGTTGAGGGACTAGTAGCTGACCATACGGTGAGTGTCACTGTCACCAATACAGGTCGCTTCGCTGGTAAGGAAGTCGTACAACTCTATATGGTGCCACCTTCCGAATCTATCAAGCGTCCCGCTCACGAACTTGTGGCTTTTGCCAAGACTCATCTTTTACAACCCGGTGAAAGTGAAACGCTCCATCTACAATACGATAGTCGCGACTTATGCTATTATGATGAGAGCAGGGGAGAATGGGTGAAAGAGGATGGCTTACACAGGCTGCAGGTAGCTCAATCATCACGAGACGTGATCAAAACGATTGATATTCCCTGATAAAAATGCCATCTTTATAAGATATCATCCGATGATTCCTTACACAGATTGGTGTAATAATTCTCATATCTCAAGAATCGATGAGTTGTCATCAGCTTGCTGAAAAATGTGGTACCTCCTCCCACAGAACGGAGTTCAACGTTTTGACCTCTCTTTTTTATTTTAGTTTGCGCGTGTAAAGAGTAATATTCATTTCGGTGTACTGTTTATTAATACTATTATTTACTAGAAATTATTTTATCTAGTTTGCGGACAAGAATTGTAGGATTTTCAAAAATATTTTCTATTGAGAGTATCTCATTCTTTAACACATCTATAAGTGCAGGATAATCTGCAAAATCTTTATTGGAGACTGAATATTTCTACAATCTGTAATTAGGGTAATAAAGTCTGTAATTAGTCTACAAAGGATGTTTCTTTTTCACTGTAAATTTGCAGTATAAAAATATCAATAAGACATTAATCCATTAGTATAAGAAACTATGAAACGAATATTATTTTTAGCAGCAGTGTTTTTTTCGGTGAATTCCATAGGCATTTCTTTTTTTCTGAAACTCCGGGTAATGATGATGACAATAATGATGACGAAAATCCAATGAATAGCAATCTTAAAATAACAGTCGGTTCTGTTTCCTTCAGTGCCGTTTTAGAAGATAATACAACTACGAAGGTTTTCAGAAAGCTACTGCCTATGACTGTGAATATGTCAGAATTAAATGGTGATGAGAAGCGCTATCAGCATTGACCGCTACACTTGGTTCGGGAAGTATAATTGTAACTTTTGAATTGCAAAGAACTAGTTTCCAGAAATAAGTTAAAGACATCTGAGGAATGAAATGAAAAGATATGGAAAGAAGAAATTTTTTAAAGGGTACATTGATAACAATGGGGAGTTTATTATTAGGAGCTAAGGCTATTCATCGTTTTTTGAATGATAAAGAACCGGAGGAAAGTCCGCTTCCCCCGGTAATAGATAGAATACATCAGGGAGATAAGAAAAATGTACTCGTCATAATGAGTGCAGGAACCAGGCTAGGTAATACAGACCGGCTGGCAGATGCTTATATCAAAGGATTGGTAGAACGAGGGCATTCTGTTACAAAAGTTTATCTGGGTAGTATGAAGATAGAAGGTTGTAGGGGCTGTGGAGCGTGTCAGCGTTTTGCCCACCGATGTGCAATCCGGGATAATATGCAGGATATATACCCTTTATTTGCTGAGTGTGACACTGTGGTAATGGCTTCACCTCTGTATTTCTGGACAATAACATCAAAGTTGAAGGCTTTCATTGAAAGGCTCTATGCTATTTCTACTGATGATAAATATCCGCAAAAAGACTTCGTGCTACTAATGACTGCCGGTGATGATAATGATACAACCTTTGAACAACCTAAACGGTATTTCCATCTTCTAAACCAGGCTTTAGGCTGGAATGAAGTCAGTGTATATTGTGCTGGCGGTTGTACCGGCTGCGAAGAACTGGCACGGCAGATAGGCAAGGAGCATCTTGAAAATGCTTATCAAATGGGATTGAATTTATGAAAAACATAAACGCATACTAATATTTGAATCGGTTATGTTGGTATAATCTTTGAGAAAATAATCGCTGCAAGCAGTGAAACACACTTCAAAAGTTGTATGCAAAACTTTTGAGGTGCGCTTCATTGGACTGTTTCTTTTTAAGCGCCAATCCTTCCGGTAGTATCTCAATAGGCAAGATTGCTATTGTCGTAATCAAAGTGTTTCTAACAGTTTGATCAGTTTTTTAGCATGTTCTACAGATTTTACCTTTTGTTGTTCTATCAATTCCGGGGTTGTACGCGTGCCGTAACTTACGCCACCAGTATAGATATATCCCGCAAATTCCATTTGGCAAAGATTACATGTGGCTTTGTAGCAAGGTAAGAACTCTTCAATCGTATACCCCATTGCCCCTTTGTGAGAATACATTTCTTGCGGGGCACCGGTGGTAAATGAGAGTATCATCTTTTTGCCTTTCAGTTTGTTGCCGGTACTGCCATGAGAGAAGCCGTGCCGGAATGTTTCTTCCATCCAGCGTTCCAGTATGGAGGGTGCGCTGTACCAGAAGATTGGAAATTGCAACACGATAATGTCGGCTTTCAGCAGGCGTTGTTGCTCTGCGTCAACATCAATTTTAAAGTCGGGATAAAGGGTATCAAGCTTTACAATTTCAGTTTCGGGAAGGTATTGCCCGATTGTATCAAGAATCGTTTTGTTAGCTACCGAAGTAGCAAGGTCTGTATGACCGGATATTACAAGTACTTTTTTCATGCTTCAATAGATCATTTAAAATATTCTATACTTCAATTTGTAACCTTAATCTTTTTTTCTGATGCAAAGATACGGCAGTTGACTGTATATGTAATTAGATACATTACGGATTAAAATACCATTTTTACAGATTTTTATTTAGACGTTCAAATGGCTGATGCTTACTAAAAAAAGAATGTCGATTTACAGAGAAAAAAGGGTGATTCATCTATTTTAGTTTCTATTATTTTTTCAAATTTATATATTTGCAATAAGCAAACAGGCAATATCATCATCAAAAGCAGGGATATAAAAAATTATTTGGAATAGCTTTTTATAGAAACTGATTATGAAGAAAATTAGTCTTATAACAGGATTAGCATCCGTGTTTTTGTGCCTTCTTTTTCATGGGGCTCCGGGATATAGGTCGTTATCCGGAGAAAATATGGCTTCATCGTTGCAATTCTTTGGAAAAATTGTACGAGAAACAGAGTCGATATCCGAATGTAGAGGTTGATCTCGTCTTTCGGAAAGACCGTGTATTTGATGTGACGCATGATGTAGATACAAGTTTTAATCTGAGTTTGGGTTCCTATTTTTCTTATATGAAAGATCATGAAGGAAAAATGTGGCTGGATATAAAGAACCTGACCGCTGGAAATAAACATGTAGCACTAGAGAAAATGAATGAGATGACGGAATATTTCCAGATTGCAAAAGACCGTTTGATTATAGAAGGCAAAGATTGGAAAGCTTTTGGAAGCTTTTACTCAAGACGGTTATTATACTTCGTATTATGTAACTTATGATGAACCGGATGATTTGAGTGAAGAAGAAGTGGATGATTGCATCGAAGAATTACAGGAAATTGCGGATAAAGAGGTGGTTAGCGCTCTCTCATTTCCGGGATATTGGTATACTGAGATAAAAGAAGGTTTGAACCGTTCCATAGATTTACTGACCTGGAAACACAGGAGTAGTCAGTTGCAGTTCTTGTTGTCTTCTGTCGGACGTGAGATGTTGGCCGATCCACAACTGAAAGTAGTATTGGTAAAAGAAAAAGGGAGGTTTCATAGATGATCATTCGGATACTGACTTGCTCTGAGAGAAGCAATCGTTTTTCGGCTTCGCGATAAAACAATCAACAAGGAAAACTGTTTATTTAGTATGATTCTAAATTAAAAAATGAATATATTATGAGTAAAACAGTTGATTTGTTGGGACAACAGGCAGAATATTACCTGAACCATACGTGTAAGACAATAGATAAGAAATTAATTCATGTTCCTGGACCTGATGTGATTGATAAAATCTGGGTGGACTCTGACAGAAATGTACGTACCCTTAATAGCTTGCAAGCTTTGTACGGACATGGACGCCTTGCGAATACCGGGTATGTATCCATTCTGCCGGTCGACCAGGATATAGAACATACAGCCGGAGCATCATTCGCTCCTAATCCGATCTATTTTGATCCTGAAAATATAGTGAAACTGGCAATCGAAGGAGGTTGTAATGCAGTTGCGTCCACATTTGGTATATTAGGGGCTGTTGCCCGTAAATATGCCCATAAGATACCTTTCGTTGTAAAAACTGAACCATAATGAACTGCTTACTTATCCAAACTCTTACGATCAGGTGATGTTTGGAACCGTAAAAGAAGCATGGAATATGGGTGCGGTAGCTGTTGGCGCTACTATCTATTTCGGTTCGGAGCAAAGTCGTCGTCAGATTATTGAGATATCACAAGCTTTTGAATATGCTCATGAGTTAGGTATGGCAACTATTCTTTGGTGTTATCTCAGAAATAATGATTTTAAGAAGGACGGTACAGATTACCATGCGGCAGCCGACCTTACCGGACAGGCCAACCACATCGGAGTGACCATCAAGGCTGATATTGTAAAGCAAAAACTTCCGTCCAATAATGGCGGATTCACAGCTATTCACTTTGGTAAAACGGATGAAAGAATGTATTCTGAACTCGCAACTTCACATCCTATCGACCTTTGCCGTTACCAGGTAGCCAACGGCTATATGGGACGTGTAGGCTTGATTAATTCGGGTGGAGAATCTCATGGAGAATCGGATTTGCGTGATGCTGTTGTTACGGCGGTTATCAATAAGCGTGCCGGTGGAATGGGGTTGATCAGCGGCCGGAAAGCATTCCAAAAACCAATGGAAGAGGGCGTTCAATTATTGAATACCATTCAGGATGTTTATTTGGATTCTTCAATAACGATTGCATAAAGTATTTAATCAGTATAGAAGATAAAAAGTCTTCTATACTGATTATTTAAATGTAAAAGTGAACTTTTGAACTGTCATCAGAACCGGAGTTTATCTCCAGTTAACCTTGAGTATACTTTCCATCCATGGGAACCGTACAAGTTTGTATGACCAGGGAATGCTATCCAATAATATATCGTATGCACGTTCCTCTACAGTTAGAGTACATTCCCATTCAGTTTTTTCTATAAAACCCGCTCTATTCAAAAATGATTCTTGGAGGGCTCTGATTGAAGTGTTCCTCATTTTTTGACCAGTTTGTCTTTGCTGTTTCCAATAGAGAATCTATTGTGTTAAGTTCATCTTGATTTAGTTCCACTCTTTTTGGGGAGTGGCTCGTTGGAGGGATAATTTATTAACAAACGGTTGAGGAACAGATCTTTTTCATCATACTCCCTGTCTTCATTTGCTATAAGGCGTTGTAAAATGAATATAGCTCGTACTTTTGATTCGTTACTATTGAAACTCCTACGATCTTGGCTTAACATATTAAGCCTCATAAAAAGCATTGGTAGAAAAGGGGAGAGAATGGCCAATCCTGCATTGGGTATAGGTATATGTTTCAAATCTCCATATTGTTCTGTACCAAAATGAGGAGTAGGCTCAGGGTTAGGAGTAGGAATTGGAGTATGAGTTGGTTCTGAAGTAGCGAAGCCATACACACACATATCGGGAGCTATTGCATTCTTATTTACTTTTACATTGCCACAAGTTCCTTCATCCCCCGGGCCAATATCCCAGTTTCCTTTGTCGCGTTTGGCTATGATTTTTCCTCCTAAAATAATTATGTTTCCACATTTACTTTTTTCGACCTGAGTATTGACCGGCACCTCCTATTCCAGCAGATCCCGCACGCCAGGAAGTCTCGTGCTGATAACCCGCATAGGCTTCTATAGTTCCACTTTCGATAATAATGTCGCCACATTCGGTAGCATATCCGCATCCTATACCGGCTGCACCTTCTCCACCGTATGCAATTAATTTTCCATTGCCTTTAATGTTTAAAACAGATTGCTTTCTCAACTGAATTGCAGCCATTTCACGACCACTGTGCAGTATGTTTTTCCTTCAAGAATTACCGTGATATGGCAGTTTTCCGCAATATGAAATGCAACACCCATGTCTCCCAGATCACATAAGTTGACATCTTGCAGAAATATTGTTGCACGTACTCCGGCAGATACTGTTATTCCATGTCTTGAATTGGTACCTGTGATAGTGTACACTCCATCTTGGGAGACGTGGAAAGTATCCGATTCCCTACCCATGTCTATTTTTTCATTTTTCATAAGAATAAAAATTAATATTAATATTGTATTTATTGATTATCATATATTGATTATCATATATTGATTTTCAACCTGCTTTTTAATTGTTTCTGCCTTGAGTGACCGTTAGTGCTTCATAACGATTATCCGGCAGTTTTATATTATTTGTAATTTGAAGAGAAACTGCAAATGAACACAGGCAAAAAATAGTAGGAAGCGGGGAAATCTAAATACTAAAATCAGTAAACTAAAATAATAATTATAAGTGCTTGAAATACAGTGGAACAGCTTGGAGTTAATCTTCCTGTTTTTACGATTTCAGCCTTTTTTGATGATATGAAGTGTGTGCTAAACAGGATTCAGCCCATGTGTTTTGCGGTAAAAGCTTCAATAGTGATTAGAAAGCAAACAGGGGACCATTTGTTTTTACCCTGCGTGTGTTGTATTTTCCAATAAGCTTTATTGGGTGTTGACCTTGGCTAACGGGCCTGTCAACCAAGGTTAATCGGTTCGTTAACCAAGGTTGATAGGCCTGTTAACCTAGGTCAACACCCGACTATTCCTAAGGATAAAGAGATATATCTCTGGCTCTCAGTAGAATAGCGCCTAATATGAAATGAATAAATGCCTCGTCCGGATATGGGTTGACTGCGAAAGTGAGAGTAAGCCACTTACCCTCACACTGGATTTTTTACTACCACCACACTTAATATCTTAGCTATCAACGATTCACATTAAAAGTGAGGGTAGTGAGAGTAACTTGAACCAACTTTTTATTGAATGCGCTGCATTCAACTTTTAAGTGAGACATCTTCTTCTCCATTCCGAGGGAGAGTAACCATATCGGTTTTTAAAAGCTTTGTGAAATGCAGAAGGGCTGTTGAAACCTGTATTATAACAGATGTCTTCTATTTCTGCATTCGAGTTTCTTAGAAGCATTTCTGCTTGTTCGATGCGAAGTGACGTAAGGTATTGAAGAAAACTACATCCATATTCTTGATTGAAATATCTATTTAAATAGGTGGAATTAACGGCTACTCTTTGAGCAAACTGCTCCAATTTTATTTTTGATCATAGATGAATTCCGGTGTTTGTAATAGTTGGTTTATTTCATCGATCTTTTGAGGAGTCAAGTATACTTTGGAGTTCTTCTTGCCATTCATGAGCACCTCTTTTTCTACAACATCTTTTTCTGATTTGCTTTCTAGTTGTTGATTTAGGTTATTCACTGGGAACGGGGACAATGTTTCCCGATAAATATGTGACTTGAACTTTTGTTTTACGAATTGGTGTAAGAGAGAATTATAAAAGATATATCCACTTAATACGCCAATACAAAGGTTGTATAAAAGATTGCAGATGTATGAAGAAGTGAACATATTCAATAAGAACATGAAGAAGAACCCTGATATTAGGATGCTTTTTCTTTGAATATCGGAAGCTGATTTTAGGAATATACAGTCTGTTTCATTCATATTTCGCAAGAGTAATACGTAAATGAAAGTCTGTGTGATTCCTGTTATTATACACGTTAAACGGAAAAGTGTCCACCAAGCCGGGAATGATGATAGAATTTCAGCCCAACTGTAAGTTAAGCGATCTGCCACCGGACTTAAAACTGACATCAATATGTAACAACACGATAAGACCATTGAAGGTAACATATGTTTCCACCATTGTGACTTTAGGGGAAATATTCCGGTAATACGGAAGCGGATAAAGAAATAGAGTAAAGGCGGGAGGAAAGTCAGTCCCCAACAGTATAGGGTGGGTAAAAGGGATGTTCTTTGAAGCAGGAAGAAATTTTCGTATAATGTGCTATATGACGTTAACCCCCAGTATATTAGTAGGATTGGCGCTAATAATATGACCAAATCCTTTTTATGCTTGTTTCTCCAAATCAGAGAGATAGAAGCAAGACCTAGTACAGCCCAAGTCAGCAGAAAAGTACAAATAAGTAATGTCTTTAATATGAAAAATGGCATGATATTGTTGTTCTGTTGCTTGCAAATGTACACACAAAAAGTCCGAAAAGAGTGATTTTATTCTGCATTTTTTTTAAAGTTTGGTAATGAAATGTTGGTAGAAAATTGTTTCCTTTGCCCCCCTAATCTGAGGGTTACTATATAACGCTCGTTAGGTATGTAAATTACCATCTTGGGTTATACAAATGAATAATTGTTACAGGGGTTATATATTAATTGCTTTTTGGGTTTGTTCGCTGGCGGTATATGGACAGATTGAAATGCAGGCTATAGATACTCTTCGCAACATCCGGTTACAGGAGGTGATTGTTACTGCTACTCAATCAGATGCTCCGGGAACCCGTTCTGTCATTGGGCAGGATGCTATTCGTCATATACAGGCTACTGACCTTTCTGTCTTATCTCAATTACTACCCGGTGTCCTTGTACGCAATCCGGATCTGAATGCTCCTGCCGCCTTTACCATCCGCAGTGCAACTTATGAAAATACGACTAATGCTTTAGGGACAGCCATAGTGGTGGATGGACTCCGCATGAATAATAATGCCAATATGCAGCAAATGGGACTTGAAGGTAGGGGAAGCCTCTTTAATAGCACGGTGTTATCCGGTTTCGACGTGCGTTCTTTGTCTCCATCTTCTGTGGAGTCGGTCGAGGTGATACGTGGTGTTCCTTCGGCACGTTATGGAGATGTGACCAGTGGGGTTGTTCTGGTTAAGTCGAAAGCCGGGATACAACCTCTTACCATTGGTATTCGTCTGACAGCTACGGAGAAACTTGCTTCTGTGGGGAAGGGTATTGCGATCAGTAATAATGGGGAACTCTCTATTTAGGAGCAGATTATGCACTTTCAAATCAATCGCCTCAAGTCTTTGAAGAATCTTTTCAAAGATTTGGAATCCAAGCGGCTTATGCGAAGGATTTCCGGTCGGCTACTTTGCGTCTTAATATGCGTGGTTATTGGATGAAGGACAATGATAAAAGAGGGCAGAATACGGTGGATGGTGAATTTCGGAAATACCAGGATCAAAACATATCCTTTTCTGCTAACGGACAGTGGAAATTGAATCGTTCCTGGATTTCCAATCTTGAATATCAGCTAGGGTTTACGTATGGGAGCCAGAAGAATGAATCCAGTACATATTATTCGGGAACACAGCAAGTCACTACCTATACCGCGCAGGCAGGTGAACATGTCGGAGTGTTCTTGCCTCCCATTATTTCTCTCAGTTATCCGTTGAAGGCAAGCCATTGAGCGGAGATGTATCGTTGACTGCCAATCACAGAAAAACGATGGGTGAGAGCATCAGTAACCATTTTCAACTGGGGCTTCATGCTGAGGTGGAAGGGAATCGTGGAAAAGGAATCAGTTTCGATCCTCTTCGTCCTCCCTTGGAAATGCTCAGAGTGCGGACAAGGTCTTATCGGGATATACCTTTATTATATAAGTATTCTGCTTTTGCTGAAAATTACTTTATTCTCCGTTATGGGAAGATGCGGACCGAAGTGCAGGCGGGAGTACGTTTTACTCAGCTGCCGACTCAGCGTCTACAACGGAACTCTTCTGTTGATCCGCGTATCAATCTTTCCCAGATATTTATTGATAGGACGGATGATACTTTTCTAAGTCGTTTCAGTGTACGTCTGGGGTGGGGATTGATGCATAAGATGCCTGTACTTGCTTATTTGTATCCCGATAAATCGTATACGGATATGAATTGCTTTACGTACAATGATGCTGAGAATAATCAGCGTCTGACCGTCATGCATACATTTATAACTGACCGTAATTTTAACTCCGACTTGCGTTTGCCTGTTAACCAGAAGTTTGAAATAGGGGTGAATTTCCGGAGAGGAGGTGTTATTGCGGATGTGGTATGGTTTAAGGAACATCTCAAAAATGGTTATTGCACCTCCCAACTTGCCGAACCTTTTTCCTATCGCCACTATTCCCCTTTGATCAGTAAAGGAGAACAACCGGAATTGACGGATGAGGGTGTCATGAATGATGGTGAACTTCTTCCATATACTTTGAATACTACGTTTGCTACCTATTTATCACCCCAGAATGGTATAGAACAGGAGAAACAAGGTGTTGAGTATACCATTGGTCCGATTCATTCAAAGACGCTGCGTTCTTCATTTTACATAAGTGGCGGATATCTGGATGTATGTGAAAAGAATACGGCACTTTCTGCCTTGCATCCCCAGATAGAAGTGAATGGAAAAGCTTACCCTTATGTAGGTATTTATGAAACAGGGCCTTCTGTTGCGAATACTCAAATCTGGCAACAATTGAATAGCCGGTTTCAGTGTGTTACTCAAATTCCCAGAATCGGTTTGATCACAAGCCTAACGCTTCAGGCTGTGTGGATGGATAAACAACAGCGGGGAATGGAGAGCCGGTTTAATAACCCTGTGTACATGGACAGTAATAATCAGAAGTGCCTGAATCCGGTTTATTATATAGACGGAGAGGGAAATCAACATCCTTTCACGCCGGACATGGCGACGGATGAACGTTTTGCTGATTTAGTGATCAGGGCGAATACAACTACCGCTTTTTTGAAGGACTCGTATAAACCTTATTTCTTATTGAATCTTCGGGTTACTAAAGAGATCGGACGTCATGTTTCGGTTGCTTTTTGTGCTAATAACCTGCTGCAATCCAATCCGAAACGATACCGGCGGAGCATACAGAAATATGCAGTTGTGAATCCGGATTTATATTATGGTGCGGAAATTAGTATCCGCTTTTAAAATTAGTATTTGTATTAAATTTTAGATATTGAATGAGAATGAAATATTATGTATTGTTTTTTTCTTCGTGTTATTTCTCTGTGCTTGTACCGGGGATGAGAATAGTTCCTCATGCTCTGTGAGTGTCCAACTGCTTTCTCCTACGGATGAAGTGACCTTGCCTTTCGAAGAGATGGAGGTGGTATTGACAAATAAGGATCAAGGCACGGTTTATACCTCTTCATGTGCTTCTGATGGAGTAGCTTTGTTTAATGTGGAATATGGATATTATACAGTTGCCGTACATTATCAATCTGTTTCCGGAATTATTTTCAGTGGAAGATTGGAATCTTTGTCGTTATTGCCCGAACAGGGTGAAGAAGTGATGAAAGTTCAGTTGCAACTGGCGCGCTCTAAAATAAATGCATTGGTCATTAAAGAGATTTATTATGTGGGCTGTAAAGGAGAGTTGGGAGCAGATTATCAGGCAGACCAATATGTTACTCTCTATAATAACTCTGATGAGACTGTATATCTGGATGGATTGTGTCTGGCTTTGGTGGATCCGATGCCGGGTATTGTATCTCCCTGGGTGAAATATACGGATATGAAACGGATTCCCGTTGCTGATATGACCTGGCAATTTCCGGGTAGCGGTAAGGAGTATCCTTTATTGCCCGGAGCAGAAACTACCATTGCAACGAATGCTGTAGATCATACCGGAGGCGAATATCAGCATGCCAATTCAGTTGATTTATCTAAAGTTGACTGGGGATTCTGGCATGTAAGTTTGAGCAAACAGAACATAGCACCCGGTGTGAAACCATTGAACCTGCTTTTAAATCTTAACTCGACCGCATGGATGTATTCATTTCCGGTAGTTGGCCCCACATTCATGATATTTGGATTTGAAGGTATTAGTGCAGAGGAATATGTAAATAATCCATTGAACAGGGAAAATAGACCGGGAGCTTCTAATAAGACTAAATTCTATTTGATGATTCCGAAAGAGTGGGTGATTGATTGTGTGGAGTGTGTGGAAAATGAAGCCAATGCCAATAAGCGTGTGCCTGATGAACTGAACCATGGACCTGTGTATATTCCGGAAGGAGATTATTCCGGGAAATCGTTGATACGTAAAAGTGCAGCATCAACCAACGGGAGTTTCATTTCTCAGGATACGAACAATGCGGCGGAGGACTTTATCGTATCCGAACCGTCTTTAAAAAATAAGCAAGCAACTATGCGGAGTACATTATTTATTTTATGGCTTCTGTCGGCGATTCCCGTATATGCGCAGTCTGATTCATTGCATATCTATTCTATGCAAGGGGTTTATCAGCAGAATAATTGGCTGACAGGAGCTAATCCAGTAGGAATGTCATTCAACCGTTTCCGCTCGTTCTCTGTGGCGGAAGTGGGGTATAGGTTTGAAGATGGAAACTTTGGTAATGTCAGTTTGCCCGCTTCATCCAATAAGTATACGGTGTTTGGTGAATCTTACCAGACTATAGGTAATGTCTCTTTATATGGAAAAATAGGATATCTGAATAACCGGAAGCAAGAGGTGAACTGGAATGGGATGACCGGTGACTGCTGGCGTGGAGTAAATCTTTGTGATTCAGTGAGTGGCGATCAACGTTCGGAACAATATCAACTGTCCGGTGCATTTTCACTACCCGTTTCTTCGCATTGGCTGATGGGTTCGAGGTTCGATTATTTAGTTGACCTGAATGCTAAGAATACAGATCCTCGGAATGAAAACCAGTGGATGGAGTGGAAAATAACTCCCGGAGTTGGTTATGAGTGTGGAAGTCATCGTTTGGGGGCTTCCATATTTTATGGCAATCGTAAAGAAACGGTGGATTATCAGAATATAGGTACTCATACGGCATATCCTTTCTTTGTTTCTTATCCGTTAGGGTACTTTAAAACTTTGCCTAAAGGAGAAAAATAAAATGGTATTATTCTGCACAGGAGTTCGGAGGATTCTTACAAGAAGAAGGAGTTTATGGACGCTTCCGGCTATTTCAACAGATAGGAGGGAACCTTGTCAGACAAAATATAGTAAGTGACCGTATACAGAACAAGAAAGAAGGTGAGACAGATGGCTGGAAACTGGATTATAAAGGTATAGGATCATTAGTTTCTCCGTTGAATCGCCATGAATGGAATTGGAAAGTTTTGTTTGACAAGTCGGATAGTTATGATCTTTTGCAGCAGCAGGAAGAGAACATGGGTAAATGGCATTCTTCGGGGAAGGTTCTTCGTTCTACTTCCCGTATTAATGAATATGGGTTGACTTATGGTTACTATCGACTTTATAATGAGTGGAATAGTCGTTATTCTATCGTTTCGGGAATTGACTTTAAGCAGACAAAAAGTCAATTGTTTTTTTATCCGGCTGAATATATGCAAACTGTACGCCGTTTTACTGCATATTCTACATTTACTCGGAATTTCTTATTATCTAATGCCCGAATTGATTTAGCTATTGGGGCAGAGTACGGTAAAGGAGGTGGAACTATGATAGCTGAAAAAAAGTTGCAATCAGGACAGAATACGCCCACAATCAAATTATGGCAGAATATGGATCGGTTGGGGCAGGAGTACAATTACTTAACAGAGCCCAGATGGGCATTGCATTTATCTCTAACTTATACTCATACCGTTTCTTTTACTTGGTTTGCTCGATTGACGATGGGGTATGAAAATGCTTCTAAAAATCTTTTTAATTCAAATAAGGAAAATATTTCTGTACAAATAGGATTGTTTTTCTAAATAGATTCCGTAGTTTTGAAGCGACTAACTAAAAAACAATAGAGTTATGGAAAAAAAATTTTGGATAATCAGAAATCAGATCCGAGACCTGTTGGTAGATGGATTATTTACATTGACAAGTGTACGGGATGTGGCGAGTGTGTGGATGTTTGCAGTTTGGGACTTCTTTACATAGAGAATGAGAAAGTTAAAATGAAAGAAGAAAGATATTGCAGTGAATGTGAAGATTGTGCCCGTGCCTGTGCATTCAGAGCTATAACCTTTAAATAGCTATATCAAGTGAGGAGTATCTATCTATTTCTTTTTCCGTTCTTATGTAGTGCTTGTTCTAATTCAGGCAAAAGAGAAGTTTTGGATGAAGAATTATCAAAGATGCCGATATTATCAGTTTCTTTTGATTCTTTGTTATCTGAGGTCAAAAAAATGTCAGATCGAGATAGGGTAGCATCTATGATTAAAATATCGTATAGGAACGAAGAAGAAATAGATGGAATAAAAAAACAGAAACGACTTTTAATGGAGGTTTTACCTTTAAGTTCCGGCAAAAATAGAAAGAAAATTTTACTTCAATTAGTGATGATTTGTAGTAATTTGGATAGATTTGGAGTTACAGGTGCTTATTTAGAGGGACTTAAATGGATAGAAATGCTAGAAGCCAACCATTCATTTTCACAGAAGGAAGAATGGCAAGTGAATGAAATGAAAGCATTATTGCTTAATGAACGGGGAAATCAAGATGAATTTCTTCCTATTTGGTATAAATTATTAAAACAGTATCGTGAGGCCGATAGACCGGAAGATGTGGGCAAGTGTCTTCTAACTATAGCGAATCATTTTGTGATGTTGGAAGATTATGAAAATGCATTACCACTATATAAGGAGGCATATCAGTTGGCATTAGAACATAAATCCATAGAATTACAACAAGTCTCTGGTATTATGTTGATAAAATATTTATGTGGAGCAGGGTATTATTCGGAATCATTGGAATATTATAAAAAACTTAATCAAGAAATAGTATTTAATCTTTCGGTGCAGAATGAAGTTGTAAAGAGTTATATGGAGCTTAATAAGCCTGATAGTGCGCGCATTTACTTAGCTGAAAGGTCATTATCAGATAAAGGTGACAAAATTGCTCTAAACTGCATGATGGCTGAAACTTATACTCTTGAAAAGCAGGAGGATTCCGCTTTTGTATATTTGGATAGGGCTGTGAAATCTTATAAAGAAAAAACGAAGTACTATCAAGGAAAAGATAGAGAGGTCGTTTTACCCGGTTATTTCCTGTCCACTTGTTATTTGTTTGCTGATTTATTATGGAAAAAAGGTAAAGTTCAACAAGCAAATCAATATTATACATTTGTAGAACCTCTAATGAAAGAGGTTGTTAGAACTCCCATTCAGATGGAGTTTCAAATAAAAGCCCTTACCAATTTTAGTTCTTTCTGCCGTGAAACTAAGCAATATGAAAAAGCTCTGGATTTATTAGCTCGACGAGATTCAGTTCTGCAAACGTATTTGGAATTTAAAGCGAAGAACGATAAAAAAAAAAGAATTATGCAGAGCGTTTAAAGATTCAGGAATTGAAGCATGAGCTTAATGAGAGTGAAGATGTAAATAGAATAAATACACATGTGGCTGCAATCTGTATTTTTCTATTAGTGATTTCTGTAGCAGCCACATTCAAGTCCATATCTATGTACCGCAAGTTGAAGAAACAAGGTGCCGTAAATTATAGACTTCAAGGAATGATTAAGAAATGCGATGAAGGAGATGTGCCTGAATCACATTCTGCATCTATGGATCAATATGAACTTTTATTCTGGCAAGCCTTACATAAAGTTCGTGATGAACAATACTTCCTTAAAAGTGACCTTACGATAGAGACATTGGCTGATGTACTGAATACGAATCGTTCTTATTTATCGGTTAGCATCAATAGATTCTGTGATAAAGGCTTCAGTGTTTGGCTGAATAATTTCCGTATTCAGCATGCCGAACAACTGATGAGAGAAAATCCTTCAATTGCCCTTAAAGATTTGCCGGAACAGTGTGGCTATGCAACCACTGGTACTTTTGTTCGGAACTTTAAGCGGTGTCATAACATGAGTCCAAGTGAATTTATGAATAAACTTCTCATTGAACAAACACTTCCTAAAGTGGAGAAGACTTTTCAGTAAATTGATTATCTTTGAGCATACTAAATGATTCATAACTTAATTATCCTATATCAATGAAAATAACGATTTTATTACCAGTAATCAGTCTTTTCTTATTCCTTGCATCTTGCACGAATCCTAGTGATAAGAAAGTAAATGATCAAGCTTCCGAATCCTCCGAAAGTGGTGTAACCTCTACTGATTGGCGATCTCGTTACGATAAACTTGAAGCCTCCGATTTGCCCGACAATGTGATTCAACTGATTGGTAAGGAGTGGATGCTTGTAACGGCAGGTGATGAAAGTTCCTTCAATACAATGACTGCCAGTTGGGGTGGTATGGGATACATTTGGGAACGTCCTTCTACCTTTATTTTTATACGCGATACCCGCTATACTTACCAATTCCTCCAACAGCATGAGAGTTTCACCCTCAGCTTCTTTAATGAAAAATATCGCAATGCCCTGCGTATATGCGGTACAATGTCAGGAAGGAATACGGATAAGGTGAAAAGAGGCCGGACTTACTCCTCTGGAAACTCCTTCAGGATTAATGAGCTTTGAAGAAGCACGAATGATTATTGAGTGCAAGAAGATGTTTATTCAGGAGTTGGACTATGCCAACCTGACCGAACCTTATAAATCAAAAATCATGGAAGAAGCTTATAAAAACGAACCTTCCAAACATCAAATGTTTATCTCAGAAATCGTCAATATTTGGATTAAGAAATAATATTCAACGAAATTTTGGTCAATTATTCCTTTTCATTGGTAAAAGACCAAAGTGTTTTTGACCAATTCTTGGAATTCATAGTCTTTTCTGTATATTTGCGCCCGCATTTTCTTAAGTATCACTTATATATAATTGTCCCTATAATCAGAATTTACTAAACTAGGTAGAGTTTATGGAGAAAATAAACGCAGTAATTACAGGAGTCGGAGGATATGTACCCGATTATATCCTAACCAATGATGAGATTTCCAAAATGGTCGATACCACCGATGAATGGATTATGGGGCGTATAGGCATAAAGGAAAGACGTATTTTGCATGAAGAGGGACTGGGAACTTCGTATATGGCCCGCAAAGCTGCCAAACAATTAATGCAACGTACGAATTCTCAACCGGATGAAATTGATCTGGTGATTGTTGCTACTACCACTCCTGACTATCGCTTACCTTCTACAGCCTCCATCTTGTGTGAGCGACTGGGATTGAAACGTGCTTTTGCTTTCGATGTACAAGCAGTTTGCAGTGGTTTCCTGTATGCGTTGGAGACGGGAGCAAACTTTATTCGCTCGGGAAACTACAAGAAGATTATCGTGGTAGGGGCTGAGAAAATGTCTTCAATCATAGATTATACGGATCGTGCCACTTGTCCCATATTCGGTGATGGTGCGGCAGCCTTCATGCTGGAACCTACTACGGAAGATTTGGGTGTAATGGATTCAGTGCTGAGAACAGATGGTAAGGGACTGCCTTTCCTACATATTAAAGCAGGTGGTTCTGTATGTACTCCTTCGTATTATACGCTGGAAAATCACATGCATTACATTTATCAGGAAGGGCGTACGGTTTTCAAATACGCTGTGGCCAATATGGCTAATGCTTGTGAAGCTGTCATTGAAAGAAATCATTTAAGTAAAGACGATATTGACTGGGTGATTCCCCACCAGGCCAACCAGCGCATTATCACTGCTGTAACGCAACGCTTGGAGATTCCAACCGAGAAAGTGATGGTTAATATCGAGCGTTATGGTAATACGAGTGCCGCCACACTTCCGCTTTGTATCTGGGATTTTGAAGATAAGCTAAAGAAAGGCGATAACCTCATTTTTACAGCATTTGGGGCAGGGTTTGCCTGGGGTGCTATTTATGTAAAGTGGGGATATGACGGAAAAAAGGAATAGTAGCCCGGGTTACTATTCCCTATAACTTTTCTTATTATAACAACCCGGATATACAAATAGTTTATCTCATCACCTTTTGCCAAACCTTCATTCTATTTCTTTTTTTGGGTATCATATATATTGAAGTTATTATAAAATATTATCTTTGTGGGGAATCATTGCATGACAACACATTGTTAACCATACAATAACTTAAAAAACAACCAACGTATGAATCATGAACTATCGATGAGTGCCAACCAACTGGTGGCTGCTCTTCAAAAACCGGCTTCCGAATTTACGAAAGCAGACATTATTTCTTATATCAAGGAGAACGATATCCGCATGGTGAACTTCATGTATCCCGCAGCAGACGGGCGACTGAAAACATTGAATTTTGTCATTAACGACGCTGCTTACCTTGATGCCATACTGACTTGTGGTGAACGTGTAGACGGATCAAGCCTTTTCCCATTTATTGAAGCGGGCAGTAGCGACTTGTATGTAGTACCGCGTTTTTGCACAGCCTTTATCGATCCTTTTGCTGAAACTACAACACTTTCCATGCTTTGCTCTTACTTCAATAAAGATGGCGAACTTCTGGAAAGTTCACCGGAATATACGTTGCGTAAAGCTTGCAAAGCCTTTACTGATGTAACCGGAATGGAATTCCAGGCTATGGGCGAATTGGAATATTATGTGATATCAGAAGATAGTGGACTGTTCCCTGCTACGGATCAACGTGGCTATCATGAATCTGCTCCTTATGCCAAGTTCAATGACTTTCGTACCGACTGTATGCTGCATATTGCAAAGGCGGGCGGACAGATCAAATACGGGCATTCTGAAGTAGGTAACTTCACGCTTGACGGTAAAATTTATGAGCAAAATGAAATTGAATTCTTACCGGTACGTGCCGACCTGGCTGCCGATCAGTTGATGATTGCCAAATGGGTGATCCGTAATCTGGCTTACGATTATGGTTTAGATATCACCTTTGCCCCTAAGATCACAGTCGGAAAGGCCGGATCAGGATTACATGTCCATATGCGTATTATGAAAGACGGCCAAAACCAGATGTTGAAAGATGGTGTACTTTCTGAAACTGCCCGTAAGGCTATTGCGGGAATGATGGAGCTTGCACCTTCCATTACAGCTTTCGGTAATACGAATCCTACTTCTTATTTCCGTTTGGTTCCTCATCAGGAAGCTCCGACAAACGTTTGCTGGGGCGACCGGAACCGTTCGGTATTGGTACGTGTTCCGCTTGGATGGTCGGCAAAGACAGATATGTGTATGCTGGCTAATCCGTTGGAAGCTCCCAGCCACTATGATACTACACAGAAGCAAACTGTGGAAATGCGTTCTCCGGACGGTTCTGCCGATTTGTACCAACTGATAGCGGGACTGGCCGTAGCATGTCGTCATGGTTTTGAAATTGAAAATGCTTTGGAGATTGCAGAAAAGACCTATGTGAATGTGAATATTCATAAGAAGGAAAATGAGGATAAACTGAAACAATTGGCTCAACTCCCTGATAGCTGTGCTGCTTCTGCCGATTGCCTGGAAAAACAGCGTGCTATTTTCGAACAGTATCATGTATTTAGTCCTGCAATGGTCGATGGAATTATCAGTAAATTGCGTTCCTATGAAGATCGTACCTTGCGTAGTGAAGTACACGATAATCAGGAGGAAATGCTGAAACTGGTTAATAAGTATTTCCATTGCGGATAAAGCAAAACTTGTATTTGTAGATAGGAGTATAGAATAGGGAGGTTCGGATGTAGAAGTCCGGATCTCCCTGTTTTCTTATGCAGGGGTATGTAGTTGCATTGGTAGAGCTTGAGAGAGCTTGTGGTGTATGGGACATCTGTTTTTCATGAAAGAATTGTGGTTCAGGTAAAACAATATCCCCAAAAGGGCTTGCTTTTCCAGTTGATTTTAATAGATTTGTTGTTTACTCAATAAATTGATTATAAAACAGAACTTTATGACATCAAATGTGAAATCTTTAGTCTATAAGATGAATATAGTGGTTGACTGTAAAGATGCAGGAGTTGGAAGAGGCTGAATAAATACACAAAACAGTTACTGAATATTAAAGAATACACCATGTCCGAAATTGCGAACTATTTCCTTTATAGAAATGCCGAAGGCGAAACCGGTTTATCCGCTAACAGCATTGACGACCTGAATCTGGATGACCTGTTTGCCGAAATAGATTATTGTCATTCCAGTATAGGCAGGCAGTATTTGTATTATCTTCTGCTATCGGATAAAACCTCCGGCATGGAAAAGCAGGAAGCACTTCTGTCTTCATTGGCAACTCATACGGAGTTGCGTACTCTTTTAAGCAATTCACTGAAAGAACTGGATAAACCGGATGCTTATTCCATCGTATCCATTCTGGAAAATGATAACACAGGGATTGGTGCCAAGGAGATGGTTCTTATTAATATCTGCCGGTTTCTGCCTTTGCTGTTTCTGGCTCTGATGCTGCTCACTCATTCGGGAGTATTTCTTACTTTATTTGTCTTTTCATTCGTGGCAAATGCAGTGTTGCACTATCGTAATAAGGCGAAAATCCAGAGATACTTTTTCTCCATACCTCAGCTTCTGAAGATGATAAGACAGGCGGGAAAGCTGGCGCAGAACAAGGAGTTTGTCTCTGTAGATCCTTCTATCACGAATGACCTGAAGGCTGTAGAGGGGCTGAAGAAGTATATCTCTTATTTCCGTTTCAACCTCAGTCTGGATAACGACATGGCTATTATGTTTTATATGGTAGCGGAATTAATCCGGGTATTCTTTCTCCACGAGGCGTATGCGGTAGGCAGAACTTTTCATCTGTTGAAGGAGAAGGCGACGGCTATTCACAATGTTTACCGCTTCATTGGTTTTCTGGATTCTATTTTGTCTGTTGCCATCTTGAGGGAGGAGCTACCTTATTACTGTCTGCCGGGAGATAACAGGGTAGGGGAGCGATTGCGTACACAGGCAGTATATCATCCTCTGATAGAAAACTGTATTCTGAACGATATGGTGCTTCATGAGAAATCGGCATTGATAACCGGTTCGAATATGGCAGGTAAGACCTGTTTCATGCGTACGATAGAGTGAATCTGTTGGCAGCGAAAACACTTCATACTTGTTTCGCAGAAGTCTTTGAGATAAATACCGGAATTTCTCTTCTGTCCTCTATTCACCAGGGAGATAACCTAATGGAAAATAAGAGTTACTTTATGCAGGAAGTGACGACTATCAAAGATTTCGTAGATGAAAGCGGTCATGGGAACCATCTCTTCCTGCTCGATGAATTGTTCAGAGGAACCAATACCAAGGAGCGGATAGCGATTTCGAAAGCTGTGCTTTCCTGGCTGGTGAAAAGTGATAATCTGGTATTTGTATCTACGCACGATCTGGAATTGGCCGATATGCTGGAAGATGAATACGAATTATACTATTTCAGCGAGTCGGTGAAAGATGGTATCCTGTCTTTCGATTACAAGTTGAAACGCGGAGTTGCGACCGAACATAATGCAATTAAGATATTGGAGATTTGCGATTATCCGGCTTCGTTGGTGAGTGAGGCCCATTCAATCACAAGTATATAATGAAAAACAGAGAGAGTGTAGGTATGATACCCCGCTTCCCTCTGTTTTTACGGTAATGAACAGATTGATTACTTCTTAGCTTCATCAGCCATAGAGTGCACTTTGCCTTTGATATCATTGGCTTTTTTCAGCAATGACAGATGTTTCATTGGCCACTCTGTCTGCAACTTTTTCTCCGGCATACAATGCCTTTTCTTTAGCAGATTCAATCAGACATTCGGTATGTCCTTCAATTCTGTGCAGGGCATCGAATACTTCTGCTTTCATTTTTTTTGCTCTTGCACTGCGGGCAAAGCCATAAGCCAGTGCTCCGAAGATTGAACCTATTCCAAGGCCAATCAAAAAGTGAGAATCTTTACATGTCATAATTAAACAGGTTTAATGGTTAAAAACTAAATAAATGTTCTATTTTGGTCAGAGAACAGAGTGCACAAGGCATTAGTTCAACGGGGAGGGAAAGAATTACTACTATTTCACAATTTATGAGAATCAGGAGTTGAATTAACTCTTTCTTTTCGGGTTATGAACTAAATGATAAATAATCTTTTAGACGCGGATGACACGGATGACGCGGATCTTTTTTTTTTTTTTATAGCGCTGCCTTTTAAATCCGCGTCATCCGTGTCATCAGCGTCTAAAAAATAATATACCGAATGGCGCTTATCACTAAACACTAATCACTTTTGTTCTTTTCTTTTCCGTTATAAATCAAATTCAATACCAGATTTGTATAATTTATAAATATTCTCTTGCCGGATTCCTTTAGCTTTATCTTTGGCGCCCATAAACATTACTACTGCACGTACGTTCTGTGGTACAAGCAGTTTTTTGAATCATGTAATTAAAATCAATGCTTTATGAATGTAGAAAGAAAAAATGCGAAAGATGACCTACGGCTCTACATACCGGAAGTTATCGGGATGCTGAAGCGGGAAGGAAAGTTCCCGGCAATGCATGTTTATGCTTGCACGCTGCGTTCCTATGAGAAGTTTTGTGCAGAGGAAAGGCATCCGAAAAACACCACTGCTTCCCTGTCCATGCAGGAGATTTTCACCCCTGAGAGGCTGAAAGAGTATGAGGACTGGTTGGCTGGACAACAGTCCAGTCCGAACACGATCTCCACTTATATGCGTACATTGCAGGCGGTATACAATCGCTGGATGTCACCGGGTATAGAGGGGTACAATCCGGTGCTGTTCAAGGATGTTTATACGAAAGTGGAGTCGCGTACCAAGCGGGCGCTGACGGCAGAGCAGATGGAGCAACTCAGGAATACGGACTTTAGTGTGCTGACACTGCGTCAACAGCAAGTGCTCACCTACTTCTTGCTGATGTTCATGTTGCGCGGTATGCCGTTCATTGATCTAGCACACTTGCGGAAGTCGGATTTAAGAAATAGGCGCATCACTTACCGTCGGCATAAGACGGGGAAACTGATGGTGGTGGATGTGCCGCCTGATGCGATGAGGCTGTTGCAGAAGTACAGGGACAAGACGGATTCGGAATATCTGTTCCCGTTGCTGCACGGTGGCTTGTTCATGGAGGAACATCACCACCGTTATCAAGAAACATTACGGCATTTCAACCGGGAGTTGGCGCGGCTGATGAAACAGTTATTGCCCGGTGTTTCCGTAAGTTCGTACACCGCACGCCATACATGGGCTACACTTGCTTATCATAGTGGTGTACCTGTGGGACTGATAAGCCAGTCGTTGGGGCACTCGTCCATTCGGGTGACGATGACTTATCTGAAGCCGTTTGATGCGGAGGTGATAGACAGAATAAACAGGCAAGTGATTTCCTTGGTGAAGAAAAGTAAAAAGAAGAAAGATGGCAGATTTAATATGCTGTATGGCACTTCGTTGAGGTGAAATTACTTGCATAGTAACGGCAAATAGCAGCTACAAAGTTGCGTCTTTTTTGACAGAAAAGCAAACAAACCCTAACAAAATATGAATAAATCTTATATCGGACAGCAAAAACAATATTAAAATTAGTCCCTAATACATACAGCTTTCGATTTTTTATCCCAGCAGGCAAAAGGAATCGTGTTTCCGCTTTATCCTTTGAAAGTGGAATGCTTCTTTACGTACCTTATTATCAGGAAAACTTCTTTTTACCATAAAATGATACCGTCTGAAAACGCCTTTCCGGTCTGCATCAAATGGTAGTTTGCCGTTACTATGCAAGTAATTCCAACAAACGCATTAATTATACTGTTTATGAAGACTATAGAACTTCCCATCAAAAGAGGAGACCGTGTGTGGGTGAAGGTTTATAATGAACGAAATGGCTCATTCACTTCGCGTATGGCGGAGGTTATATCTATATTGCAAATGTATGTTTCCGGGGCAGATGTACCGTATGTAGCATTGCGTTATCTGGACGACCGCAGCTATGGATGTATTCCTTATGAACAAGTTACCGAAGTATGCGACGAGTCTTTTTCTGAATAATGACACTGTAGTTTTGTTGATACTATAGCCCTGCTTTCTTCATCCGCCAGTATCGTCTGACAAAGAAGAAAGCAGGGCTTTCTTTTTATAACCAACCCGAAAACTTTCTGATATACCAGTTCTTTACCAATTGGGTCAGCACGCAATAGGAGAGCAGAATACCCACCAGCCACGGGAAGTAACTCAATGGAAGTGCCTGCAAACCGATGGATGCTCCGAAAGATGTGAACGGTATCACAATTCCTATAACCATCACCAAAGTAGTCATACCGATTACGGGCCAAGTGGCGCGGCTCTGTATGAACGGAATTTTCCGTGTACGTATCATGTGTACAATCAGAGTTTGCGAAAGCAGCCCCTCAATAAACCATCCCGATTGAAACAAGGACTGATGTTCCGGACTATTACAGCCAAACACATGCCACATCACCAGATACGTGACGATGTCAAATATGGAACTGATGGGCCCGATATAAATCATAAAACGTTTCAGGTCTGACACATCCCATTTGCGTGGCTTTCTCAGAAACTCCGGGTCCATGCGGTCGAACGGAATCGTAGTTTGCGAGATATCATATAGTAGATTCTGGATGAGCAGATGAATCGGCATCATCGGCAGGAACGGCAGAAATGCACTGGCAAACATGACACTGAACATATTACCAAAGTTTGAACTTGCCGTCATCTTAATGTACTTATTGATATTCCCGAAAGTCTTCCGGCCTTCCAGTACTCCGTCTTCCAGTACCATCAGGTCTTTTTCCAGCAGGATAATATCGGCGCTTTCCTTGGCGATATCCACGGCGGAATCTACCGAAATGCCAATATCCGATTGCCGTAAGGCGGCAGCATCATTGATGCCGTCTCCCAGAAACCCTACGGTATTCTTCTGTTCCTGTAAGATGGAAATAATCTGTGTTTTTTGTAGAGGCGTCAATTTGGAAAAGCAGGTAGTGGTCTTTACACGCTCTTTCAAAATAGTCTCATCCATATTCTCAATATCTGGTCCGGTCAGTGAATAACTTGTGTCGATACCTACTTGCCGCCCTATGGCTTTCACTACAATATCATTATCCCCCGATAAAATTTTAACTTCCACACCATACTCATGCAGTTGCTTAATAGCTTCTGCCGCAGATGGTTTCGGGGGATCAAGAAAAGCCAGGAAGCCAATCAGAACCATTTCCTTTTCATCACTCACGGAGAAATTACCCACCTTCTCTATATAGCTTTTCTGAGCAACGGCCAGCACTCTCATTCCTTTCCGGTTCATTTCTTCGCTGATCTTTTGGGCTTTAACCTTCAGTTCATCCGTCAGAGATTGCACTTCTCCATTGAACTCTGTGTGCGAACAGATACTGAGCATCTCTTCCACGGCGCCTTTGGTGATGATCTGGCGTTTGCCTTGTTTGTCTTCTATCACTACGGACATTCTCCGGCGGATGAAATCGAACGGTATTTCGTCCACTTTGGTGTAGGCATCCTTCAGATGTTCCAGCTTCAGTTCCTTTACGTGCGAGAGGATGGCTTTATCCATCAGATTCTTTAGCCCGGTCTGAAAATAGCTGTTGAAGTAGGCGTGACGCAATATTCGTTTGCTTTCGTCATTGCTGCCATCGGCATTGATGTACTTTTCCAGAACAATCTTGTCGCACGTCAGCGTACCCGTTTTGTCGGTGCAAAGAATATTCATCGCACCGAAGTTCTGGATGGCATTCAGGTTCTTGACAATCGTTTTCTTCTTCGACATGGACAGAGCACCTTTAGAAAGGTTGGCGGTTACAATCATCGGAAGCATCTCGGGCGTGAGTCCCACGGCTACCGAAATGGCGAAGATGAAAGCCTCGAACCAATCCCCTTTCGTAAACCCGTTGATGAAGAATACGAACGGAACCATGACCAGCATAAAACGGATGAGCAGCAGGCTTACTTTGCTGATTCCTTTGTCGAAAGCAGTAGTGGCACGGTGTCCCGTGAGGTTGTGGGCGATAGTACCGAGGAAAGTCCTGTTGCCGGTTTCAAATACGATACCTTTGGCTGCGCCACTGATAACGGTGGAACCCATGTAGCAGATGTTATCCAGTTCCACGATGCTGCCTTTCCGGTATTGCTTTTCCTTTACTTCCGGAAACTTCTCTATCGGTTCCGACTCTCCGGTCAGGGAAGCCTGACTGATGAACAAGTCCTTGGATTCGATGATGCGCAGGTCTGCCGGAATCATGTCTCCGGCTGCCAGGAAGACGATGTCTCCCGGAACCAGTTCCGTAATATCCAGTTCTTCCTCACCACTTCCGGCACGCTTCACGAGACAGGTATTCTTTACCATTTTCATTAGTGAATCTGTGGCTTCATTGGCTTTCCATTCCTGCCAGAAACGCAGGATGGCACTACACACCACCATGACGGCGATGATGACGACTCCCGTCCATTCCTGTTCTCCCGGTTCTGCCATGAGTACGTCGATGACGAGTGATATGACTGCCAATCCGGTCAGCACTCCTATGAACGGATTGATGAAAGTTTTGATGAATACGATGAACGGATTTTTCTTTTGTTCGTGAACCACTTCGTTCTTTCCATACGTAAGCTGGCGGTCTTCAACTTCTGCTCTTGTCAACCCGAGCCTTGTCGTTTGCAGGTATGAGTAAACGGATTTTGCCGGTTGTGTGGCAGTCAGGAATACTTTCTCGGAGTTGAGCGCATACTGAGGCTGCTGTAACTTTTTCTTCCACTTCATAATCTCTTTCCTTTTTTTGAAGTTACTAATTGCGTTTCTATTTCACGGCGCAAAAGTAAGAACGGCTTCGTGGAGAAGCCGTTAGAGATTTATTAGAGTGGTATTAGAAAACCATTAGAGAAATCAGATATGCGGGAGTTTAACGACGTAAGTGGTCCCTTCACCCGGATGCGAGAAGACGGATATTTCCCCTTTGTGCAGGCTCAGTATCTTTGTGCCAAAGTCATGCCGATGCCGTAGCCGGATGCCACATCTTTGTTTTCGCCGCGGTAGAAGAGTTGGAACAAGTGCTCTTTGTCCTTGTCCGACATGCCCACACCGTCGTCCGAAAGGCGGATGATGGACCATTCTTCCCAGAAAGAAATCTGGATAAAAGAAGTTTGGTTCCGGGAGTACTTGCAATTGTTTTCGATGAGGTTTACGAACGCTGTTGTAAGCAGGTAACTATTACCGATCACTGTGAGCACCTTGTCGTCTTCGGCTTCCTGCTCGAATACAAGTTCCACATGGAAATCGGGGTGCGCCCTCAAGACAAGTTCCCTTGCATCGAGCAACAGTTCGTCCAGACGGATTTCTTCTCTTTTGATCTGTTCCGGTTCATAATCCGCTTTGGCAAGGTTCAGTAGTCCGTCGATGAGTTTAATCACTCTTTGCGAATCCTGCAACGCGTTGTGGATGGCGTTTTGGTATTGTTCGGGACTTCGTTCTTTCTGCACGGCAAGATCAAGTTCGGCAGAAAGTGCAGCCATAGGGGTACGCAGTTCGTGCGACACGTTACTGACAAACATCTTCTGCGAATTGAATGACTTTTCCAGTCTGTCGAGCAAGGCATTGAAGGTAAGGCTCAGTTCGCCTAATTCGTCTTTCTCATTCTTGACGGGCAGGCGTTTGTTGATTCGTGAGGCGGTTATGTTCTCCGCTTCTTTCACGATGATTCTGATGGGGGCCAATGCGCTTCGGGCAAGGAGGTAGCCTACAATAATCAGCACGGTCAGTCCGCTGAATAGTAATAGGGCGAGTGTTTCTTTCAGGATTTCCCGTTTGGCATATCCGTAGCCGTCATAAGCGGCGGCGGTAACGATGTAATCCTTACCTTCGAAAGTATAGATGATGCCTACTCCTTGGTAATCTTCGATGTAGAAGTCTATTTCTTTCTTCTGGAGGATGCGCTCTATCATTTCCGGAGTTTCTTTTATGATGTCGTTTTGCAAGGCATCGTGGTATAACATCCGGAAATCGGTGTCGTAGACGGCTACTTCTACTTCGTCGATAAACTTTTTATTGTTCAGGTAAATGGATTGCATGGTTTCGGCATCCACCTGGTTATTCAGAAACAGATGTGCCTTGGTGATGGCTTCGCTTTTCAGATTCCGGAAAAAGGCATTGCTGCGCGAGTGCTCACTGACGTAGTAGATGGCGGTGATAAATACCAGGAACACGGCAGCTGTGATACAAGTGTACCGCAGGGTTAAGGCTGTTCTGATCTTCATAGTTTATCCGTCAGTATAAAGCCCATACCGGCTTTGGTATGGATCAGTTTGGTGTCGAAATCCTTGTCTATCTTTTTGCGGAGATAGTTGATGTATACGTCGATAAAGTTGGTCCCGGTATCGAAATGGGTCTTCCAAACCTTTTCGGCTATCTCTATGCGGCTGAGAACTCGCTCTGCATTCTCGGTCATGTAGAGTAACAGATTATATTCTTTGGGTGAAAGTTTGATGGAAGTGCCGTTTCGGGTTACATTCTTTCCTTGTAGGTCAATGTACAGGTCGGAATATCTGATCTCTCGAAGCTGCGGTGCGGCTGCTTCATTATTACGTTTCAGCAGTACCCTGATTCTTGCATAGAGTTCGCGGAAATCAAAAGGTTTCACCATGTAGTCATCGGCTCCTGCATCGAATCCATCCAGTTTATCATCTGTAGAGCCTAAGGCTGTCAGCATAAGGATAGGGATGCCTGGGTTTGTCTTACGGATTTCTTTACATAACTCAAAACCATCCATCTTGGGCAGGATAATATCAGAAATCACCAGGTCGAACGTATGGGCACGGAAGAGACGCAGTCCCATGGCACCATCGTAAGCTACCATGGTTTGATAACCATTCTCTTCCAGTCCATTCTTGAGCAGGCTGGCTACTCTTGGTTCGTCTTCAATAATCAATATCGTATGCATGGTCCGTATTTTTATAGATTCCAGTTGTTTTTGTTTGAGACCATACAAATATAGAGATTATTTGTGAGTTTCTCTTTTCTTACTCTTTTAATAAAGGCAACTGGTTCAGCATATTCCTGATTTTAATAGCGATACGTGGCATTGGTTCGGCTACGGTCAGCCCTACCAGGTCATATTCGGAGGCAATGTCGTTAATCACGCGGACTACTTCCTCGGTCTTCATACCGTCCGGTTCTACACCGACGCCTGCTATCATGTCGGCAGGATCTATCACGTCCAAGTCAAAGTGGACGACAACCTTGGAAGCTCCGGTACTTTTCAGCCATTCCATAATGGCGGAACTGTTGTCCGCTGTTTCTTTCGGTGCCAGACCTTTTATGCCCAATTCCTTTTGCCGTTCCTGCATGCCTTTATCCCATGAACGCAGTCCTACTATTAATGCTTTGGAAGTGTCAAACTTACCGGGCAGTAAGTTCATAATCTCTTCGTCACCCATTCCCAAGCAAGCGGTGAGGGCCATGGCATGATATCCTTTGTAATCATCATAAGGCAGGTTGATGTCCGGATGCGCATCTATCCAGACTACGGCTACATCGTTCGGGTATCGGGCAGCCAGATAAGTGAACGGAACAACGCTGACCGAACATTCTCCGCCTAGGGTGATGATCCGGTCCGGTTTGTTTTCGTTAAGTATATTGAGCGCAGCCTTGCTTTGTTTGACAATCACGTTACGGGAGCTGATACCTTTTTCCGTTGCTCTGTCGTTTATATCGAGAGATACCGGAGCTTCCACGGTTTTCTGATTGCTGTCCGGAGCCAGCAGGTTCAGTAACTGGGCACCTAAATAATAACCTCTGGAAGAGTCTTCTGCCGGAATATCCGGCATCCAGTGATCTACAATTCCGCCTTGCCATTGCGGATAAATCAGGCGGAGAGGGGTGGTTTCTTTCTTCATATCTTTACTTTTTACGAGTGTTTTTTTAGTCGAATGGTACCTTCCAGTTTTCATCCAGATAGGCGGCGAAACACATGGCTATCTGTTCCTTATTGTTCTTTTCTTCGGCCAATGCAGGTATTTCGTCCAAAGAGAAATAGCTGCTTTCGGTAGTTTCTATATTACTCTGAAAACTTCCGCCTGTTACTTCGCAAAGAACAAAGGCTTTGCAGACATTATATGCATAAGGAGGCACATTGTGCAGGTTTCTATCCTGCAAAGCAATCAGGCGTACGGCTTTTTACGTCCAGTCCGGCTTCTTCTTTGACTTCTTTCTCCGTATTGGTTTTGATGCTTTGGTTGACGTCTACCCAGCCACCGGGCATAGACCATACACCGGCTTTTTCCTTTACCAGAAGTATTTTCCCGTCATTAAAGATGGCGGCACGGGTATCCAGTTTAGGTGTTTGGAAACCGGTTTCATTGCAGAATAATTCTTTTACTTTCTCTATCGGCAGATCGCTTTGATGGCTCATGATCTCTGCCGATATTTCCCGGATACGTTCAAAACGCTCGATGTCGAAGGGATCTCGGGAGTAGGTCAGTCCTGCCTGAGCTATGAATTGTAATTCCTTGGCCCATTCGAGCCAGCGGGGATCAGTGTTCTTGTTCATTGGATATCTGAGTTTAAAGTATCATATACAATTTTGGATATACTGGCGATGATAGCTGCATTATCTGTATCAGTTTCCTGCGACTCCATGACGAAGACAGCTATATAATATTTCTGTCCGTTGGGCAGGATAACAAAGCCTGCATCGTTATCAGCAATCTTTATCCCTTCCGGAGTCCGGTCGGAAGAGCCTGTCTTATGACCTACGATTACGTCGGCAGGTAACTGGCCTTTCAGCTTATCTTTGCCGGTAGAAGTTTCCTGCATGATTGCTTGAAGGAAGTCTTTGTATTGAGTTCCAAATAGGGGTTGCTTGTCGGCTATATTCAGTAATCTGACTACTTCTTCCGGGGCACTCCAGTTCAGATAGGCATCTCCGGAGGTATGCATGAGGTCTTCTGTTGCCGCAAGATTACAATCTTTTATTCCTAACGATTTCACATACTCGTTTACTTGATCTATACCACCGGCATATTCTATAAGGATATCACATGCGTTGTTATCGCTCTGTGAGATACTGTACTTTAGTAATTCTCCGAGAGAAATTGTAATATCCTGATCGGGGAATTTATCTCTTAACGGACTGTATGTATTGGACTTCAGTTGTGAAGATTTCACTTCAATAAGACTATCTAAAGCAATATGTCCTTTATCCATCTTATCCAGAACAGCCAGTCCCACATGAAACTTGAAGACGCTTAACAGGGGGAAATGGATTTGATTATTATAAACAGCTACAGTCTCATCATTGGCGAGTACAGCAACGCCTACCGTAGCTTTTTTATCTTTCAGAAGGGAATCTATTTGTTGTTCTATCTTCTGCTTCGGGGTGCGGTTGGCGGTATTGCATGCACTGAACAAGATTGCCAGCGCCATACAGCTTAAAAAGAATTTTGCTTTCATAAATGTACTTTAGTGAGTTAATATTAATTCCGGCTTACTTCTCTTATCATAACAAGTGTAATTCTTTAGCAATCCGGCAAGCTTCAATAGAATTGTTTACCTGAAGTTTCTCCAAGATATTTTGCCGGTGCCGGTTTACGGTGTTTATACTAATGGATAATGTCTGGGCAATGTCCTTACTCATTTTTCCCTTATTTATCAATTGCAGGATTTCTTTTTCCCGGTCTGACAACAGGTCGTTGCAATTCTGCTTTTCCAGTTCAAGAGTTTGCCCGTCTGCCGAGTTAAGAATGGTGCAACTTAACGACGTATCCATTGAAAAGTTGTAAAGGCATAAGGATAACCATACACTTCCGTTTGAGTGGCTCGCTATATAAAACATCCTGTGCAAGATGTGTACATACCTGCCCGAATGATCGCGCATGCGCATATTGTGTATAAGGTAGTAGTCCGGGCGTTTCTTTTCCGGGACACTTTTCAGGAAGTGGAAGAAGCGGAGTTCCTGCAAATGCTTCTCTTGTAAGTCGTCCGGATGAATGCGGCTGAATATTTCTTCTTCCCATATCGACTGAATGGTCTTGGCGGTATTTCGTTCTGCCAGTCCCAGTTTCTCGGCTACTCCGCCGTAATAAATATAACTAATATTGGCTTTCATATCACTTAACACTGCTATGGCATTTTCAGTCTGTGCATATATGGAAGCTATATGTTTGCACTCATTCAGGCGTTCCGTCTGTTTCTGTTCCTCGGTGAACGCTTGTTTCAGTAGCTCTTTCTTCAGTTTATTTACGATGTCCATACGGTATGGAGATGGAAAAATGGTTATTAATCAGTATTGCCGACTTATCTGTAAGCCTTTACCTTTGCAAAGGTAATGAAAACTAATGGTTATTTATTTTAAGTGCAATAAATTATGGAGAGTGAAAAAGCAAAAGCGAAAGCCGGGAAATTGTATGATGCCAATAATGATATAGAGCTTGTGTCGGAGAGGGAAGCTTGCAAAGAAGTATGTTATGAACTGAATAGCTTGCGCCCTTCACAAAAAAGAAGGAGCGGGAGAACATTATCCGCCGACTGTTCGGTAAGACCGGAAAATCGTTCTTGATAGAACAACCATTTTATTGTGATTACGGATATAATATCGAAATAGGGGAGAACTTCTATTCGAATGTGAATTGCGTCATTCTGGATGGAGCTAAAGTTACATTTGGTGATAATGTTTTTGTGGCTCCGAACTGTGGTTTCTATACTGCCGGACATGCCTTGGATGCGGAACAGAGAATCCAGGGGCTTGAATATGCCTATCCTATCACTATTGGAAATAATGTGTGGATTGGTGCCCAGGTCTGTGTGTTGCCGGGAGTGACGATTGGTGATAATACGATTATTGGTGCCGGAAGTGTGGTTACAAAAAGTATTCCTGCCAATGTGCTGGCCGTCGGTAATCCTTGCCGGGTGCTACGTACGATCACCGAAGCGGACAGGGCTAAATATATATCAGAATAATAATTCATGCGAATCAGTATTTGATTCCTTAGTTAAAAATTAGAGTAATTAATGCGATGGCAATTTTTCCCATCGTATGTACCAGAAGTCCAGATGTAGATCTGACTTTCATCGCTCTTTGAATATTTGTTTTTTCATTCAACCAGTTGAATAATGATTCAATGGGTTGTCTGACTTTTGAGACTGCCGTTGAAAACAAGTCTCTTGCCGCTTTCTCCCTTTTTGTTATTTCAGGTGATTCTCCTTTGATAGCTTTTACAGGAGTAAATAGCTCGAGTTTTTTGCATTCTTTTGTCTCTTTATAGAATGGTATATCCGAATATATTTTATCGGCATATATTTCTCTATTGTTCAGATTTCCCACACATTCTCTTTTGAATACAGTGGAGTCATTTTCATCAGCAGCGGAAAGTATGAGCATTTCAGAAAAAGGTATAGTCCCTTTTCTACGGAAAGCCACTGCATGGAGTTTTAGTCCGAAATAATACATGTTCTTTGTCGAACAATATCCTTTGGAAGTAATCTCAGTGGCTACCTTTCCTACTTTGTTCTTTCCCGCGCAAGTAATGATAGGCATCGAGTCAACTAATGATTTCATACTGTCACAATCTTGAGGTTTGAATGAATGGATTAACTGCCTGACGAGTTCGCTGATTGCTTCTGGCATCAAATTCAATCTATAATTGAATGTTTGGTAAGAAGGCAAGTCAGGGAACCATGAAAGCAGATATTCTTTGGTAAAAGTTATGTATGTCTTTGATTTTAAAGTATTGCTGATAAGCTCCACAGAACAGATATACAGTAAGCAGTTCCTGATCGGTAAAGATTGGATGATTGTTATTACTGAACCTCTGGCAGTAGAACTTGAGTGAAGACTCGTAAACATCACAGATATACATATATATTTTTATAAGTTTTAATTCTTTCTCCTTGGGAATCATAATTAGAACAATGAGTGGTTTTATTCTTCTAATATACTGATTTTCAAGGAGATTAGAAAATTAATTTATGAGATAATTAACTGAATAATAACATTTTAACAAGCGAAAAGGTAGAGGATTATCAACTACTGATTCGCATAATTCATTAAAATAACACGAGAAATGAAAAAGTTACTTTTTAGTCTGTTGATGATGATTGGGGTACAAGCCTCTTTTGCTCAGACATTGGAAAAAATGCAGTGGTTCAACGAACCTGAACAGTGGGAAATAAAGGATAAAAGTCTTTCGATGTTTGTCACTCCGCAGAGTGATTATTGGCGTATCTCTCATTATGGCTTTACTGTGGATGACGCCCCTTTCTATTATGCAACGTATGGCGGTGAATTTGAAGTTAAAGTGAAAGTGACTGGCGATTATAAGGCACGCTTTGACCAAGCGGGACTGATGTTGCGCATCGATCATGAAAACTACATCAAAGCAGGCATTGAGTTTGTAGACGGAAAATTCAATCTGAGTACAGTGGTGACTCACAAGACCAGTGACTGGAGTGTAATCACGTTGGATAAACCAGTTCCTTATATTTGGATTAAAGCTGTCCGCAGGCTGGATGCCGTTGAAATCTTCTATTCGTTCGATGACAAGACTTATACGATGATGCGGAATGCATGGTTGCAGGATAATATTCCGGTGAAGGTCGGATTCATGGCTGCCTGTCCCGATGGAGGCGGATTTAATGTTAAGTTTGAGAACTTCAAGGTAAAGCACCTGCCTGATATGCGCAGGTTGGAATGGCTGAAAAAGAATGCAGAATAAATAGGGTTAGTTCAATTAAGTTTGGTAAAAAGACAAATGCCGGTAAAAAAAGAAGAGTGATTCTTTATTTGCCGGCATTTATTCTGTTTTGAAATTTAAAGAAATCCTTTTCTGAAATAGCCTTGTTTAATATCCTATGGTGAAGCGCTCCTTGTGGTGGTGCTTCTGTTCCAATTCGTCTACCATTGCCACGGCATAGTCTTCAACGGAGATATTGCTGTCTCCATTTACACCTACCACTAAGTCGTCTTTTCCGATACGGAACTTTCCGGTACGTTCTCCCGGTGTCATGTTGGCGGCAGGGGAGAGGAATATCCAGTCAATATCGTTTTCTTTACGAAGTGTATTCAGATAGAATTCTCCGAGGGATTTGATTCCGGGCAACAGTTTGGCTGGAATATCGTCAGCATCCATCACCATCTTTCCGGGAGCATAGAACAGGGTTCCGGCACCGCCCACGATAAGTAGACGCTCAACACCGGCCTTCTTCACACTATCCACTATCAGCGGATAGTTCTTCAGCGTTTCTTCGTATATATTGGGATTCTTCCAACCGGGGTTATAAGCGCTGATGACGGCGTCTTTACCTTTGCTGGCCTCAATCAGAACATCGGTATCGGTCACATCTGCCTGAACGACTTTCAGGTTCGGATTGCTGGCGGTCACTTTGGTCGGGTCGCGTACAATGGCAGTTACTTTATGGCCTCTGTTCAGCAATTCATTCAGGATGGCGGTTCCTACAAAACCGCTGGCTCCTATGAGTACTACATTTTTCATATTGGTTCGTTGTTTATATTTATATATTAAACTATTTATCTTCAATAAAAAGTTTGACAGTGATTGCTCTTTTTGAGAATGTTTAATAACTTATCCTCTTTTCAATCCGTTTAATCTCCGGGATACAAGAAATTATTCTTGAAAGTGCTAAAAAATAATCTTACAACAATTATATTTCTTTCTTACAACAGCTATTGTAAGAAAGAAACAGAACTGTTGTAAGAAATAATAATATTTGTTGTAAGAATAATAATGTGCATAAACAGAGTTAGTTTCTTGCGAATAGGATTTTAGTTCTATGCAATTACAGAAATAATTTATAATAAGTTGTCAATGGGCCCTTTGCAACCCGGTTGCATTTCCTATTCCTTACCTTTGTACCAACTAAAAAATAAAAAGATTATGGAAAGTAAATGTCAGTGTTGTTGTTCACATACTCATTCGCAGAGCAAAGAAAAAGAGAAATCTATCATAAAGAAGTGGTGGGCTCCGGTATTGTCCGGTGTCTTCCTTCTGTTGGGTATTATCTTCCAGCATCAGGAATGGACGTGGTTCGTTAATCCGGTTATCGAGTTCCTTTGGTTTCTTATAGGCTTCCTGCCTGTCGGACTGCCCGTGATGCGCGAAGCTTGGGAGAGTATTTTGCAAAAAGACTGGTTCAATGAATTTTCGCTGATGGCATTGGCTTCCCTTGGAGCTTTCTATATCGGAGAATATCCGGAAGCACTGGCAGTAATGCTACTCTATTCCATCGGAGAGATGTTGCAGGATAAGGCTGTGAACCAGGCATCTCGTAATATCAAGGATTTGCTGGATGTACGTCCCGAACAGGTAGATGTGTACCGAAAGGGAGTACTAAGTACTGTTTCCCCCCGTGAGGTAAATGTAGGAGAAGTGATCGAAGTGAAGCCCGGCGAACGGGTTCCCTTGGATGGTAGCTTGCAAAATCCTTATGCCGTCTTCGATACTTCGGCACTGACGGGGGAGAGTATGCCGCGCAATGTCTCCGAAGGAGGCGAGGTGCTTGCCGGTATGATTGTCAGCGGACAGGCAGTGCGCATACAAGTGACGAAACCTTATGATCATAGCACTCTGGCACGTATTCTTACTTTAGTTCAGGATGCGGCGGAACGGAAAGCACCGGCGGAACTTTTTATCCGGAAGTTTGCCCGCATCTATACACCGATTGTAGTCCTGTTGGCTTTTCTTATCGTTGCTCTTCCTGCACTTGTTGCGGCTGTGCATCCGGAATTTGACTATGTGTTCAATGACTGGCTTTATCGGGGACTGGTATTTCTGGTGATATCCTGTCCTTGTGCATTGGTTATCAGTATCCCATTGGGCTATTTTGGCGGAATAGGAGCGGCTTCGCGTACAGGTATCTTGTTTAAAGGAAGTAATTATCTGGATGCCATAACCCGTATCAATGCAGTTGTATTCGATAAGACAGGTACGTTGACTACCGGCAGTTTCCGTGTGACGTCCATACAGGCAACAGATATCCCCGAAGATGAATTACTGAGTTTAGTGGCATCTGTAGAAAAGAAAAGTACCCATCCTGTGGCACAAGCCATTGTTCACTATGCTTCCGGACGTGGTGTGAAACCTGCGATTGTGACTTCTTTGAATGAATTGGCAGGATACGGTTTGGAAGCTGAAGTGGAACACCATCAGGTACTTGTCGGTAATATCCGTTTATTGACTGACCGTCAGATAGCTGTACCCGAAGAACTTGCGGATTGTGTAGCTACGGTAGTGGTCTGTGCCGTGGATGGGAAGTATGCCGGACAACTGCTACTTTCAGACACTCTGAAAGAGGATGCGGTAGATGCTATTAAAAAATTAAAGGCTTTAAAATAGATAATATTCAAATGTTATCCGGGGATAAACAAGAGATTGTTAATATCTTTGCAAAGGAATTGGGAATTGACAAAGCCTACGGTGACTTATTGCCGGAAGATAAGGCCGTTCATTTGGAACAACTCAATTCTGTTCCGGGTATGTCTGTCGCATTTGTCGGAGATGGCATGAACGATGCTCCTGTATTGGCTCTCAGTGATGTAGGTATTGCCATGGGAGGGTTAGGTTCGGACGCTGCCATTGAAAGCGCGGATGTCGTTATTCAGACTGATCAGCCATCCAAAGTTGCAACCGCTATCTCTATAGGGCGGGCAACACGACGGATAGTGATGCAAAATATAGTAGGTGCTATTACGGTGAAGGTGTTGGTGTTGCTGGCGGGTGCCTGCGGATTTGCCACCCTTTGGGCGGCAGTGTTTGCTGACGTCGGCGTAGCTTTGTTGGTGGTGCTGAATTCAGTCCGTATATTGAGAAAGAAGTTTTAAGAAATATGGAAGAAATATATTTGCATAAATTGTCCCTGCGGGATATAAAGCCTACGGCCATGCGGCTGTTGATTCTCCGTACTATGATGGAGATGAAGCGGGCCGTGTCCGTGACTGACCTGGAGGATAAACTCGACACGGTTGATAAATCTACTATCTTCCGGACATTAACCCTGTTTCTTTCCCATCACCTGATACATGGAGTGGACGATGGAAGCGGTTCGCTGAAATATGCGGTTTGCGAAGATTGCTGTATGTGCACGGTGGAAGACCAGCACATGCATTTCTATTGTGAGCAGTGCCACAAGACGTACTGCATCCGAAGTGTGCATGCTCCAACGGTCAACCTTCCGGAAGGGTTTATGCAGACCGGTATAAATTACGTTATCAAGGGCATTTGCGCAGACTGTGCAGTCCATCAGAAAATAGACACAGAAGAATAAGAAAGATATTATGAGACATTTCTACTACTTGTGCTTCCTTTTATTGGGATTCCTATCTCTGCCTGTCCGGGCAGGGGGGGATAACCGTGCGCCGGAACAATATACCAAGGAGTATATTATGAAGGATTATATGAAAGATCCTGTTCGGACCTTGCAATTATTGGATAAAGCTGAAGTAAACAGTGCAATGCCTCTAAATATTGTTGATGAGCTGCGCAGTGCGGTTTATCGTAATATGTACAGAAATAAATCCGCTCTTCATTATGCTCGCAGGGCTTATGTCAGCGATTCCCTGTCACATGATAATCCTTCACATTTGTTGAGGATGACGGTATCCATGGCTGAATTATTTTCTCTATTAAGTGAATATAAGGAAAGCATGCGCTATGCTGTTCAGGGGGTGGAGCTGGCGCGCGAACTTAAAGATATACAGTCCGAATGTAAGTTATTGTTTTGTATGGGAGAGAACAAAAGAAGGCTTTCTTTCAAAGAAGAGGGGTATCTGTTCTTTGATCAGGCCATTGACTTGCTCGATAATTCTAAAAATGAAGAATATGAGACGATGCTTTCCTATTTCTATGGAGTGAAGATGGGCTATCTGATTGCTGACAAGCGATCGAACGAGGCTTTGGAAATAGGTCTGCAACGCGAAAAGTTACTTGACAGGATGAGTGAACAATCGAAAATCCGTGCGGACTTATTGGATCTGCAATTTGCGTATGTATACTCCAAATTGGCTTATCTTTTCCATTTGATGGGAGACCAGAAGCGTGCAGCTGTATATTATAAGAAATATCAGTCGACAAATGCTGCTTCCACTCCTGATGGTAAATTTGATGCTACTCCTTATTTATTGCTTTTGGGAAAATATCAGGCCGTATTGGATAATTGTCGTGATTTTAAGGAAGTAATGCGTCAGCAGGATACATTGAATAGCCAGTATCTCAGTATCCTGAATTTGGAAATACAAGCCAATGTTAAATTAGAGAACTATAAAACGGTTATAAATCTTCAAAGGGATATCACTGCAATAAAAGATAGCATTTACCAGCGGGAAAAGCAGAATGCCGCACTGGAACTGGATGCACTTTATGAGCTAAACGAGAAAGAAGCCCGTATCTCGGAACAGGCGTTTCAGCTGAAGATACGAACCATTACGCTGATATGTATTCTGAGTGGCGCATTACTGGCTTTATTCTTTTTTGTGGAGACTATGGCATCAAAATTGTGTAATCAGAAACAAAAATAAAGCGCTGGTAAAACGCATTAACGAGCAATTTTCCATGCAGGAAGAAATGGACCGTTCGCAACTGGGTGTAGAGAAAGATCTCTCTTTTCCAGAGAAAGTGGAAGACGAATCCGGTGATAACGAGGAGCAGGATAAGCAGATGAATAAGATGATTTTCGAAAAACTGGATTATATTATAAAACGGATAAAATGTATCTTTCTCCCGACTTATCGAGAGAAGAGCTGACTAGAATTGTCCGCATGAATAATACTCGTTTTGCCAAGATGATAAAGGAGAATACGGACACTAACCTGAACGGATATATCAATAACCTGCGCCTGAATTATGCGATACATTTAATGAAGGAACAACCCGATTACACTTTGCGTGCAATTGCTGAATCATCAGGCATCAACAGCATGCCTACATTCCATCAGTTGTTTAAGGGAAGAACGGGAATGACTCCTTCGAATTTAAGAATGCTCAAAAGGATATGGATTCTTAAAATGCTGTATATTAGTTGTATAGTACTTTTTTTAATATCATTTGATACTATTTTTAATAATCAATTGAAAATATAACTCAGGGGTTATCTTATAATTGAGTTTCTTTGTAATTCAATATATAAGGATAACTTGAATCATGACGTATATTTTATATTTAATAACTCTGTTTGCTTTCATTGTTTCACTGATAGCGGCAGTCTATTATTTCCGAAAATATAATAAAATTCGCAACCGTCTTCCTGATATTGATGGTGAGGAGGAACTAATGAAGCCTTATAATCTTTTGATGCAGGAGTTGGAGCAGAAGCAACAGCAACTGAAACAGCAAAGTCTTCAACACCACTTGCTGGTGAAAGCAATTAAGCTGAAACTATGGAAGTGGGATTTGAAGCGTAAAGAGATTATTTGGGAAGGAAACCTGGAGAAAGGGGAGCAGGGAACTGTAGTAGTAGATGTGGATGAGCACCTGTCGCATGTATTGCCGGAATACAGAAAAAGAATCTATGAAGCGATAGATGGATTGGAGAAAGGTTGTTCCAAGCTTATTGATGAAGAGTTCTTATACCAGAATGCGGACAATACTTTATCTTGGAGAAATATCTATGGTATCATATATGAGTATGATGAGGGTGGAAAACCTGCTATTCTGATTGGAGGCACCCAGATTATTGACGAGAGGAAAAAGCTGGAAAGCGATTTGCGGAAAGCGAAAGACAAAGCAGAGGAAGCCAATCGACTGAAGACGGCTTTCCTTGCAAATATGAGTCACGAGATCCGTACTCCTTTGAATGCTATTGTTGGTTTCTCCAGCATATTGGCGGATACTGAGGATATAGCGGAAAAGAAAGAATTTTGTAATCTGATCAATCACAACAATGCGCTTCTACTGAAAATAGTGGATGATATTCTTGATATTTCGAAGATAGAGGCGGGGTATATAGATCTGCATCCCACGTGGTTCTGTCTGTCCGACTTGATAATGGAAAGTGCTACCGAGTACAGGATGAAAGCAGCCGGAAGGCTGGATATCCGTATTCATAAACCGGGACAGGGCTATATGGTTGAACTGGATACAAAGCGTGTGAAACAGATATTGAATAACTTCTTGTCGAATGCTTTGAAGCATACTCAGGAAGGGTATATTGATATTACTTACGGCGTTACAGAACAAGGTATTGAGATAAAGGTAACGGATACCGGATGTGGTATTCCGCAGGATAAATTGCCTGTTATTTTTGAACGTTTTGAAAAAGTGGACTCTTTTACACAAGGAGTTGGGTTAGGGTTGCCTATATGTAAGTCCATTGCGGAATGTATGGGTGGATCTATTGGGTTGACTTCGGAAGTAGGTGTAGGTACAACTGTTTGGGTTACATTACCTTGTAGTACTGCACCTACTCCCCAAGTTATACAAGGAGAAGTTAATCGACAACTTCTATTCCTAATCCTGTAAGCAACCCTTCCAGTCCGTATCGGGAGAACTTCGCTTTTTTCAGACGGTTGGCAGCAGGATTTAAAGCATAATTGCGTGCAGTAGTGAAATCTGCTTTCTCCAGGTTGGTATGATGGAAAGAAGCATAACAAAGGTCGCAATCTTTAAATACTGCATTGGAAAGGTCGGTTTCCATAAAGTCTGTGTTTTGCAAATCGCACCCTATAAAACGGGTTCCTTTCAGTTTCATCTCAGTAAAAAGGGCGTATGACAACAGACAATTATGGAATTCCACAGACAAGCCGAAGCGGTTGCTGAGGCTGAAGTTGATGCCTGTCATTTTGCAATCGGTGAACAGGACATCCAACCAAGAGGTATTACTGGTTTTTACTAATGAAAGGTTGCACTCTTTGAATGTACATTTTTCGAATATAACTCTTCCGATAGGCTTATCTGAAAAGTTACATTTGTCAAATGTACATTCATAATAATTTGTTTCCAGTTCCTCGATGGAGAAATCTACTTTTTCTATGGTCTTGTCTTCCATTTATCTTTTTCAGTTAATTCATTGCTTTGAATACGGGTTCCGGCTTCTGTATCTCCGATTCGAAACCAAACCAATAGCCTTGATTGGTTTCCTCATTGACAGGCAGGAAACAAAGGCGGAGATTCTCTTTGTATTGGCCATACAGTACTTGCCAGTTCTCCGGGGGAACCTGCCGTTTGGTCTTTTACCTTTTCTGCCGGAAGTTTTTTCAGTGACATGCCGGCCTCTATCCAAGCAATGCTGGCTTCTAACTGATATTCTGGATAGTTGTGCTTACAGAATTCATACAGGATAAGTCCTCGTTTTTCCAGACTTATCGGTTGGTCTATCAAACCTATTTGTATCAGGTGTTCCAGGAACCGATACAGGAATTTTTCTTCTTTCAGAATGAGTTTACGGGTGATGGATTGCCAGGCTGGAGTATTATAAAATCCATCCAGCAGGCGGAGAGTTGACGGGCTGTTTGCAATTCACTTACATTGATCTCGCGGGTTTGAAGCACTTCATAGGGTGGGAGGGGAGAATATTGGATACCCAATTCTTCCGCTCTTCTACGCATTTCCGTACCGGGGAGTAATTTGAGAGACTCCAGTTGTATTTCTCCTGCACCGTATGCTGCCAGAACACGGATATCTTCGAATATTTCTGAAAGATGGTAGAGTGGGAGTCCTGCTATTAAATCGGCATGTGTTTCCATATTGGGGGAGAGAACACAGGAATTTCAGACCTTCAATGCGTCTGTCAGCTTTCCCATCCTCCGGCTTTTTTTTCGAGTACAGGTTCACGCAGGCTTTGTATGCCTGCTTCCAGGTGTAACAAACCTTCGGGCAAGTGTTTCAATTCTTCTTTCAGTTCTTCGGAAAGAAGTGCAGGGTGTATTTCAGATGGAAGCGTATATCAGAGTGGTATTCAAGAAAAAAAGCTCAAGCAATTCTTGTGCCCGTCGGGTATTGTAATTGAAAGTACGGTCGAGTACACGCACGTTTTTAATACCATGTTGATGAATGATTTGGAGTCGTTCGCGAATAGCTTCTATGGAAAGTGTACGTACAGGCTTTTCACCTCCGCTGACGCAGAATGCACAGGTGTTGAAACAGCCTCGTGTCGTTTCCAGCTGTACGAATGGTTTGCTCCAATTAAAGAAACGGCTTTTTTCGGGAGATATGAGATCAGAGAATTTCAGTACACGTGCTATGCCGTTGTCTCTGTACTGCCCGTTGGGGTCGAGATAACAGAGTCCGGGAATGGTATTCCACTTTTCTTGTTCGTTCCGGCATGCGAGCCATTGCGGGAACACTTCTTCTCCTTCTCCTCTGAATACACAGCTGACATAAGGGTTCTTATGTAGGAAGTATTCATTGTCTCCCAGATACTCAGGGCCGCCTAATACAATGCAGCATTGTGGTAGGAGTGCTTTTACTCTTGAAAGGATGTGGAGCAATTGCTCATGGTTGAAGAGCCAGGTTGTAGCGGCAAGTATGTCAGGTTGGCGATGATAGACTTCATTGACAGTCAGACCTACATTCTCATTAATAGTGGCTGATACGATATCCCATTCTATGGATGTATCATCAGCAATCTGGGCATGTAGTGCCGGAAGTGCCAGGGAAGAATGTGCGTATGAGCTGTTGAGGTCGAGCCAGAGTAACTTCATTTTATATAGGGTTGGGTTTACAAAAACAGTTGCAAAGATAATGAATGTATTCCTATCTGCCTCTTTTCTGCCTGCCCAATCCTTTGCTTTACCGGTTTATGGTATGCTCTTTTAGCCTGCTTTAGGTCCGACAACGGATATTCTGACGCATTCGCTGGGAACTAATGTCAATAATTCATCCAGGAACTCACGGCTACATTCCAACAAGGTTTCCTGCGTCATTTCTTCTTTAGAGGTAGCGAAGAAGTGAAAGAGGTTATCAGAATCAGGAAGTTTCTTTACTGAATAGACTATATCCGTTGATTTCTCATTGTATGCTTGCGCCAAATCATCAGCTCTTGCCCAGAATTGAGTTGCTTTGTCACCACCGATTTCTACGACTGCAATTAATTTCTCGTTTGTTTCCATAATCATTTATTTTTAGTTATACATGTTGTCATACTAATATCAGGAGTATATTGGTTAATACTCTGTAATAATATCCGCAAATCGAGTGCCAGCAAACAGAAAATAAGCGTAGGATTATCTACTTTCAACTTTTTAAACTAAAAGACTGTTTGTTGTACACCTGATAATTCCGAATATTTAGATAACAATTGAGCCTTTTTATGGTTTTGGGCATTTACTTTTTTTTTACAGAAACATGGGCATACAGGTGCCTGAATTTATACTAACTTTGCAGTGCTTTTAACGAGTTAATAATAAAATCATTTTTAAGATGAGAACACTTCAAGAAGAATTAAAGTGTATGCGCGAAGGGCTTCATTACGATGCTCATACTCCTGAAATGTATGCCTATCGGGCTGAAGTAAAAAAAGAAGCTGCATCAGTTGAATGTGACTGAATATCATACCTCTAAAATGCCGGAGGTTACCCGTTCACTTTTCCCGAATTCCGCTCCGGATTTTTTTGTAGAACCACCCTTTTATTGCGATTATGGGGATGGTATATATGCAGCTGAAGGAGTTTTTATCAATTTCGGTGCTGTTATTTTGGATGGTGCTAAAGTTACTATTGGCCGGAAAACGCTGATTGCTCCGGGAGTACATATTTATACAGCGCAACATCCGCTTGATGCTGACGAAAGGGATGCCTATGAGAATTGTCTGCCGGTAACCATTGGTGAACGTTGCTGGATTGGCGGTCATGCGACAATTTGTCCGGGAGTGACTATTGGCGACCGTTGTGTAATCGGTGCGGGTTCAGTGGTTACGCATGATATTCCGGCAGACTCGTTGGCTGTGGGAAATCCTGCTAAAGTGATACGTAAATTGAATCAGAAATAATCCTGTTATTGGGGTTGTTGTTTGAAATATCTGAAAAGTAAATCCATCAATTCTCGTTTTTTGACGGGCTTGGTCATGAAATGATTGCATCCTGCCGCTAATGCATTCTCTCTGTCGGAGTCGAATGCATTGGCAGTAAGGGCGATAATAGGGGTAGTCTGGTTGAATTCCCGGATGAGGGAAGTTGCTTCCAGTCCATTCATTACCGGCATCCGCATATCCATAAAGACGATGTCAAAGGTCTGGGCTTTGATTTTCTCGATAGCTTCTACTCCGGTTATGGCGCGGGTTAGTTGATTGTCTTTAAGAAGTTTCTTGATTAACAGGTAATTGCTGTCATTATCTTCCGCTATCAGAATATTCAGATCTTTAATCTTTACTGGGGAATCTGCGGAAAGGTGTTCTGTACTTTTGTTATTTAAGTCCTCGTCTGCAACCTCTGATTTTTCGACATATTCGACATCGGTATATCCGATGTACCAGAACTCAGAACCTATGTTGGCTTTGGATTTAAAGCCTACTTCTCCGCCTGTAGCATCGGCAATGGCTTTACAGATAGAAAGTCCTAAGCCGGTTCCTTGGGCAAAAGTATCTAATTTCTCGAAACGACTGAAGATACGGTTCTTTTTCTCCTCCGGTATTCCGATGCCACTATCTTTTACATAGATTCTTACCTGTCCGGGCATACATTCGTATCCCATCACAATTTCACCTTGTGGCGTATACTTAATGGCATTCGTAGCAAAGTTTGTGAATATCTGCATAAAGCGATATTTGTCGAAATTCGCCACACATTTGGTATATGGATTGATGAGTTTGAGGATAACTTTGGGATTTTTAATCCGTTGTTGGAAGGACCGGTATAATTCATCGCAAAGCTGGCACAAATTCAGTTTCTGACGATTGATATCAATGGAGCCAACTTCAATTTTTGATAGATCGAGAATGTCCCCGATTAATTTCAGGAGTATCTCACTGTTGGTTTCAATCAGTTGTTTATATTCAAATTTTTCTTCCGCATCATCCGTTTCGGTCAGCAATTCGGAGAATCCAACAATTGCATTGAGTGGAGTACGGATTTCATGACTCATGTTAGCGAGGAATGTGGACTTCAATTTGTCCGCTTCTTCTGCTTTGTTTTTGGCTGTAATCAGATTTTGCTGGTATATAATGTCTTCGGTAATATCCCGTTGAATAAATGTGATGACAACTATATTGCCAGCTTCATCTTCTACTGCACTGTAGGTAAAGCTGGAGTACCTATAATCTGTTGCATTGTTTTCCAGAACTTTTAATATAATCCTGTTTTCCGGGAGTTTCTGTTTATGAGCTACTGCTTCCAGTAATGCCATGAATTTATTTCTGTCGTCGGGATGGATGCTCTCATATATGGATTGCAATGATCTTTTCTCAATATTCTCGATATGGACATCGAATTTGCAAAACAGACCTTCCTTTATATTGTAGTTCCATGAGGATAGCTTCCCAGCATTCAAGGCTAGTGATAGTTCCTTTTGTGTTGCTTTTATTTTCTTGTAGCGAACCACAATCTGACGCTCTAACCAACTGAACTATAGTCACCATAACCAATTGAACTATAGTCACCGTATTTGATACCCTGCAAAAAGCGAACCAAAATATGAAATTATTTTTTGACCCTTTGCAAACTTTTCTGCAAACTTTTCCATCATTTTTAAAAAGTATTCATAAATCCCTT
>VOFD01001358.1_pt1 | contig 77046 bp, 88 predicted proteins | sample 5384101 | NCBI WGS metagenome assembly VOFD01 (sample SAMN12384723, study PRJNA508395) | human gut metagenome | isolation source: healthy gut C | host: Homo sapiens
TGCTTCAGGTAGTAGTTTTGAATGTTGGTTTGTAACTCCAGCTTTCAAGGTTGATGAAATTGCAGATAAGACAGTTTCTTTCAAGTGTGCAGTTTATAATTATGCAACAGCAGCTGCTAACTCTAATTTGGAAGTTTATTTCTTGAAATTAGTAAATGGTAAGATGGAATCTAATAAACTGACAATTGACGGTATGCCTACAACTGATAATACATGGGTATCATTGGAAGCTAAGTTGGATAGTTATGCAGGTCAAACAGGTTTTGTTGGATTCAAATATACTAGTACAAGTAGCACAGAAGCTTTAAGCTATCGTTTAGACGATATTCAAGCAGGAAAAGGCCAAGGTGGTGGAGAAACTCCGGGAGAAGGTACTGAATTGTTAACTAATGGAGGATTTGAAAACTGGACAGATGGATATCCGGTAGGTTGGAAATCTGTATCTACTGCAGGTAATGCAACTCTAGAACAGTCTACTGATAAACGTAGTGGTACATATTCTGTTTTAGTAAAGGGAGATCCGTCAAGCAATAAGCGCCTTGGCAGTACAGAAATGACATTGAAGGCTGGCACTTATGTGTTCTCTGCTTATTTTAAAGCAGCTACAGCGGATAAGGCTGGTGCTCGTTTGGGTTATGTTCCAATTGGTGATGACGGCACTCCTGGAAATTATGCATATGATGCTGATTATGTAAATGATATAACTAATACAGACTGGGTCACAAAAAGTTACACATTTACTTTGACAGGAGAGCAAAAGATTTGTTTGGTTGTTATGAATCCTAAAAGTCCGGGAAAAGATTTGTTGATAGATGATGCTAGTTTAAAAACTGAAGATGGAGGCATTGTAGGAGGTGGAGGAGTAGAGCCAGAACCAGATCCGGATTTAGAACCATATGAAAGTGATATCGTTATGCCTACCACTTCTGACTCTAAGGTTGATTTCTATTATAATTGCACTATAAATGGCTTTGCCAGTTTAAAATTAGGAAAAAATGGCACTGCTGGAACATGGACATCTGACGCTTTAGGAGTTGTAAAGACGAAATTGTCTTTTTATTCTGTTGCGTGGACTGGTAAGAACGATACAAGTCTAACTGTAGAAATTGTAGGTGGAGGTACTTTTGAAGGTGGTGAGGTTTCAAAGACGGTGAATTTGGCTGCAAACACAGGCTTTTCAGGCTCAGGAAGTACTTTTACAATTGTACCCGTTGTTGATACAGATTATCATGAATATACTTTAATTGGTACTACGGCTAATTCTAAGATTAAGTTTTCGACCGACAAAGAACGTGGAGCTGTTTTTGGCGTTAAGGTAAAGTAATAATACTAAGTTAGTATAGCAAAAATATCTCAAAGAGGGAATGTTTTTTCTCTTTGAGATATTTTTTTTCTCTTTTCCTTTTATATAGGGATATGTATCGTAGATTATCATAAGAATTGAAATATGAAATATTTAGAAAATATCTTTTATTGAGTCTGTTGTGCATAAGCTTTTACGCTTGTGATAAAGATGAAAATAATAATTCCAATAATTTTGCCACCGGCATCGTAGAACTCCCTGCTCTCCGCAATGGTGCAAACGATGTATTCATAACCCACTCTACTACTTTCAACGGGCAGAAAGTAACCTCTTTCAGTATGGAATACGATAAGAGTAAGAAACATTCTCGTTGGATTGCATTTCGGTTTGACAATCAAACAAAGCAACAAAATGTATCACGTAGTGATGAGCCTTTTGATGCAGATCCTGCTATCGGCTCACAATACCAACGTGTGCAAGCCGATTTTGGAAAACAAGGTTATGATAGAGGGCATCTTTGTGCTTCTGCCGACAGACTTTATTCGCGTGAGGTGAATGAACAGACCTTCTATTACACGAATATGAGTCCTCAACGCAATAAATTTAATACAAGTATATGGTTGACTTTGGAGGGACAGGTGCAATCATGGGGACGTAGCTGTACATCTTCAGATACTTTATATGTGGTAAAAGGAGGAACGATTGATAAGGAAGATCAGATCAGAGGATATATTAGTAACGACCTTAGCAAACCTATTCCTAAATATTATTATATGGCTTTGTTGTTTAAAAAAGGAGATTCATTCAAAGCAATCGCTTTTTGGATGGAGCATACTGACACTCCGAAATCAACAAAACTTGTTGACTATGCATTATCCATAGATGAACTGGAAGAAAAGACAGGAATCGATTTCTTTCCGAACTTGAATGACAATTTGGAAAATGCGCTTGAGGCTACATATTCAACAAAAGCATGGCCGGGATTGGAATAAGATTGCCACGTTAATAGTAACACTTTCTTTTCAAGGCAGGGTATACTTCAGACTTCTACCACCCATTTTTCAATATTGCGGGTCTTCTCACTGAAGTTAATCCCTATCTTGAATAGTTTCCGCCCATCCGCTTCGAAAGATAGCGCATAGCGTTTGTCGTTAATCTGCTGTAAAGCCTCTTCTGCCGTGCCATTCAGCTTAAATTCCATAATATAAATGAATTTGTCTGTCTGCAGGACAAGATCTATACGCCCTTCATTGGTGTGGTATTCTACCTTAGTATATCAAACGGGGATTCTACCTTATTCACATTCGCATAAAAAGGCAGTAGAAAACGAATAAAGCCTTCTTCTACTTCACGATTGGGGAAACCTAAACGATATATCCCAAATTCTCCATCATACCCTTTGATCGTGAGATATCCGCTTTGGTAAATCACCGGAATCGGGTTGGTTGATTCGGAGTCGATGCTGTTCAATACTTGCGCATCGGTTTCTTCGTGTGCCATCCGTTCCAGATCATAATGATGCTTTTTCAGTAATTTCACCAGATAGGTAGGTGTACCCGTCTCAAACCAATAGCTACCGAATTCTTTATATTTGAAAGCATTGAGAAGGCTGAAAGGATTGTACATACCAATTGAATTGTGTGTAAAATGATAGCCATCATAAAATTCCTTTAGTTTGGAACAGAGTTTGTCATATGACAAACCTTGCGTCTCTGCAAATTCATGAAGTTCGATATCTAAATTTTCATGAAGCTCTGGTCGCTGATACCGCAGATTTCAACATAATCTTTCCGCATCGATATGTCGTCCAAGTTATTTAAGTCGCTAAATACACTAACTTTGCCGAATTTAGTAACACCGGTCAAGAACGCGAACTTTATGCACCCATCCATTGTTTTGAGTGCCCCGTAGAAAGGTTTTAAGGTATCCCGGAATTGCTTTTGCAATTCTTCGTTGCCGATGGCTTGCAACATGGGTTTGTCGTATTCATCTACCAAAATAACTACACGCTGCCCTGCCTGTTTGCAGGCGCGTTCTATGATGCCGGCAAAACGCAGGGAAAATGAGCGCTCGGACGGTTCGGAACCATAGAGCTTTTCCCACGCAGTCAACGATTTATCGAGTATATTACCCAGACTTTCCGGTGTGTCGTATTTTTCGATATTAAGATCCAGATGCAATATCGGCTATTTGGTCCATTCCTTTTCCAGCTTTTCTACTGCCAATCCTGCAAACAGTTCCTTTTTTTACCTTGAAAATAGGCTTCCAGAGTAGAAATAAGCAGACTCTTCCCGAAGCGGCGTGGGCGACTTAAGAAATAGTAACTACCGGTTTTACCATTTGATACATCAATGCCGTTTTATCAATATAGAAATAACCGTCATTACGAATCTTTTCGAAATTCTGTATGCCAATGGGATAAATTTTAGTGCTCATATACTCCGGTTTTATAAATCAATTACACAAAGGTAATAAATTTCCGGGTACTTCATTGCTTTTAGAAAAAGGAAAGTATGAGTATAGTCGCTTTTAACTGAATGAAGTGTAGAAAACAGTACGTACTGTTTGAAGTCTATATTTTAATCCCTATATTTGTCTACATTTCAATTTTATAAGGATAGGCATTATGGATACTACTTTCAGAATATACCCGATAGGGATACAGAATTTTGAAGACTTACGCAATAATAACAACGTCTATGTCGATAAGACGGAGTTGATTTATCGTTTGGCTAATACCAATAAGGTTTATTTCTTGAGTCGTCCCCGTCGTTTTGGAAAAAGTTTGCTGGTATCCACTCTTGATGCTTATTTTCGGGGAAGAAGGAGTTGTTTCAAGGTTTGGCAATGGAGCGTTTGGGAGAAAGAGTGGAATGTCTATCCAGTGTTGCACCTTGATTTCAGCATGACGAAGTATACGGCACTTTCCGACCTTTTTGGGACAGTTGAATTTGAACCTGTACGATTGGGAAAAACTCTATGGGAAGGAAGAAGTGGAAGATACACCGGCAGAACGCTTCCGGGGAGTGATCCGTCGTGCTTATGAACGGACGGGTAAAACCGGTAGTAGTACTTATCGACGAATACGATGCTCCCTTATTAGACAGTAACCATTTGCCGGAACTGCAAAATGAACTTCGTGAAGAAATGCGGAAATTCTTCAGCCCTTTGAAAGCGCAAGGCCAATATATCCGTTTCCTTTTTATCACAGGTATCAGCAAATTCAGTCAAATGAGTATTTTCAGTGAATTGAATAATTTGCAGAATATCAGTATGAGAGACGATTATAGTGCTATCTGTGGTATAACCGAACGGGAGTTACGTACACAATTGAAAACTGATATTGAAATGATGGCGCAGGCTAATAATGAAACCTACGAGGAGGCTTTGTACTCATCTGAAACAACAATATGACGGATATCATTTTAGTGAAAATAGCGAGGATATTTATAATCCATTCAGTCTGTTCAATGCATTTGCTCAAAAGAGCTATGAGAATTTCTGGTTTTCTACCGGGACGCCTACATTCCTGATAAATATATTGCAGCAGAGTCATTTTGATATTCGCGAATTGGATGGTGCTATGGCTACTGCAGAGCAGTTTGATGCACCAACGAGTGTTATTACCGACCCTCTTCCTGTACTTTATCAAAGTGGTTATCTTACCATCAAGGGATATGATCCGGAGTTTCAACTCTACACATTGGCTTATCCTAACAAAGAAGTGCGGAAAGGATTCATAGAATCTCTGATGCCCGCTTATGTGCATTTACCTGCCCGTGAAAATACATTCTATGTAGTCTCTTTTATCAAGGATTTGCGCGCCGGAAAACTGACCGAATGTCTGGAACGAATAAGATCTTTCTTTGCTTCGATTCCCAATGATTTGGAAAATAAGCAGGAAAAACATTATCAGACAATCTTCTATTTGCTGTTCCGTTTGATGGGGCAGTATGTAGATGCAGAGGTAAAGAGCGCAATCGGACGGGCGGACGTAGTAGTAAAGATGCAAGATACCATTTATGTCTTTGAATTTAAGGTAGATGGAACTCCGGAGGAAGCTTTGGAACAGATAAACAATAAAGGATATGCTATTCCTTATCAGTCCGATCATCGGAAAGTGGTAAAAATAGGAGTTAACTTCGATACTGCGACAAGCATTGGTGATTGGAAAATCGTAGAGGAAGTATAATTCTTTTCTCTCCCTGTTGATTTCTCAATTCCTCTTTCAACCTATCACCATCGTTCTGAAACTCTTTATTCATCGTGTTTACAGAGCGGTGATAGGTCATCCCTAACCTATCACCGTATCTTTCACCTATCACCTGAACGAAGAGGTGTATATTTATGCTCTTTTTGGCTTGATTCGAACCACTTTATAAACATTCCCGCGCTTGGTGTGTATAGAAGGCACTTGATTCTTTTGCAATATTCTTCCGAATTGAATAATATTGCAATCGGATATATGAATTCTACTGTCGTGTTGCACCTGTTCCAGTATCTCAATAGCAAGAAGTAACTCATATTCTTTGTCCTCTTCTTTAGCAGCCCGGAAAAATTGGTGGAACAACTGCTCCGCAATGGGAATTACTTGAAATTCCTGATTGGCTTCGGTCATCACCTTTTCATCTTCAGTGTCGAACCAGTAACGTTCTCCCCTGTAAATATCGTGCATTGCTTGCGCATAAAGTTGTTCGTAATCAATTGGAGAACAGTCAATCGGACCGGTCACATTGATAACAATGTAGCGTCGGCTTCCGGAAGTGTCAGTCAGTAAGTCCTTGTGGTTGCTTGTTCCTATAAATGAAGCGTAACGGCGCATCTCTTGTGTGGCTGTGCCGTGAGGACGACGGATATTAACCACGGGCTTTTGCAGGATATGTTTCAGGAAAGCCTGTTGATTCACTCTATTCTGATCGAACTCGTCCATGTTGATGAGCGCAAAACGGTTTAGAGCCAGCTCGGCATCCCTTTTATTACTGAAATCAATGCGGTCGGTGTAATATATCTGTAATTCCGGCGGCAACAAACTCCGGCAGAAAGTCGATTTTCGATAGGCTTGCGGTCCGACAAGTAGCGGTACTGTACAATTGGCATACTTTCGATCGGTGTGACGCCAATGTTCCACCATATTTAGAAACCAGCGGTAAAACAGATCCGGCCAGTGAGCATTGTTGCAGGGAACACGGGAAGCCAGTTCACGAATCCGGTCGCGTCCGTCCCAACGGACATCCACTCCGAAAAGAAAATCCTCAATAGGGCTGAATATCGGGATGCGGTCGGAATCGAGGTAACGGATCACGTCCCGGTCCCATAGGTTGAGGCCCTCCAGACGTGCGTTCATGGCGATACTGTTGCGTATACGGTTGGTGATGGGGCGGAAACAAAAACAAAAGGTGTTCCGTTCGCGAAATTCCGTAACAGTCGTCATTGTGTTGTAACGAAATTCGTATCGGCGTTGCATAAACTCTTCCGTTCGAAATTCCAGTTCCTGTTCGGTTGATAAAGGTGATTTTTGTCCGAATCCTTTGGCTCCTGTATATACGTTCTGTATGGTTTGCCGGATGAGAAATTCTTTCTTTTTTGGTGTAGAAATGAGCGATTGCCCAACGGGCTGTTTCTTCTTCCGGTATGCCTGCCTGAAAACAGTTTTCCCCAAGTGGACCAATAATGGCTTGAGATCTTCGTCGGAATGTAGGTGTATGTTGGGGTGAAGTTCGCTTAATGAATGGTAAGCCTTGTTCAGGGCTGCTTCGAAGAGTGCGGACAAAGTGTCAAAGCTGTCATAACCGGGAATCAGCCGTTTGAAAGGGGATGTTTCTGCTTGTACGGATTCTTTGTAGGTTGTGTCCGATGGCATTTCCAATGGCTGACGCATATAAATGACGGTGGAGTCGGGATTATAGTAAAGTTCCGGATCACACGTTTGCCGGCAGAATTGCTCCAATGTCGGGTTTTTCAGTTCGATGGAGTAGGAGAGTGCCGGTTGATAAAGGCTGACGGCTTTTCTGTAGGCGTGGGCTTGGAATATTTCTGCTTCTTCCCGGTCTTTAGGAAGTGATTTGTCCGGTCGTGTGAACCGTACCCATATTTTTACGGAATGTCCGCTGGAACCCATAAAGGCGGCAAAAGTCTGTGTAAGTTCTGCTGCTTCCTGTTTGATACGGTTTACTTCCGTCCGGTTTGCCAGATGGTTTACTTCTATTTGCACAATGCCGTTATATCCGGTCATTTGTGCGCCATTTGTTGTTTTGCGGAAGTTAGCCGCAGGGATGACTTTTGGGTAGTTTTTGAGCAGCTTCCAGTTTGCTGTCCGGTGAGGCATAACGTATGCTTGTCCGTAGATTACTTATCGGGCGGGCTTTCGTTTCATGCTTCATCGCTTCTATTTGTAGGTTTATGTCCAACGTCCGCATGGTTGATGTTCCGTTGTTGTCCCGCATCAAAGTAAGTTTCATGTTAAAAGTGTTTATTGTTATTCCTCTTTATTAAAGGCTCATAAAGATAGGCTTTATTATCCGGTTTGCCAAGCTATATCGTACTTATTTATTGTTTATTTCATGGGGCGGATTCTGTTCCTTTATGTGGTCGCAAAATTCTATTGTGAAGAGAGCTTATCGCATGAATATACTAAAATGAAGAATGTAGTTCATTACGGGATAAAAAATGTTTCATGCCTCGAAACACTTGGTTTCAAGGCTTGAAACTCTTGTTTCCCCGGCTTGAAACTTTAGTTTCACCATGGGGAAACTTTGGTTCCATCAGCAGGAAACTAAAGTTTCTAGGCTTTGAAACTAAAGTTTCTAGCCTTTGGAACTAAGTGTTTCAAGCCCTGGAAACAAGAGTATCTAAGTATGAAACAAAGATTACTCCTTATTAAAATGACTGTTTGCTATAGGCTTTTTTTCAAAAATCAAGCGGTGATAGGTGATAGATGTGGTGATAGGTTAATGACAACCTGTCACCGTTCTGAAAGTACGATGAATAAAGGATTTGGTGATGCCGGTGATAGGTTGAAAGAGGATTTTCATTTTTATGTATGAGAGAGCTTGATGAATATACATAACTTCCAGTATTTATTTCCCTATTTCTATCACATTTAGAAAAATATGTATATCTTTGCCACATGCTTTCTGCTCATCAGCGTGATGAAACTAGCGGGAGGCGGTATATATTACTAAATTGGAATATGTAATGTATTGTCTCTCCCACTCGAAACTTAGCAATTTCATATAGAGGAGGGATGATTCAACAGATATTCCACGCTGGCAGCTTTATATCAACATATTCGTTAAAGATGTGTTATATATAAACGATTGGCGTGGGTGTCTGTTGTTATCATTGTCTTTCTATAGGGTATGCTAAGACCTCGAGTGGAGATAATGGTGCAACAGCATTCACGTCTTTCTTGTGTCCGGTCGGTTATGATTACCCCAAAAAGTCTAACCTAAACAATTCCCCGTCCGCCCGAAATACAGAAAACGTGAATGCCCGTTGCTCCACATAAACAAAATAATATTCAATCTTTATTGTGGAACACATTAAAACAAATGTATTATGTCGAAATGGATTAGCGTAGAAGAAGCAGCGGTCAAGTATGGAATTAACAAAGAGGTAATCTGGCTTTGGGCGGAGATGAAAAAGATTCCCTGTCATATGAGGGAGCTATCACTGCTGTTGATGAAGAAAGTCTTGAAGGATTCCTGCATCAGAATAAGGATCGAATTACAGCCGAGTATATCGACACATTGGAAGAGCTGTGTATTGGAAAGACAAAGATTTGTCTTTTATATGCTGAAATCATCGGTTATCAAGACAAGGAACTTCTGAATCAAAGGGAGCAAATCGCCCGGATGAAAGAAATACAAACTGTTATAAAAAGGCAAAACAGCCGACTCCGGGACTGCGAAAAAGTGTTCACGGAATATGAAGAGAACTTTAGTTTCTGTTGGATTGGAAGAATCTGCGCTAACTTAAGGCGGCTGATACGGTTGATACGACGGTAAATATTATCCATCTCATTTATTTAAAGATACCCTTGAACAGAAATGTTTAAAAATACTAGAAATATACTGTCATAAGATTTTTTATCCATTCGTTTTATATTCTTAACTCCGAAAAAAATTCGTAAGCGTTGATAAACCAATTACTTTGGCTCCTGATTTCGCAGCATTTTTGAATATTCTGCGTCTAATAAACATAAACTAAATATTTCTAGTCATGAAACACAGACTGTTACTACTATTGCTATTCGTGTTCGCCACGTCTGTGGCTGGGTGGGCAAAAAATCCACGGCTCCTTCTTATACCGTCAAAGGAGTACTTATTGATTCTTTAACACAAGAGGGAGAACCGTATGCTACCATCAAAATAGCAACCAAAAATGCTCCGGATAAAGCAGTCAAGATGGCGGTGACTGGGGCGAATGGTAAATTTCAGGAGAAACTGAATGTCGCTGCGGGCAATTACATCATCACTATTTCTTCGATTGGCAAGTCGCCTATAGTAAAAGAGTTCACTTTAAAACCTTCGGTCAGGGAGATTGATTTGGGAACGATGATTTCTTCAGAAGCCAATAATGTGCTGAAAGGAGTGGAAGTTGTTGCACAGAAACCTTTGGTGAAGGTAGATGTGGATAAGATCGAATATAATATTGAAGATGATCCGGATTCAAAATCGAACAGTATATTGGAGATGCTTCGGAAAGTCCCTCTGGTCACGGTGGATGGAGAAGACAATGTGCAAGTGAACGGCAGTAGCAGTTTCAAGATCCATGTGAATGGAAAGCCCAATAATATGATGAGTAATAATCCGAAGGAAGTACTGAAAAGTATGCCGGCAAATACAATTAAATATATTGAGGTGATTACTTCACCGGGAGCCAAATATGATGCGGAAGGTATCGGAGGTATTTTGAATATCGTCACAGTGGGTACCGGATTTGAAGGATATACGGCTACTTTCAGAGGAAATGCCAGCAACAACGGAGTAGGTGCCGGCACTTATGCAATGGTGAAGCAGGGCAAACTGACGGTTTCTGCCAACTACAACTATAATTATAATAATAGTCCGCGCAGCTATTCCGACAGTTACCGGGAGAATTATGAACCTGATAAGGAGAATGAGAAGTTCTGGAATCGGAAAGCAGTTCCAAATCGAAAGGTAATTTCCAGTATGGCAATTTAGAAGCCAGTTACGAGATTGATACGTTGAGGCTGCTGACTGTGGCTTTCGGAATGTATGGTAGCAATGACAAAAGCAACAGTGGCGGAACTACGATTATGCACGGAGCTGATCGTCAGGATTTTGCGTACCGTTATAGGACCGACAATCATGGAAAAGGGTCATGGTATTCTATCAACGGAAATATAGACTATCAGCGTACTTCCCGAAAGAATAAAGAACGGATGATTACCGTTTTCTTATAAAATCAATTCCCAACCCCAAACGAATGATTCATATAATACTTATCTGGATATCGAGCCTGATAAGAATAAACTGGATATCATCAAAGAATTGTCATTAAAGAATTTCCATTCGGACGGAAAGACGAACACAATGGAACAAACTTTTCAGGTAGACTATACCACTCCGATTGGAAAGTTGCATACGCTTGAAACCGGTGCTAAATATATTTTCCGGCGCAACTCCAGTGATAATCGGTTTTATGACACCGAAGGGAAAGTGAAAACTATGCATATAATGAGAAACGTAGCAGCGAGTACCGTCATCTGAATCATATCCTTTCCGCTTATGCCGGATATACGCTGAAATACAAAGGATTTTACTTTCAAACCGGGACTTCGTTATGAGCAAACCATACAGGAAGTGAAGTATCTGGTCGGTGCAGGCGAGAATTTCAACTCGAACTTTAGCGATCTGGTTCCTTCCGTTTCCTTGGGAATAAAACTAGGTAAGACGCAGAACCTCCGCGGCGGATATAATATGCGTATCTGGCGACCGGGCATTTGGAACTTGAATCCTTATTTCGATAATCAGAATCCGATGTTTATCAATCAGGGAAATCCGAACCTGAAGAGTGAGAAGAGTCATTCGTTTGATTTGTCTTACAGCAGTTTCACCGCCAAGTTCAACATCAATCTCTCTTTGCGCCATTCTTTCAATAACAATGGAATCGAAAGAGTCAGCCGCCTGATTACCGATAAAGACGGAGAAATATTTGAAGGAGGTCATAAAGCTCCTTATGGGGCTTTGTATAGCACGTATGATAATATTGGCAAAAGCCGGGAAACTGGATTGAACTTTTATCTGAACTGGAATGCTTCTCCCAAAACGAGGATTTACATCAATGGGCGTGGAAATTATAGTGATTTGCGGAGTCCTGCCCAAGAGTTGCATAATTATGGATGGAATGCCTCTGCGTATGGAGGAATTCAGCAAACTTACCGGGAAAAGTCCGTTTGAGCTTGAACGGAGGGGGAAGTACGCCGCGTATCAGTTTGCAGGGAAGAGGTTCGGGATATAATTATTATAGCTTGGGGGTTGAGCCGTTCTTTCCTGAAAGAAGAACGTCTTTCTTTGAATATTTATTGTAGCAATATCGTAGAGAAATACAGAACTTACAATAATCACACGGAAGGAGTTAACTTTATCTCGAAAAGTTCGAGTAAATATCCGAGCCGGTATTTCGGCTTTAGTGTCAGCTATCGGCTTGGAGAGTTGAAAGCCAGTGTGAAGAAAGCTGCGCGCAGCATCGACAATGACGATGTGAAAGGTGGCGGCGGAGGTGGAAACACCGGTGGTGGAGGTGGTCAGTAGACCACTTCCGCACACCGAGATTCCCTCTTATTTCTGTCTCACGTCTTGCTTGTTGGTGTTAAAACCAAGTTTGGTCAATCCGGCTTGTACGTCAGGATGGCTCATGAAGAGTTTCCACAATAATCCGGTCCGGTAGTTTTCGATCATTACAGCAATAGGACCTTGGTCGATAGCCAGATAACGTTGCGGATACCAATTGTCCGTTTCGCTGAAAGCATCGTAGAATCCGAAAGGACCGAACACTTTATCTCCCATGTCATACAAATGGCGCATTACCTGCATTGAATACTCCGGTGTATAGACAATGGATGAAAGTGCGGCGGTGGGAGAGATGACCCCTTTGTCATCCTGTTCATTCGGTGAATGAGCAGCGTATCCATCGACGGAATAGCTGGCAGTCAGTCCCCAGCAGTCCGGTCCGAAACCTTTGTAGTGTTTGGGGTTGCGGATGCAGTAAGCACGGTTCACTAATGTCAGATTGCGCATTTCGTGGAAGTAGCTGGGGCAGTATTCATCTTTCAGTCCCACTGGGTCAAGTCCGAGGAATGAGTATTGTGCCCAGAAGAGCGGTCCGGCTTCGGTGCCTTGATATCGCAGGTGCAGCTCGATTCCTTCCACTTTATGCGGAGAAACGATGGCTCCGTTCTGTGCCCAACCGTCATGATAGACAGCCGCAGGTATTCCGTGTGTAGGAGAAGCGGCGGCAAGAATATACATAATCATACATTCGTTGTAGCCGTGTACAGGGAAATTCATTTCCCAGCCATACGTCGGACTCCAATGCCAGTAAAGAACGTTTTGCCCGCCTTGCCGATACCAGTTCCAGTCGACATCCCGCCAAATCTGGTCGATCCGTTGGGCGAGGGCTTTCTCTTTCTCGTTTCCGTTGACGTAATATTGGTGCACGGCAAGCAGACCTTGTATGAGGAAAGCGGTCTCTACCAGATCGCCCCCATTATCTTTCTGGCCGAATGGTTTCACTTTGCCCGTATCACCATACCACCAATGAGGGTAGGCTCCGTGGAAACGGTCTGCCTTTTCGAGGAAAGAAACGATGCGTTCCATACGTGCCAGGCCTTCTTCACGGGTGACGTAACCCCGGTGGATACCGGCAAGCACTGCCATGATGCCGAAGCCGCTGCCGCCGGAAGTGACTACGTTTTGGTCGTTTTCGGGATATACGCCGTCCACATGATACCGTTCGGGAGCCAGACCGCTATTCGGTTCGGCACCTTCCCAGAAATAGAGGAAAGTCCGTCGCTGGACGGTATCCATCAGGGCGTCGTCCGACAGGGAGTCGGTGGCTGCAGTAAGGTTGTTGTTTTTGCTTTTCCCTTTACAGCTTTGGAAAGTCAGGGCGATGGCGGATAGAAACAGTAACATGAGCGGAAGTGCGCTCATCACTGCGATTCTTTTATATTTATCGTTCATAATCAAGGTCATAATTTATAGGATTAGGCACGGATTACACGGATTTCACGGTTTTAGGAATTGTGGTTACATAAAACAACAGCGTAATCCGTGTAATCCGTGCCTAAAAGTTTAGTTCAATGTAAATTTCGCAGTTTTCACATCCCGGCTGTTCGTGCCGATCATCACTTCAAAGTCGCCCGGTTCGGCAACCAGTTGCAGGTCATAATTATAATACCGAAGCATTTCCGGAGCAATCTTGAAACGGACAATCTTCATTTCACCTGGTTGCAGGAATATCTTTTGGAAACCTTTCAGCTCTTTCACAGGGCGGGTACTGCTGCCCACGAGATCGCGGATATAAAGCTGTACCACTTCCGTGCCGGGCCATGTGCCGGTATTGGTAACTTCCACTGCCGCGGTCAATGAACCGGTCATGTCCATGCTGGAATGGCTCAAGTCGATATCACTGTAAGAGAAAGTAGTATAAGAAAGGCCGTAACCGAACGGATAAAGCGGATCATTATCCACGTCGAGATAGTTACTGCGGAATTTCTCAAACCATTTACCTTCTTTCAAAGGACGTCCGGTATTCTTGTGCGCATAATAAAGAGGTATCTGGCCTACGTTCTTCGGGAAAGTCATAGTCAGTTTACCACCCGGATTGACATAACCGAAGAGGGCGTCACCAATGGCATAAGCAGCTTCGCTGCCTCCGAACCATACGTTCAGAATGGCGGGCACGTGTTCCTGTTCCCAAGTCAACGTAAGCGGACGACCTGTAAATAATACCAGTACTACCGGTTTGCCTGTCTTTAAAAGCTCTTTCAACAGATTTTGCTGTACATCGGGAATGTTTAAATCCGTGCGGCTGCTACTTTCACCGCTCATTTCGGAAGATTCGCCTAAGGCAGCGATGATAATGTCCGACCGGCGGGCTACGTTCAACGCTTCATCCAACAATTGTTGGTCGGTGCGGTTATCGCGGTTCAGGGAACGGCCGAACATCGTTGCCCGTTCTTCGTATGCGGCGTCACTGATCAGGTTGCTCCCTTTGGCGTACATGATATTCGCTTTTCCTGCTGTCATCTCTTTCAGACCTTCCACGAGAGAAGGGCAGCGGTCGAGTACGGCAGCCACACTCCATGTGCCGGGCATATTACTCCGGCTGTTTGCCAACGGACCGATTACGGCAATATTGCCTTTGGGGTTGAAAGGCAGTAACGGATTTCCGTTCGGATTGCCGTCGGGACTGTCGTTTTTCAGAAGAACGAAACTTTCTGCTGCAATACTGCGGGCTGCATCGCGATGCGCTTTGGTAAATATGTCACGTGCCGGACGTTTCGGGTCACAATATTTATAAGGATTATCAAATAATCCCAGTTTATATTTGGCTTCCAGAATACGGCGGCAGGCTGTATTCAGTGTTTCCATAGAAACTTTGCCTTCCTGAATGGATTTCTTGAGTGTGCTGACAAAGCCCTCGCTCACCATATCCATATCGACTCCGGCATTGATGGCACGTGCGGAAACTGTCTGCAGGTCGCCGATACCGTGGTCGATCATTTCGGAAATTCCCGTATAGTCGGTTACCACAAAACCGTTGAATCCCCACTGTCCGCGGAGAATGTCTGTCATCAGCCATTTGTTGGCAGTGGCCGGAATACCATCCACTTCATTAAAAGAAGCCATCACGCTACCTACACCTGCTTCAACGGCTGCTTCATACGGCAGCATATAATCATTGAACATCCGCTGCCGGCTCATATCTACGGTGTTATAGTCACATCCGGCTTCTCCTGCGCCATATAGTGCAAAGTGCTTTACGCAAGCCATGATTTCATCATTCCGTTGCATGTTCTTTCCCTGATAGCCGCGTACCATCGCTTCGGCAATCATGGCTCCCAGAAACGGGTCTTCACCACTACCTTCGGATACACGTCCCCAACGAGGGTCGCGTGAGATGTCCACCATCGGACTAAACGTCCATGAAATGCCGTCGGCACTGGCTTCTACGGCTGCAATACGGGCCGATTCTTCAATGGCGGTCATATCCCAAGTGCAAGATAGGCCGAGCGGGATGGGAAACATCGTTTCGTAACCGTGAATCACGTCCATACCGAACAGCAATGGAATTCCTAAACGGGATTGTTCCACAGCCTGCTTCTGTACTTCACGTATTTTCTCCACTCCTTTCAGGTTGAACAACCCTCCCACTTCGCCTTTCTTGATTTTGGCGGCGATGTCGCTGCTTTTTGGCTTGTCCCGTAGTGATTTCTCCGGTGACAGGTAGGTTCAACTGACCTATCTTTTTCTTCCACCGTCATCTTTTTCATCAATGCGTCGATGAAGCGATCCATATCCTGTGGCGACTTCTGTGCCGATGCGGTCAGAAAACCTGCGGCAAACAACAGGACGGATAGACTTAACTTTTTGTATATCATATTATTATAGTTACTTTTATCTCTATTCATATAAAGTCCTCCTGATGCGTTGAATGTTCGGCACCGAGGAGGACATTGTTCGACACCGAGGAAACAGTAGTTTCGGCACCGAGGAAACAACCGTTCGGCACCGAGAAACTTTCTTATTGGTAGTCGGGGTTCTGTACTAACACTCCTTTGGACTTGTCGATTTCTGACTGCGGCAGAGGAAACAGTGCGTTTTTGTCCTGATAATTGGTTTTACCGGCTGCGTGCAACACTTCCTTTGCAATCCCCCAACGAACGAGGTCATAGAAACGGTCGGGCTCCAGCCCGAGTTCCACGCGGCGTTCGTGGCGGATGGCTTCCCGCAATTCTCCCTGATCGTTAGTCGTCACTTTGGGCAGTATATTCGTATTGGTGCCTCTGGCGCGTGCTCGTACTTGTTCCAAATAGTCGATTGCTTCACCCGGGATACCTTTTTCGTTGGCCGCTTCAGCTCCCATCAATAATACATCTGCGTAGCGGATCAAACGAATGTTTACCCAGAATCCTTTGTTGGTATATTCTTTACGCAAAGCCGGGTCGGTATAGGCTTTCTTGTTAAAGTAAGCCCCTATTGCCGGGGAAACCGGAGATTCGCCATAAGGCTCATTGGTGTTTTCCGGAGTGATAGGATCGCTGTCCGAGTGGCGGAAGTAGAGTAGGGTCGCGTTTTTACGTGGGTCACCCTGTTCGTAAGCTTGTGCCATATTTTCTGTTGCCATGTGCCATCCCCAGCCCAAGTCCCATTGACCTGCTCCGCGCACACCCTGCACTTCACAAAACTGGCTACCGATAACGGTACTTTGAGGAAGGGCGGCAGTGGCTGTACATTGCAGTTCGAATATAGAACCGCCGCTGTTTTCACCGTCATCCGTGAAAATCTCGTTATACGGAGTTTTCAGGTTATAGAGTCCCTTGCTGATGACATCGGTGGAGGCCGTGTACATATTGTCCCAATCGTTGCGCATCATATAAGTACGTGCGTGTAAGGAACGGGCAGCTCCCCAAGTCAGTCGTCCGGTGTATTCGGTACTCCAAGTTTCCGGCAATGATCCTTCTGCTGTTTTCAGGTCCTTGTCAATCAGCTCATAGATTTTATCAGTGGTTGTCTTCGGGATATTGGCTTCCGATGCATCGTTGATTTTATAAGTCACCAAGGGGACTTCACCGAAAGCTCTTACCAAGTTGAAGTAGCAATAAGCACGGAAGAAAGAAGCCTCTCCCTTATTGATAATATCTTCAGCTTCTGTCTGTCCGGCTGTTTCTTTTTCTGCAATGGCGTCAAGAATGTCATTACATTGGTAGATGATGGCATAATTCTGCCCCCAATAAGCACCTAGCAGACCGTTGGTCGGCGTATACACGAAATCGTCATACATCTCGGCTACATCAGAACCATCGCTGGCGATACTTCCCTTTTCGAATCTTCCGAACGGAAACAGTGGATGGCAAAAGCGGGAGGTCCGGCAGTGACATTATAGTTACGCATCATGGTGTATACATTATAGATCTTACCGTTCACTAGCGCATTGGGATTGTCGTCTTCTGTGAATTGTCCCTGCGGACTACGGTCCAGAAAGTCGCTGCAACTGCCTAGCGATAGTGTGGCTGCAGCGATAAAAATTGAGTATATATATTTATCTAGTTTCATACAATTATAGTTTTAAAGATTAAAGTTATATTCCGCATGGGAAAACTTGCCCGTGACACTCTGCCGTTAAAAAGTCAGGTTGATTCCGAAGGTGTAGACTGCCGGTACGGGATAACTGCCGTTGTCCACTCCGAATGCGGTGGCGGTACCACCCAGCTCGGGAGTATAGCCGGTGTTATGCTTCCATGTCTTCAGGTTCTGAATGTTGACATAGACTTTCAGGGCCTGCAGACGTATCTTTGCGAGCAGGGCTCTTGTCGAAAGAGTATGCCAACTGTACGTTACGGATACGGAAGAACTTGCCGTCTTCGATATAATACTCCGAATTCAGGTTGTTGATAGAATGTTTGGAGTTCAACAACGGCTGGCTGTTGGATGTTCCTTCTCCGTGCCAGCGGTCCATGCGCTGTGACAGATAGTTGAACTGTGCAAAGTTATAATTGTCCCAGGTACGGAAGATTTCGTTACCGTGCTGTCCCATCATATCGATGCCCAATGACCAGTTCTTGTAGTTTACTCAGAGAGAAAGACCATAAGTCACCTTTGGGGTAGGGTTACCTATCATTGTACGGTCTTCCGGGGTGATTTCTCCGTCACCGTTCACATCAGCGAATTTTAAGTCACCGGGTGTCACGGTAGCCAACGTGTATTTTTAGGTGATGCGTCAATACCTGCTTGTGACTGATAAACGCCTGCCACTTTGTAGCCATAGAAGTATCCGATAGGATAACCTGCCATTGTGTAACTTTGCTGCTTATCTCCGGCAATGATGGAATAACCGTCCTGAACAAGGCTTTTGACCTCATTCTTGATGGTAGTCAGGTTGGCACTGACGGAATATCCCCAGTCACCGATCTGATCGCGCCAGGTTACTGCCATCTCCACTCCTTTATTCTGAATCTCTCCCAAGTTGCCGATGCCGGGGATTGTTCCGGAAATTCCGGGAACTTCGGCTAACAAATCTTTGGTGTTCTTCATGTAATATACACCTTCGAAATGCAAGCGGTTGCGAAGCATATTCGTTTCAAATCCGGCTTCCCATGCCTCTACTTTTTCCCAGCGCAGGGTAGGATTGGGAAGATAGGAGAGCTGGTAACCGGGATAGATAATGGACGGCTTACCGAAAACGGCCGAATAAGCATTGGTCAATAGGGGTTCGGCGGGATAGGCCCTGTCCAGATTCTGATTGCCTAATGTACCGTAAGATGCCTTAATCTTCAACATATCCAGCCATTTGATATCCTTCATGAACTCTTCTTCGGTCATCAACCAACCGCCGCCTAGTGAGAAGAAGTTCTGCCACTCATTGCCAGTGTATGAGAAGGCGGAAGAACCATCGCGACGGAACGACCCGTTGAACAGGTATTTTCCTTTGTAGTTGTAGATGACCCGTGCAAGCATAGACACGGTACTGCGTTCCCATTGGGTACTTCCATTGGTTGCGGTAGCCGCATCACCGATGCTGACAAACCATTTGTCCGGATCGCCCGGAATGACTAAGCCTACTCCCTGTTTGCGTGCTCCGTCCAATCGGCTCAACGAATTGTAATACGTCGTAAAGCCGGCTGTAGCGGTCAGGTTATGATTGCCGTGATCAAAACTATTGGTGTAAGTCAATAGATAGTCACTCTGCACTTTCGTTTCATTTTCCTTGAACTGGCTGACCTCGGTCTTTCCTGTTCCCAAAGTAGAAACACCTCCGTTGACAGTGGCATCATATACTTTCACAATCGGCGTATACGTACGCCCGTTGTTCGATGCATAGTCCATGGAGAACATGGCTTTGAAAGTGAAATGTTTCAGGAAGTCTACCTCACCGTAAATGTTACCGGATGCCCGGTAGTTCTCCGCTTTGGTAGTATTCGCTTTCAATTCGACGTCTACCATCGGGTTGTTGATCTGCGCTTTCTGGAATTCCGGCAATGAAGTATATAGTCCGTATTCTTCGTTATATACCGGAGCGATAGGAGCCGAACGAAGAGCGTTCAATACCTGTTTGGAATCTGCAGGAAGCATACGTGCTCCGTTAAACTGGAATCCGACTTTCAAAAAGTCTGTAATCTTATAATCATTACTTGCATTGATGGTCACCTTGCTGAATTTCTCATGCTCGATGTTTCCTTGTTCGTAAGAGTAGCCTACGCCCAGATAGAAACTATGTTTGGGAGAAGCTCCTGTAATACTGATGTTGTTGTTGGTAATGAAGGCAGTTTGGAAAATCTCGTCTTGCCAGTCTGTATTGGCATCCCAACCGCTATAATCGAATGGATTATCTCCTTGATTGGCAAGCTGTTCGCTGTACAGCTCTTTGAATTGCGGGCCATTGACTAATTTTACTTTGTCCACCACTTTCTTGAAGCCGAAAGAGGTATTTATGTTGACCAAGGTCTGTCCTTCTTTTGCTTTCTTGGTGGTGATGATGATAACACCATTTGCACCACGAACACCAAAGATGGCTAGTGATGACGGGTCTTTCAGAATCTCCATAGATTCGATATCCTCCGGATTCAGAAAATTAATGTTGTCGTTGAATAGCCCGTCGACAATGTACAGCGGTTTATATCCATTGATGGAGTTTGTTCCGCGGATACGGATTTCCGGGTCCGATCCGGCTCGTCCGGAGTTTACAATCTGCACACCTGCCACCTTTCCCCTGAAGGGAAGACAGCGGATTCATTGCCGGTTTGTTGGCTATTTCTTCTCCTTTGACGTTGGTAATAGAACCTGTCAAGTCTCTTTTCTTTGCACTACCGTATCCGATAACGACTGTTTCGGCTAGCACTTGTGAGTCTTCTTTCAAAGTGACATTGATTACATTCTGTGCCCCCACTTTAACAGTCTGTGAAGTCATTCCCACGTATGAAAATGCCAGCACGTCCTCCGGTGTGACAGAGATTGAATACTTACCGTCCATATCGGTGATGGTTCCGGTGGAAGTTCCTTGTACGAGTACCGATGCACCGATCAATGGTTCATTGGCAGCATCCGTCACTGTTCCTGTCACCGTCTTTGTCTGTGCAAAGACCGATGTGGAGGTCAATAGCAGGCAAAAAAGCGTCATGATGCTCCTTGACCTGATGGCTTTTTCTGAAGATCTTGTAAAAGTCTAGTCCTCATTGCATTAAATTTTTCCATTCGTTACTATTTAGGTTGAAGTCTTTTATTCTGCCGTCTTTTTGGCGAGAGTAACAAAGGAAACAAACGAAATTCAAAAAAGATTTGGGGAAAAAAGAGAGGATGCTTGTTTTTAACACAAAAGGGTGAGGAGACTGTTGAAAAAGTTCAGACATGAACCGGTGTGGTTCATGCCTTTCCTGTTTTAAAACATTTGTTCCGCAGTGGGAATGACATCTTCTTTGCTGCCATTGAAAGGACCTGATTTCTCTATTTTTAATGTAGACATGGCGGCTGCAAAACGACCGGCTTCTTCGATGCCGGCACCTGATACCCGTTGATATAAATAGCCGATGGTATACGTGTCTCCACATCCCGTTGCGTCTACCACTTCTCTGGGCTTATAAGCCGGAATACGATAGAAGTCTTTTCCGTTGAAGATAAGTGAGCCCATGCCGCCTAATGTGACTAATACTTCTTTCACTCCCCATTCATATAATTGGCGGGCAGCTTCATGCGGGTCGGAAAGACCGGTCAGTACTTCCATTTCATGCTCGTTGACTTTGAGGAAATGAATATATTGCAAAGGCTTCTCTCTTATCTGTCCAGTCCACCGGATAGACGTGGGTGTCACGCACTTCACGTAAATAGCCTTGTGAGTCTACTGCAATCAACCCTTTTTGAGATAGTTCTTTGATTACTTCCAATGAGAAGTCGTCAGCCAGCAGAGAGCCGAGATGGTAGATTTGCGCATCTATCTCTTTCAACTGACTGGCTGTGAACGGATCGGCTTTTCGCTAATACCCGTTGGGTACGGTCGTCCGGATTGGCTCCATAGATGTTCTCGAAGTATACGGAGTGTTTGCTCGGTAAGGCAGTTACGTTAATACCCACTTTGCGCAGCTGCTCTACAACTTTCATTTCAGTGGCACCTACTGCCGTTACCAGTGCATAATCGATATCATTAAAATGGCGGATGGCATGTGAGCAAAAAAAAGCTGTTCCTCCCGGCATGTAGACAGTGTTTTGAGGAGTGACTACTTTGTCTAATGTGATGTGACCGATGCAGCAAAGTTGATGTTTATTCATGTTTAACTAATTAAAAAGCCTCCAAGATAGTATCTTGAAGGCTTATAGTTTATTTTTGGTGCGGATGATAGGACTCGAACCTACACGCCTCACGGCACCAGATCCTAAGTCTGGCGCGGCTACCAATTACGCCACATCCGCATGCGTCGCTTTTTTGTTTAGCGGTGCAAAGATAGGAAGATTTTCTGATTTGACAAATAATTCGGCAACAAAGTTATTCACTTAAGATTTCAAATGCCTTTTCAATCAGAGTGTCTTTGTGTTTAAGTTGATCTGATTCAGACATATTGATGGCAATGTCCGGCTCAATACCTTCTTCCAAGGGCTGCTTGTTTTTGTCGAAATGCGGACTGGCGGAGAAGCGGATGCTCCATCCATTAGGTAATTCTGATGAGAAGGGAAGTCCCGAACCACCTCCGGTCCAGTCACCTAACTGGATGATTCTTTGCTCTTCGTTATCGTTGTTTAGACTGTGCATGGCATTCACAAAATCGTTTGTGGCACTGTAGCAACGACGATTGGTCAGAATGATTACTTTCTTCTGCCACCGGATGCTGTTGGATGGTTCCAGATAGATCGGCTCCATCTTGGAGAAATCATTATGTCCCGGTCCGGTTTTGTGCTGTATATATCCGTAAGTGTTTTCTCGTTGGTAAACCGGGCGGCAATGCGGGTGGAGTTGGTCAGGTTTCCGCCTCCGTTATCACGTACATCGATGATTAATCCGTTGCAGGTGGCCGGTAGAGGAGAACTTCATCCAAGTTGCCATCGCCCACTCCGGAACTGAAACTTTCGTAGCGGATATATCCGATATTATTGTCGAATATTTTGTACTTCATCCCCGCCGATGTATAGTATCCTGTGCTGGCACTGCCCAGATAGGTCTGGTAAAGAATGTCTTCCCGGTAATTCCAATCATACCCCTGATACCACTCATCATAGAAAGAAGTACGTTTGGCAGAGGATAGATTGACATGTCCGTCTTTCAAGATATAAAGCATTTGGCTTAGGATGTCGAACAGGTCATCATTGGACATCGACGGAATAATCAGTTTGCTGTATTCTTCATGAACAGCATCCCAGTCAATACCTTTCGTATCCAGGAAACAATACTGTTCGTCAATGATCTTCCATAGTTGCTCGAAGTTTCCTACAGGATCATTGGCGTAGTCTTCTTCTCCGATGCAACCGGTCAATACCGGAAGACAGCAGAGCAGCCAAAGCATTTGTCTAATCTTATTTCTCATTCTTAATTGATCTCACTTGAAGTTTCAACATTAAATTTTGTTCTCTTAGTAGGCTCTGACCGATGAAGGCAAAGCTGTTCCTTTTTTGTTTCGGATACGGTATAGGTCTTTCACAAATCCTACCATGAATACGTGCGAGTAGGTATGTGTCTTGATATTGTTTACATTGGATTGTTGCAAATCAGCCAGATAGCTGAATCGCATTTTTGTATATCCTATCGGTAAGTCGACCGAGAGCATCTGCCGCAGTGAAGGTTGGTTGTGCAGGGAGGTGAACTTTATCACTCCACTCGAATTTCCCAGAGAGAATATCTCGTAGTAAGATTGTCCGTAGTGCGGTGAGAACATTACTCCCATCACCGGTAGATTGACTTGATAGCGTAATACCATCGGGTACCGTTTGATTTTCAAATGCCAGATAGCCATTCCTGAAGCATCCAAATTGACGTATGCCCGTGCGGATGCCGGATTGTTGGTGTTCCGGAGATTATAGACAAAGCCTCCGTTGGCATCTATCAATCCTCCGGCTAATAATTTGAAATTCTCCGTCAGTCGAAACTGGTAGTGTAATCCGTAATTCCAGTTGACTAATCCGGAGAAGGTGTTATTGTTATCGGCACGGTTATGGGTATAACCGATGTCTGCCTGAAAGAAATTCTGCACAGACACATTTCCATCGAATAACTTAGTCATCCGAATCGTCTCGCGGGAAATACGGAAGTCAATTCCTTTGTATTCCTGCGGTGAAAGATAGGTGTCGAATACGTTGGTAAATCCGACACCGTACATCGTAGCACGTGTTACATAACGATGAATCAGCAGACTGTCTGCCTGCGCTTGTAATCTTGTGCAAAGGGCGAACAGGATGCATCCTGTCAGCCCCAGGTATATTAGTTTTTTCTTCATCAGAATAATTTCATCTGCCCGGTGATTTCATCAATAATATCGCCTTCGCTCTTGTCGCTGTCCGGGTCCAGATTTTCCGGCTCCTCTTCCGGGCTTTCCTGCTGCTCTTGTTCAGGTTCGGGGAAGCGGGTCGGTTCAAGTTCGTTGATGGTATCCACCGTATAAGTAGTGATACGCTTTCCTTTTGCCTTGAAGCCTTTGACAGCAATGAATTCATCCGCATCGATATCCAACGGATCACGGAAATTGTCGTGTCCGCCAAATATGACTTCCAGACGCGGATAGTACTCGTCGGTCAGCAGGATGAGACGGGTATTCTTGTTATCTCCCAGATAGTTCTGTTTGCGGTTGGAGGCCTCGAAGCAGAAACGTTTCAGGTACGGGTAATTCTGTTGATCGGCATCATAAAGTGCAGCGGTCCATACCTTATGGAGATCGAATTTCTCAACGATGCTCACATTGTCTTCGTAGTGATTGCTCAAATCGAAGTTGGTGGTGTAGAAATCACCATTGTTCAGTACAACCAGAATGGAGTCGTCACTTTGGAATTCTCCCAGATATTCGCCTCGTCCGTCATAGTTGAGGCGGAGTATATCTCGATCAAACCAGACTTTACGTCCTCCGAGAGTAGAACCGCCTTTTTGTTTCAGGGATATTTTGTGTACCGGCAAGCGGGTGAGAATTACACCCCGTGCCTGGCGTCCCTTGATGCTGATTTCACTAAAATCCCGTTCAAAGATGATGCGTCTGACACGCGGGTTCGGCTTTAGTGTCACTTTGATGATTTCGGCTTCCCCGTTCGGGTTGGCGCTGAAATAAGTGATGCGTGAGTCCGGCGTTCCTTGCGTTGACATCGTATTCACGGTCGCGGACCACGGAGGTTACAGCGAAGCGTTTGACATACGTTGTCCCTTCTTTTCCGTCACGGTAGGCTACGTTGTAGATCGTGCGTTTGTCATTCTTCTTGAATACATTGACATAAAGAACGTTCTTACCGACAAATTTTTTATCTGCAACAGGAGTAACAATGTACTTGCCATCACGGAAGAAGACAATCACATCGTCAATATCCGAACAACAGGCCACGAATTCATCTTTCTTTAATGTCGTTCCGATAAATCCTTCTTCACGGTTGATATAGAGTTTTTCGTTCGCTTCTACTACTTTGGCAGCTTCGATGGTGTCGAAGTTCCGGAATTCCGTGCGGCGCGGGAAATTCTTGCCGTATTTGTTCTTCAGCATTTGATACCAGTTGACGGTATAATCTACGATATGAGCCAGATGGTTATCAATCTCGGCAATTTCCTCTTTCATCTTGGCGATCAGTTCATCCGCCTTGTCTGAATTGAATTTCAGGATACGTCCCATTTTGATTTCCATCAGCTTGAGGATATCCTCTTTGGTCACTTCACGGATAAATGGCGGATAGTAGGGTGTCAAGCGTTCATCGATATGTGCACAGGCTGCATCCATGTCTTTGGATTGCTCAAACTCTTTATCCTTATAGATTCGTTCTTCGATAAATATTTTTCGAGGGAAGCGAAATGGAGTGATTCCAGTATTTCCCCTTTCTTGATTTCCAGTTCCTGTTTCAGCAGTCCCAGTGTGTTGTCTGCCGACTTTCTCAAGACTTTGCTGACAGTGAGGAAATGTGGCTTACTGTCATCGATAATACAACAGTTGGGCGAGATACTAACTTCACAGTCTGTGAAAGCGTAGAGAGCATCAATCGTTTTATCCGATGAGGTGCCGGGTGCGAGGTGCACCAATATTTCTACGTTGGCAGCCGTGTTGTCGTCTACCTTACGAATTTTGATCTTTCCTTTATCAACAGCTTTCAGGATAGAGTCGATCACTGTCGAAGTCGTCTTTCCGTATGGAATTTCTGTGATAGCAAGCGTTTTATTATCAATCTTGTTGATCTTGGCACGTACTTTCACGGCTCCGCCACGCTCTCCGTCGTTGTATTTGGCTACATCGATAGAACCTCCCGTTTGGAAATCAGGATATAGTTGGAATTCTCTCTCCGCGTAAATAGCTGATAGAGGCATCACAAAGTTCGTTGAAATTGTGCGGCAAGATCTTGGAAGAGAGTCCCACGGCGATACCTTCCACTCCCTGCGCCAGTAATAACGGGAATTTCACAGGAAGAGTGACCGGTTCCTTGTTTCGTCCGTCATAAGAAAGTTTCCATTCGGTGGTTTGGGGATTGAAGACAACATCCAGCGCAAACTTGGACAAGCGTGCTTCGATATAACGGGGAGCAGCTGCGCCGTCTCCGGTCAGGATGTTACCCCAGTTTCCCTGACAGTCGACCAACAAGTCTTTCTGTCCCAACTGTACCAGGGCGTCGCCAATAGAGGCATCGCCATGAGGGTGAAACTGCATGGTATGACCCACAATGTTAGCCACTTTGTTATACCGCCCGTCATCCAGACGTTTCATAGAATGCAGGATACGACGTTGCACAGGCTTTAAACCGTCATTGATGTGAGGTACGGCACGTTCCAGTATAACGTATGAAGCATAGTCCAGAAACCAATTCTGGTACATGCCTGTTAACTGATGCTTTACGTTTTCGTCCCGCGTGTCCGCCGGTTTGTAGTCTGAATGTCCTTCCGTTATCTCATTGATTTCGTCACTCATATATCAATCTTCGCTTTGCTTTAACAACAAATTATCTTCTGAACATCAAAAAAAGGGGATGTCCACGCAAAAATACGAAATAAATTCATATGAGGACGAAAAGAACTCACGTTTTTTATGATACTGACAGTTCTGTTAATCCTTTGATTTCACATTCCATACCAATAAAGCAAAAAAAGACGGAGAGTAATGCGGCTCCGATCCAAAAAATATTGATATAAGAAAAGTCATAGATTTCTTTGCCATCGACAATGCTTTTATGCCCTCCTATGAGAATACCGCTCATAATATCCTGTATACCTGCCCCGATGTAACTGGCAATACCTACGATTCAATGCTGCACCTGAAGCGTTCCGGGGAGCAATGTCAACTGCCATCAATCCGCCCAAGAAACAGAGGAGTACTCCGATCGCAGTACCGAACAGTACCATGGATAACGCGTCTACCCAAAAGTGGACACCCGGAACTAATAGAAACAGACAAAGTGCCATTACATTCATCAGACCGAAGATGAGTGCAGGAGCATTTCTGCGCCCACTGAAAAACTTGTCGGAGATGACACCGGAAAACATTGTACCGATAATTCCACAAACCGAACCGATAGAAATGATAAAACTGGCGTCCAGTGTAGAATATCCTTTCTGGGTTTCCAGATAGAAGACTCCCCAGCTGTTTACGGCATAGCGGCTGACGTACATCAATGCACTCGAAATGGCAAGTATCCAAATTGCGGGCATCATTAGAGCTTGCCGTTGTGCCTTGTTGAAATCGGCAGCATCACCTGTTTCACTTTGCATTTGTGGATGATTGACGGCAGGCAGCCCTTCACTTTCCGGAGAATCATGAAAGAATCTCCAGACGATTAATGCCCCGATTATTCCGATACTTCCGGCTCCAATGAAACCGTATCTCCATCCTAAAGCACTGACAATGGAGGCGACAATAATGAAAGTCATTGCTTCCCCGATGTTGTGGCTTGCCGACCAGAAGCCATAGAACGATCCCCGTTTCTTATTTTCAAACCAACGGGATAATCCGACTACGCAAGAAGCAGCCCCATTGACTGAAACCATCCGCTGATTCCCCATAATATGGCGAATAGAATGAAAGAGTGGGTGAATCCTAGGCATAAGTTTGCCAGGGCTGTAATTAGCAGTCCGGTGGACATGAAACGCCTGATATTGCTGCGGTCTGCCAGAAATCCGTTAGTGAATTTTCCGATAGCATAGGTGAAAAATAACACTGCTCCGATAATACCGAGCTCTGTTTCTGAAAAGATTCCTTCTTCAACAATCGGTTTCTTTACTACATTCAGGCTTAGCCGACAGACATAATAAATACCATATCCGGCTGTGGCGGAAAGAAAGGTAGCCCACTGCAATCTTTTTAAGTTTTTTCTTGTCTTTTTTAAGAGGAGTCGCAGGAGTGCTGATGTGATAAAATTTGATAAGTTGTTTTAACATGGTGGTAGGATTTGATAGCCTAGTGAAAGGCGATAGTAATGGGAAGGTGTATCGATTATCTTCCGATACACCTTCTGATGAAGAAATAAATAAAGAGTTAGTTAGTAGCTTAGTCCATCTTCCCAACCCGGATTTTGGGTTAGAATGCCTTGTGTAAGTACGCGCTGGTCAGCAGGGATAGGCCATAAGTAGTCTCTTTCCTCTTTCCAGTCTTTGCCATAAGTAACTTTGGGGAATCCGATAATATAACCGGATGTTCCGTTGGAGAGATAGATATCCTTATCCAGTTTCTTTTTATTATCACATTGGGAGGTCGCTGTGGTTTCGTAGATTTCCAGATCAGGCTTCCCGTCACCATCCATATCGTATGTTCCTACCCGGGAACATAAATACCGTAGTAAGGTACGTAATGATTGAACATTTGTTTACCTTCTTTCCAACGGAATAAATCCCATTGTCTCAACCCTTCCATTACTAGTTCAATTGTACGTTCGCGACGGATTTCGAGAATGACGCCCTTATTCGTTCCCTGCTCAACATTCGGATAGCAAGCTGCCAGATAAGGATCAGGGTTACTGTTGGCATCCGTAAGATTCAGATCCGGCATTTTAGCCCGTTCTCGAATTTTATTGATAGAGATATCAAGGTCTTCTTGTTTGAGTGTTCCCAGTTCGGCTTTGGCTTCGGCATAATTCAGGTAGACTTCCGCTGCTCGCATCAAAGGCCAATCGGAGGTACTTTTAGCGGCTCCGTCATGATCTTTGGTACCTACAAATTTGATAGGTCTGTAGCCGCAATAAGCAGTTAAGTCATTGGCGGTCACGGTTGTTTCTCCTTTTTGGATATAGTTCGGACAAAGTACGGTTTGTTGCAGGCGTGGATCGCGGTTTTTCACCTCGTCTGTGTAAAACATTGTTTCATATCCTTGTTTATCAGTGAAACGTGTTCCGTCCGCCATCAGGTAGTGATTCATAAACCGGCGGGTAAATCCCATTTGCAGGTTAGCGATGCTGAATTGTACGGAGTGTGATAATTGCAAACCTTCGAAGTTATAAGCTCTTGCCAGTACGACTTCTGTGGTTTTGGCGTTGTCGGCACAGAACATATCTCTGTAAGGTTCCGTTCCTTCTTTATACAGGCTGAAGCCGCTTTCGTCAATAAACTGCCGGGCAGTGCTTGCTGCAATTTCGGTATTTCTCATAATTATCCAGTCCATGGTATTTCCGATAAGTCCCTTCATAAAGTGCAGCTTGACTGGCAAATGCCAATGCCGCCCATTTAGTGACTCTTGTGTTCCGAGTTTCTGTGCTTTTGGTCGGCAAACTGGTAGCGGCATCTTGGAAATCTTTGAGTACTTGATTCATCACAACTCGCGGGAATCCCTGGCTTTGACTAATAATTCCTGATCTTCCGAACCCAGCACTTGATCGTACCAGGGTACATCTCCATAACGGCGTACCTTTACGAAATAGAAATAAGCTCTGAAGAATTGGGCCACTCCATTATATTGATTGCGGGCGGTTTCATCATCACAGTTGGAAGAATGTTGCAGGAAGTAATTAATGTGGCGGAGTTTGGTCCATGACCATCCGGTTTCGCTGGCAGCCGAACGGGTTCCTTCAATTACCTGTCCCATGCCTTTGTCGATCATATCATCTGCATTTGTACCGGCTGAAGCATCTGGCTCGTCCAGTAAGGTATAAAATTGATTGGTCCATAATTCCAGATCGGATTTGTTTTGAAAGTAATTCTCTGGTGTCACTGCATTTTCCGGTAGGAGTGTCAGGTCACAGCTATTGAATAGGGCTACGGCCATTCCCAGAATTATTATTTTGTTGATAGCTTTCATACTATATCTGATTAGTCATTAATTAAAAAGTTATATCTACTCCAACAGTGTAAAACACGCGGGTAAGCATATCCCGAACCCGTGTTGGATGAGTAAGTGCTACTGGAGATTGCCAATTCCGGGTCGATAGTTTTGTTATGCTTCTTCAGAGGCGACCAATAGTATAGATTTTCTCCCGATACGTAAACACGAACCTTTTCAAAAATACGTTTACTGATAGGCAGTGTATATCCAATAGAGAGATTCTTGAAACGCAGATAAGCGATATTCTGTATATATCGGTCGTTTACGGTGCCGAGTGAACCGCCTGAATAGGATTGATAACCTCTGATACGTGGGAAGAAAGCATTTCTGTTGTCTTCTGTCCAGCAGTCTTCCGGAAATGATTTTTCTACAAATGAGGTAGAAGGGAAAGAATATGGTCCCCAGAATGAATTTGCTCCCTGTGAGGTGGTACTATAAGATGGGTACCAGTCTCTTTTACCAATTCCCTGGAAGAAAGCGGATACGTCGAAACCGTTCCAGCTCGCATCCAGACGGAAAGAATAACTGTATCTGGGAGTTGTGTTTCCAATGATTTGTTTATCACCAGGATCGTCTACTGTTCCAGCTCCGGCCCCAATCACATTGTCACCGTTTAAGTCAGCAAAGCGTACGTCACCGGCACGCAGATAACCGTCGACCTTACTGCTATAAACACGTCCGTTCACGACTTTGTCATTGATCTTTGCCTGATATTCTGCTGCTTCCTTATCTGTTTTGAACAATCCGTCTACATGGTATCCCCAGATTTCTCCCATCTTCTTGCCTACATAATGGTCGGAGATCAGTTTGTCCGGATTATTGTATTTGGTGATTGTCCGTTGGTAATCTCCCAATGTAGCTTGTATTCCATACCTGAAAGGTTTATTGGCCACTTTGAACGAGTCGTTCCATGAAACGGATAATTCCCATCCGTTTGTCCGTAAGTCGGCACAGTTGGCTTTTGGGGTGGAAGCACCGTATACATCCGGTAACGTCAATGAAGTAGTTAGCATATCTGTTGTTTTACGAACGTAATAGTCGGCACTCATACTTAAACGGTTTCTAAGGAATGACATATCCAATCCGACATTGTAGGTTGTAACGGTTTCCCAAGTCAGTCCGGAAGAAATCGGGTTGGAAATCTTTGCGTAATATGCTTTGCCTTCTCCGTCGAAAGTATAGCTGAACTGATTGTCCGAAGTGATTGTCTGCAGATAAGCGTAATAATCTACCTGCTGGTTCCCCAGGCTACCGACGGATGCGCGTAACTTCAGGCTGCTCCACCAGTCGCTTACCGGTTTGAAAAAGTTCTCTTCGGAGATTCTCCATCCGGCAGATACTGAAGGGAAAACTCCCCATCTGTCTCCTTCTGCGAACCGGGAAGAACCATCGGCACGACAGGATACTTCGAGCAGGTATTTACCCATGTAATCATAATTGATACGGCCGAAGAAACCAAGCGTTTTATAGGCGCTGATATCTTGTGATACGGTAAGTACACTTTCAGGAGTTACTGCCGAGAAGGAGTCGAGGTTATCATTGGACAGGTTAGTCATAGAAGTGTTTTTGTTGACATTGCGGTAAGTCTCATACTGGCTACCTGCCACTATTTTAAGATTGTGTTTCTTTGCCCATGAATGTTCAAATGTTGCATAATAGTTCAACATGTGAGTAACAGGGAAAGATTCGTCTTCCTCATAATTATTAAAGATACTTCCGGAAGTGAAAATTTGTGTCACTCCCTGACTGCGTGAATACTCAAATGAATTGTTGCGATAACGGTACAATTGCTTTCTTTGTTGGTAACTGTAGTTGGCGGTCAGAGTCAGTCCCTGTAGTAACGTAATGTCAATCTGATTGACAACGGACAAGAGTGTTCTGGATTTGCTGTTATGACCTCTTCGTGACGTTAGGTATCCGCCGTCACCGGCTCCCAAGGGAGAGTTGGCATAAAGTTGGTTGGTATATTGCACAATCGTTCCATCCGGATTGAAGGGACGAATGAGGGACTGATATTTGATTCTAGGCGGGCAATAGTCATTGCGTAGTTGGAAGTACCGTTATAATTGTAATTGTTATTATCCAGTCCGATATTTGTCGACCATTTGATCCATTTGTTTAGTTGAGCATCCATTTTGGCACGGAACGAATAATCCTTATAAAGGTCTTTGTCGATGTTGAACATACCATATTGCTGGTAGTAACGTCCACTGATATAGTAATTCACCTTTTCGCCACCTCCGGTGATAGAGACATTGTGTTCCATCTGTGGGCGGGTACGATTGTAGAAGTATCCATACCAGTCCGTATTTCCATAATAATAATATTTCCCGTCTTCTCCGATTTCCACCCATGGACGTTCCGGATTCTCAGTCATATCATTCCGGCGGTCATAGAGTTTCTGGAGCTCTTCATCTTCGTACAAGTACATATTCACGCCATTGTATGCATGGTAGAACTTGTTGGCGAAAGTGACATAATCGTATCCGGTACGGATAAAATCAGTGGAAGTCGTGTTCTGTGTCCATCCAAATCGACCGTTGTAGCTGATTTTGGCTTTTCCTTTTGTTGCAGCACTTCCCGATTTGGTGGTGATAAGTACCACACCTGCAGAGGCCTTTGCTCCATAAATGGCACATGAAGATGCATCTTTCAATACGGAAATCGACTCGATGTCATTTGCATTGACTTGGTTCAGCGGAACTTCTACACCGTCGCAAAGTACTAATGGCGTACCGCCATTGACAGAGATCCCTCCGCGAATGTTTAATGAATAGCCGGACTCGGGAGAACCGGTGCCGAAAGTCAGATTTACGGACGGATCGGCTCCTTGTAATGCATTGGCGGCAGATACTACCGGGCGGTTGTTCAGTTCTTTGCTTGAAATGGTGGATACAGCACCTGTCAGATTACTTTTTGCGTTGGCTACCATAGCCCACTACAACTACTTCGTCAATCATCAGACTGGAAGGTACCAGACGGATTGTCTTAGTCTGACCGTCTTTTACATGAACTGTCGCTACCTCATAGCCTACATACGAAATATCAATAGTCGAAGGAATGGAAGTCTCCAGGGAAAACTTTCCATCCAAGTCGGTAATTGCTCCCTGTGCGGTTTCTTTGTTCATCACCGAAGCACCGATAACGGATTTCCTTCTTCGTCATAGACAACCCCAGTGATTGTCTGCTTCTTTTTCTCATCGGACTTTTGCTGGCTGGTATCGGACTTTTTACTGATGATGATGCTATGTCCGTTGATGGTATAGCTAACATTCTGTCCCACGAATATCAGATCCAAAACGACCTTGATAGGCGCATTATTGGCATTGATTGACACCTTCTTACTCATGTTGATCTCGGAAGAATTGATTACAACTGAATAATTCTTGGTCTTATGTAAAGCTTCTATCGCTTCTTTTACAGTAACATTCTTTAATTGTAAGGTTATGTCTTGTGCTAGAATAGGTTGAGAGAAAAATATCATCACACAAGCAACAGATTGTCGATATATATTTTTTATAAATATTAGTTTGCTTCATATCAGGTTATACTACTGCTAAATTTATGGAGTTGCAGAAGTAATCATGATTACTTCCTGACTCCGGGTTATGGACATTTGTCCGTCTGTATTGAGATTGGATAAAATCTCGTCAAGAGTTTCCCCGTTAGTGAAATAAGCAATGTACGTGTTGTCGCTTAACTTTTGATCTAATATGATGATTCTGGTATCGAAATAATATTCCAGTTCCTTCACAATATCACTAAGGGGAAGATTACTGAAATAGAATCCTTCGCTTTTTGACGGACACTTGTACAGATTGGCAAGGAATGTTTCACGAACAATTTTCTGTGAGGCACGGTTGTACTGGATCATTTCTCCTTTTTTCAGAATCTCATTAGGATGAGTCGGAGTTTTGAACAGTACCGAACCTTCTACGAGTGCGACTTCTACCGTCTCAATATTCTCGTAGGCACGGAGATTGAACTTTGTACCCAGTACCTGCACATGGACGTCACCGGCAGAAATGATAAAAGGCTTGTCCGGGTCCTTTGCCACATCGGCAAAGAGCTCTCCACTGACAAAGATTTCTCTTTTATCTTCTGTGAAGTCGGAAGGATAAATAACCCGCGTGCCTGAATTGACGTGGAGCTTCGTTCCATCCGAAAGAGTGAGTGTTTGATGCATACCGTGTGGTACGGTGATATCATTCCAGTGTGTATTTGCCTTCTTGTCAAGAAGTAAATATCCGGCTAAAAACAAAAGTGGTATAAAAAGGACGGCTGCTACACGCTGCATCCAGCGGATTGAGTGCTGAAGCCTTGGGCGTAGTATGCGAACCTGTTTGGGTTGAATAGCTTTTTGAAATTTCTGAAAGGCTTTTTGAGATAACTCACGGTCCTCTATTTGAATTTCAGAGATAATCTCACGGAAACTCTGGTCCATCAGGTTATTGTCATTTTCTGTCAACCACTTTTGGATTTCTATTTCTTCCTCGTGAGAACACTTATCGTAGAAATAATCTTTTAATATGTCGTTAGTTATCTTCATAGCGTATTTGTTTAAAGTACAAAAATGCATTTTTTTTCTTTATCTGTGAGTATATTATGTTGATTATTTCCGAATAAGATATTCTATTGGGGATAGATTCGTATTCTTAATCTGATCTCATATTCATAAGCACTTGTTTTTATTTAATATAGTGAAGTCAGAAGGAGCAATATAAAATTTCTCATGTTTCTTTATCTGATAAATAGAGTAATAACTTCGAGAGGCTAATCGTGGCGTCCGATTTTCTTCAGGTAGCTGATTAATAACTCTGGTCGGTCCGTTTGTATGATGGATGTACCGAAATCTAGCACCTTTTGGTAAACTTCTGCCCCGTGTTCAAAAAGCGTAGTCATCGTATATACCAGCTTCTTCACCTCCGCAGAGCGAGGCCCAAAGGGTGTTTACCCAGATTTTGGAACCTTGGGCAAGGATATCCTTCATACATTTTCTTACTTCCGGAGTTTCTTGTTGCCAGCATACTTCATAAGCCAAAGGGACGATTTTTTTGTCCATATATTGGCGGAATAATTCCTGTCCGCTTGGTTTGTTAATATCAATAATGGGCATGTACATCATAGCGTGCTTATACTTCTTTGCCTGTGCATCTACAAAATCTACCGGTTTTTGCGTTTAATCAGGATTTGTTCTGTGACTCCCAGTTCTTCTGTAATAGCCATCACTAAATCATAATATTGATACCCTTGGTCTATATTAACCACTATACGGTCTTTGCAAACAGCCAATGCTTCTTTTAAAGTCGGCATCTTGTATTTGGTAGGGCAGTTATGTCCAGTTTTCAGGAAACAGTTTTTGATATAATCGTAAGTTACGTCGCTGACTCTGCCTTTTTCCTGTAGTAGTCCGGTCAATGGTACCGTCGTGGCAGAGGACAAGTACACTGTCGGCTGTTAGCTTCAGATCCAGTTCCATAACATCAACTCCCATTCGGATAATTGATTCAATGGCGGGAATCGAGTTTTCCGGGTAATCTCTCCAGTCTCCCCGGTGAGACACTACTACTACATAGTCTGTTTTCGGGTTGTGGATGGCTTCTACTATCTTTTGCGCATTTGTCTTGCCCGAAGTGACAGGAGTGGCTGCAAAAGTGCTTAGAGTCAGCAAGAGCAGAAGTCCGGCGAATAAAATTCTTTTTTTCATATTCATATCATTTTAAGGATTAATTCTTTTTGAATAAAAGAGGGCGAAGCACAAGATGTTGAAGATCGTAGGCTGTGATGATGACATGGCCTTCGTCAAAATCATTCTCGAATGTCACTGTAAGAGTATGAGTCTCTTTGTCGAGTGTTGCTTTTAACGTTTACTGCCTGAGCAATAGTAATTATCGCGTCTCCTGCTGATGTTCCCGTCACTTCATATTCAATTTTCAGAGGACTGGCAAGGTCAGTCACCTTGGTAACCGCTTCAGCTTTCAACTTGAGATTGAATTGAATACTTCCAATGTAAGGGTTTCTCCGTTACCCAATGTGATATTGAGATATCCATCGTCAGTTTTGGATATATTCTTAAAAATGGCAGTCGCGTCGGTGGTAGCTGTAATAGGAGTGCCTTTGCTATCTTTAAGGACTTCACCGTTGACTGTCCAGTAACCGTCGGCGTTTACCCCCATTTCGGGGGTATAGCCGCAGACTGGGACTTTTTTCCCGGCATCATCAGTGAGCCAGTTTGTTTCATTGTCAATGGTTGTAGTCCAATAATACAATTGGTCATCATCGCTGAGGCGTACACCTAGTATCGGAGCTTCTATTACATCTTCCCGGGTTGCTACGACGACTGCTTTTTTTCTTCATTATTGCTATCTTTGTAGGTAATGACATATTGTCCATCCGAGTTCCGGGTAACGGAGGTGATAACATTTCCTTCCGTCAGATAGCTCAGCTTTGAAATATCTTCGTTGAGTTTATTCGCTTTTTGTTTGAAGAGCAGTTATTCGCTCTTTGAAATCATTGAGCTTATTCTGAATCGCGGAGTCGTCATAATCCCCACAACTGGTTAGCAGGAGGGAAAGAAGCAACGAACAGAAACAAAATGTATTCTTTTCATATCTTGTGTCTTTTAGAAATTAATACTGGGATCGAAATTCTGGTTTGCATGGCAGAATGCATTCTCGATGGTGGCATCCGCTGCAGAAGTGCGATCGTCCTTATACTTGCTGTAATGACCGACATAACCTCCGCATACACAAGCTTTGCAATTAGTCCGGGTTGCAGTAGAAGCACCCGAATAACCACATAACCACCCCGGACCATGTCTGTTGGTTCCATTTCCTTCGGTAAATACATCTCCCAGAACAGCCCCTTTGTTTACACAGCCGATAATCTGTATGTTGGAGTGACCGATGATACCTCCGGTGCGGACACTTAGGTGAGTCATGACATTTCCATAATTTGTGCAGGACTCTACTGTACATTCTGGTTTCGTTTTCAGGTCATCCGTACCTCCCACAATTCCACCCATACGTTTGTAATTGTAGGTTATGCTCGCTTCTTTACCTTCGAATTGTCTTACCTTATCATCTTCGATGGTTCCTCTATTGTCGCAGTTGTAAATGTTGCCATACATCAGTGTTGCTACAATTCCGCCTGTTCTTCCACTCGGACAACTAATATCACCATAGTTAGTACAGTAATTCAGTTTGCCACCTTCTGCTTTAGCCATGAAGGCGCAGATTCCGGCAGTCTGCATGCCCGTACCTCCATTGCCTGTATTACTGATGTGTCCTGTGCGGACAAATCCTCTGTTGGCACAACCTTGTGCTTTGGATTCTCCTCCGATCGTCGTATTTATAATAGCACCTACCAGACCGGAAAGTGCGTTAAATTCTCCAGATTTATTATCGGCTGTGAAGTCGATATTATAATAGTTAGTACAGCCCTCTATTACTGAATTTTTGGCGAAGCAAACAAGAGGAGCGATAACAGTATATTTAGGTGCTGTTCCGCTCATGATCCAAATAGTAGTGGTACCAGCATCTCCTAAAGCCAAATTCTTGACCGTTGCGTTTTCTATTGAACCGAACAGGCCGTATGCCAGCCCTCCGTTCGTTATATCTGCACTGCAATTCAGATTCTTGATGGCGTAACCTTGTCCGTTGAAGGTTCCGGTAAACGGATGTACGGAAACGTAAGGTTCGGCAGTTGTATAGTTGGAAGCATCTATGTCGCCTATCGGTGTCCAGCTGGTCACGGATGACATATCAATGTCATTCAGCAAAACTACTTCTCCGGTATCATTCTGCCAACGGGAAGTACTTGTTCCATTATTAATGGCTTTCGCAAAGTTAACCAAATCAGTGGCCGTACTGATTCCTCCCTTAGCTTCCACTTCTTTTTGCTTCCTTTATCACATCAATGCTTGAAGAAATATTATACAGCGAGTTGGAGAATGTTATTTTTCCGGTACGTTCGTCGCCTGTTTCATTGGCCAGAATGGTGAAAGCGTGTGTGGTTGTAACCAGTGCGCGGGTCCCGTTGTAGGTGATCCACTCATTTTCTGTATTGACTTGATAGGATATGTTCGCAGATATTTGCATCTCAATATTCATTTGTGTACCTTTAAGTTGGATAGGTCCTACATGACCTTGATATATTGGTTCGTCCAGAATAGCAGTACCATATGTGAAGTATATCGGTTTCAATACGGTATTATTACCAGCACTTGCCAGTAACAGGATATTCCCTTCAGTTGCCCCTTCTTTCATGGTGGCGATAAGGGTGGAAGAGATCTTGTCTATTTTGACTTCCATATTGTAGGCAGTAAACAAGTCTACATATGCATTTTCCGACTGTGTACCATATATTTCGTATGGGATACTTGGGAGTGGTATAGTCTGTTACTGCGTTGTATACCGGACTGTTGAAGCGGATGCCGAGTGCTTCCTGCAAACTCATCCGCAATTCCCGGCCGTCTGCCAGAATAAATACGGCTTCTCCTGTTTTATCATCGATATAGGCTGATTTGAATAACATATTACTTAAATCATTAGCCAATACACCGGTACTACTACCGTTCACACTCCAGTAACCATTCTCGTTTATTTTAACGTCAGGCATCGTTCCGCCAATCGGGAATTTCTTTCCGTCACCGTCAAGGATGAATGTGTAAGTCTTCCCCTTATCAGTAGTCTGTGCCCAGTAGAATTTACCGTCACTATCTTGCTTTGCTGTGATGATTGGGAATTTGATAACATCTCCTTGGGTGACGATGGTAACGGTGTGGGTTTCCCCACCACCGTCGCTGTAAGATATTATGTAGTTACCATCAGCATCCTGACTGATTAAAGTGATAAACGAACTTCCGAGCACTTTGGACAGTGAGGCCATTTGTGCAGTCAATGTTTCGGTTTGAGCTTCATAATCTCCAATCGTTTTTTCTATTTCGTTGAGGTCCTGCCAAATTCGTTCGTCGTCGTAAGAACTACAACTTCCTAGAAAGCAGGCAGATATAAATAATGATATACTTATAAACTTTTTCATATATTCAGTGATTAACATTCGTTTGATTCATTATTCAAGTACTCTGACATGCAGATAGTTCATGCAGCTTCTTTTCACCATTCGCATCCGACACATGATTGATTACATTTCCGATACCATTTTCATAAGTCCACATTACCGTAGAACCTCCTCCATCGAAACGGATTACATCATATAACCCCAACTTTTTGCAGACACGATAAGCTTCATAAAAATCAAGTCCTCTGTCGTTATCTGTTCTTCCGTCTACACAGAATATAATTACCTTCGATTTATCTTGTGTCATTCCAAGATTAGTAGTCGGGTTGATTGTCTCTGCATCTTCTTTCTTGGGAGGAGCGGAGTATATACCATTGTATACGTAGCGATACATGCTGGAATTATGTACTTTAATCGGATCGGTAGAACTACCTATTTTAAGTTCGGCACTAATTTGTACTTTATCTCCTGTTTTCAGACTTTGAGCCAGTTCATTGGCTTTGTCACCTGTCACTTGCAATACCCATTCATTTTTATCTATTACGTATGGAGCTTCTACAGTAGTGCTTCGCCCGTCAATGATTTGGGTAATTGTAGCTTCAAAATCACCGGAATTAACCTTCAATGGTTGGTTATTTTTGCCTATGATAAACAAAGCTTTGGTTCCTATTGGGTTGGTCAACCCCGGATGAGGCTCTTTCACATATCTGAAAGTATATAAATTTGCATCGTATGATGGCTTGCCATTCAAGCGGACAATGGTGTCATTGACTGAATAATATTCATATTCTTTGGTTCCGACTTTCAATTTACCAGTAAAGTCTCTCTTTTCGAAACTGATGGAACGGTTATCAAAGAAGGTGAATCCCCAGACATGATTGGTCAAAGTGGAACGCACATACGGATTATTGACGAATACAGGTTCTCCTTCTTCAATATGCATTCCTCTGGGGAAGCCGTCGTGAGAATTGAAAAAGCCGGTATTGATACCTACGACGATATTTCTTCCTTCTCCTCTTCGTCTGACACAAGTCTCTGACAATGTTTCGCGAAGAATTTTACCATTATTAGAGTTGTTGTTACCATTAGGATTCGGGCAGATCTCATCTGCCATGACTGTTTCGAACGTCACTTTCGGATTGTTCATATCAATCTCGATAGCATAGATATTCTGATTGAAATTGGTGAAAGAATAGTGTTTGTATACGATACCCGATGCCAATTCGCGGTCTTCGGTCACCTGCCAGTCATAGTATGCTTCATCCTGATTAGAGAAGTTATTAGCTTCTTTTGGAGAAAGCTCCGTGGCGGACGGCATTGCTGTAAGTGGCAACCGGAGCATCTTCCGGATTGTTCTTGTAAACACTGTAATCTCCGATTTTGCCTCCGATGTGGCAGTCTGTGATATAGTCTGTGCCAGTTTTTGTACCGCTATAGCCACAAGCCCATCCGGCTCCATGTTTGTTGGCTCCGTCTGCGGTTGCATCCGACAGAATGATTCCGTTGTTTGTACATGATTGAACAAATCCGGCGTTGTGTCCGACGAATCCGCCTGCACGACTTCCATTTTGAGAGTAGACGTTTCCGTTGTTAATACAATTCTTGAGGTATTTATCTGTGTTGATTCCCCTGCAAGTCCTCCGATACGTTTCACATTATATCGTTTGGAGTTTGAGGCAAATACATCGTTCACGTCATCCTGAATAAGTCCTTCGTTAGTGCTGTTTTCAATCGTTCCTTCCTGTAAAGTTCCTACGATTCCTCCGCCACGTCCGGAAGGTGCACTGATATTTCCTTTGTTGATTGCATATCCGATATAGGCTTCATCAATTTCTATATATCCCGCAATTCCTCCCTGGTTGAAAGCGGAATAGGCCCCGGAGCCCGTGTTGACAATATTGCCGCAAGTCAGGTTGCCTTCATTTATACAGCCATTTGTTTGTGTTGTGTCGCCTATTTTATTTCCATACAGTACACCAGCCAAACCTCCCATTCGAACACCGATATTAGCGGCGTTTGTTCCTTCAAAGGATAAGTTTATTTTATTGGTGCATGCCAGTATGCTTCCTTCACAATAGCCTACCAATCCGCCAATAGCTGCCCCTTGCGGAGCTTTTACCTGTAATGGTGGCATTACCGGAAACCACTAAATTTCTGATAATTCCCGAACTGCCGAGTGAATTAAATAATCCGTGGGCGATATTGCCGTCTTCAAGATTATACGTACAAGTTAGGTTGTTAATTGAATGTCCTTTACCGTCAAATACCCCGTTGAAGGTTTGCTCGCCGATTGTATAAACTACTTTTGTATTAGCACTGGTAGTATTACTTGTAACTTTACTTCCTACACCGCTCGTCAGTGTAATATCTTTCATATCGATATCATTCAGTAGGATTACGTTTCCTTCTGTGTCTTTGAATTTACGTAAACTACCTCCATTCGTGACCGCATCTATAAATGCTTTAAAGTCTGTTGCAGTAGCAATGCCTCCGTTTTCGACGATTGGTAGAGTAAAGCGTACCGGCTTGATTAATACATTATCTTCAGTATCATAGAGCATAATCATGGTTACTCCCTCTTCAAAATCATCGGTAAAGGTAACAGCCAGTGTTTTATTGCTGCTATTCAACTTGACTTCTACTCCATCGTCGCTACGTGTGATGAGCACCAGTGTTTGTGCTGCCTTTTTCCCGATAATATTATAATTTAAGGTAAGGCTTTTCGTTCCTTCCTCTATAATAATAGGAGAAATGGCAGGTTGACCTGCATTTTTAAATTCTACATTAAATAGCGTAAAGGTACTGACCGATAGAATTTCTCCGTTGCCTAGTGTTATTGAGGCAGTTCCGTTATCGTTCATTTCCACTTTAGTAATCAGTGAAGCCGTTTTACCTTCGGCCTTAATCGGCTTTTTGGTTACTGTCGAGAATCTGCTGGCCATTGATAACCCAATATCCATTCTCATCCACTCGTATTTGAGGAGCGCTACCCGATACTGGGATTTTTTGTTTGTTGGTATCCAACAGGAAAGTTGTTTGTCCTTTGGTGGTAGTAGTCCAGTAATAAGTTCCGGCTTCTTCTTGTATTCCGATAATCGGACTGGAAACCATTTGATCGGTGGTAGCGATGGTGAAGCTATGCTCTACATTGTCACTTCCTTTATAAGAAATGGCATAACCGCCATTAGCAGCTTCTGTGACAGAGGTGATTGCTCCTCCTTTCACAATTTGGCTCAACGCATTCGCTTGTAGTTGCAAACTGTTTAGCTTCTCTTTCAGTTGATCGAGATCTTTGTAGATTCCATCAATGTCCTTCCAGGCAGCCGAGTCATCATAGTCATCGGTGCAACTGCCAATCACAGGCATGAGTAGCAAGAATAAAAGTAGAAAATTTCTCATGTTTTTAAATAATTTGATTCAATGGTTAATAGCGCGCTATTTATAACTCGTTTCTATAATGAAGAACACATCACTTGAGGGGGTACGTAATCGGATTTGAACTTTTTTTTTTAATCATCACTATTTTCAATAAGACTTGAATTTTTCATATTAATTTCATAGTTTTGTCATCAGAAGCATACTATTTCCTGTTTACTCCTCCCTTACATATTACAATATGATGTGATTTTAAATAGGGTTTGGTATATCTTCTATATTATTTATAGCTTTGTTGCCTAGAAATCTTTTTTCGGAATAAACGATGAATAAAACTGATTTATATTCTGTTACTGAAGAACAACTGTTGTTACGGCAGTTGAGAGAAGGGGATATAGGGAGCTATGAGACCCTGTTTCATCGTTATTATCCCACCTTTTTTGCTTTTTGCCAGAGGTATGCTGAAGGATGCAGGGGCAGCAGAAGATATTATCCAGAATGTATTTATGAAGATCTGGATACATCGTGAAGCTTTGGATGAAACGATGTCAATCAAGAACTATATTTATGTACTTTCCAAACGGAGGTTTTCAATTATCTTCGGGCCAAATACAATACCCATGTTGTGTTAACGGAAGACATGATGACATTGGAGCAATCTTCAAGTACGGATGAGCCAACTACAGACTATCGTGAATTGCGTGAAGCAGTACAAAGTGTGATTGATACGATGCCGCCTAAACGTAGGAGTGTGTTTTGTCTTAGCCGTTTCAAATCCCTGACTAACCAAGAGATTGCTGATAAACTCGGTATTTCTATTCGTACCGTTGAGAAGCATATAGAATTGGCTCTTCGCACTTTTAAAGAACAGTTGGGGAGTTTCTTTGCTCTTTTTTGTGGGGTGGTTCCTTTGAATGAGACGATGTTGTGATGGTAATGTGTAGCTTTCGCAAGAAGATATGGCACAAGTTAGAGTGTATCTTAAAGTTTTACTAAACTTCGAGATACACTTTGATTCTGTAATATTAATGATTTGTGTGTTGATAAAACCTTATAATTAGGCTGGTTTTCACATCTAGTTCAGTGTTTTAGTTTGCCTTTGTAGTGCTTGATAGAGTTCTTTCATCTTTTCTGTTCGTAAGGTATTAATCTCTTTGGCTTGTCCGGATTTTAAGTAGTTTTTATTCATATCAATGAAACGGTTATCTAAATCCTCGGCTTCAGTTATTATCTGATAGAGTCTTTGAAGAAGTTTCTCTGCTTGTGTTACATCATAAGTAGATGAGTTAAAAATAAACTCAATTTCTTTATAACGGAGGTAATTAATACGCAAATCTAACATTAAACGATAGTGCTCAAATTCATTGATATTTTGTCGTGGTGATATTTTGTCGAATTTATTTTTTACTTCTTTACTGTTTTTGATGATTTCTGTAATGTCTGTTCCTTTTGTGTCTTTCCCTTTCCGGACTAATTCTTGTGGAAATGAAAAGTAACGGAGGAATGTCTGTGCTTCTTTATTTGAGAATCCATAGCGCTGTTGTGCATATGACAAGATAAAATCATGCGGATTCAATATTTTGTCTGAATTAGCGGCCCGGCAATAAGCATCTACCAGTATTTGAAATCCTGACATTGGGTAAACCTGACGGATGGGTTGCATACTGATAACTTCCCAGCCATTATCATAATGAAAACCATAAGTACCGCTAGTAGACCAGGATGTTTCTATGATTCCTTCATAACCATGTGAACGGGCAAAGGGTAGGAAAGTAACCAGATTCTCAAAATGCTTCATCCATTGGGTTAAATAAATATTGTCCGGTGCAGATCGTAAAGCGGTGGCTCCCCACATTTTTACACCTAATTTTAACAAATTGTCCAGTTTTCCGAAACGGTCGGGACCCCACCCATAGTTCCAGTCTACATAGATAAGATCTTTCGGTAGTTCTTGTACCGCTTCAGGATACATCAAGATGATATCCGCCCAGATGATAGGCTTCTTTCCCAATTTTTTAACTACTTCGCACATTGCCTTTATGTAATTCACAAAAAGAAGTGATTTTTCCACTTTCGAGCATTGCGTACAGCTCCCTAAAATAAGTTTCATCAGCACCGATATGAAAGTATGGGGAAGGGTGCATTTCTGCTACTTCCTGGAATATCTCTCGAAATATTTTTTTTGCTTCTTCTATTTTGAGGGGACATACTTGTGAAATCTCCTTTGTGTCTTCGCGCAGGTGAGCATACCGATCGTGTCGCAAAATGTATTCACTATGCCCGAAACAGTTTTGTAGTGGTATTACATCTATTCCTAATGAAGTGCAGTGATTGATAATCTCTTTAACCTCACTGCGGCTGAATGCCAATTGATTACACAAGGTGGCATGTTTCTGAAAAAGGAAATGTGGCTTCGTATTCTATCAATAGCGTGTTGATTCCTTTCTGGGATAGGTCGCTAGCGAAGTTTTTGATTGCTGAAACCGTCATGACCTGCGCGCGGAAATCTAAGTAGAAAGCTCTGATTTTTAAAGTTGGAGGGAGGCTGTGCACCTTTGATTGAGGTGCATAAACCTAAGAATATACCCAGTAGAAGTAAACATTTGTATGCGAAGTGGATAATCTTGTTACTCATGGCTGCTGTTTTTGAAGGATAAAAGTGATGCACTGTCTAAATCACAATAAAGTGTCGCATGCGGATGTGTACGAAGTATAGATGCAGGACAGTCCGTGCTGACAGGACCATACAATGTGTTTTTTTACGGCCTTTGCTTTCGGTTTCCCCGGGACCATACAGAAAATATAGGTAGCTTTTAGCATGACGGGAATAGTGACAGTAATAGCCTGTTGGGGAACTTCATCAATATGGGAAAAACAACCGTCATGTACTTGTTGCATACGACAGACTTCATCTAGTGATACGATTTTCACCCATTGAGGGTCATCAAAGCGTGCTACATGCGGATCATTGAAGGCAATGTGCCCATTCTCTCCGATTCCCATAAAGATGATGTCAAGAGGGTGCTCCTGAAGAATTCGCTTATAAGCATTACAAATATCTTCGGATGTTGCCTTTTCCCTGAATAGGTAGTTTACCGATTTAAAAGGAACAGAATCGAAGATATGCTCTTTGAGAAAATTTCCGAAACGTTGTGGGGCGTCAGATTTTAATCCGACATATTCATCCATGTGTAAAGCGTGAATACGTTGCCATGGAAGGTTTTGTTTCTGCAGGACAGCAAGAAACTCGTTTTGCGAAGGAGCTGCTGCGAACAGGATATTAATTTCTTTCTTTTGAGTTAATAGTTGGTTAATGACTTGCGTTGCAGTTTGGGCAGCATCCACGCCAGGGTGTAACGACTGTTACATATGCGGATGCGTAAATTGTCTTTTTATTTCTTTTATTTCTGTTGTTTCAATAATCTCCATAGTTGCTTTTAATATTGTTGTCCATTAATAAATACTTGTTGAATTTGGATATCCGCATTGAAAACTACAATGTCGGCGTCATATCCTTTGGCTATTCTGCCTTTCTGTTCCTGGATTCCCATAATGGTGGCGGGAGTCAGGGACATCATATATACAGCTTCTTCGATGGAGCGTTCTCCTAATTGATACATATTCCGTACCAAGCGGTCGGCTGTTGCTACGCTTCCCGCAAAGGACTGGCTGTCGGGCATTTTAGCTACTCCACCTTCAATGATAACTTCCTGTCCTTTCTCACGGCTTCCCAGTATGCTTTTCCCTTCGGGCATACCTGCACCGCGCATGGAGTCGGTGACTAAGGCAATCTTCTCCGCCCCTTATTCTTTACTGCCAGTTTCATAAGCGGTGCCGGAACATGTACGCCGTCCGTTATCAGTTCAATGGTTATCTCGTCCAGTAAATAACCGGCTTCGATGCATCCTGCGTAGCGGTATGCATTCCGCCGGGTGATTCCATTCATGCAGGAGTAGAAGTGGGTGATATGCGTAAAACCATGAAGAATAGCTTCTGCTACATCTTCATATATGGCATCGGTATGGGCAATAGAAGGAAGAATTCCCTTTTTTCGCAGCAGATCACCGAATTCTAAAGCACCGGGTAGTTCGGGAGCAATGCTCCACCGGACGATATCCTGGCTCCTGTCCAATATCTCCATGTATTCTTCGGGTACTGGATTGCGCAAATAACGAGGGTCTTGCGCTCCCCTGAAGGCATAGGCAAAGTAAGGTCCTTCCAGATGCAAGCCACCAAATGCGGCACCAATGTTTTGTCCTTTCACGCGGTCATATATATCAAGAAAACGAAGTAATTCCTGATTATCCGAAGCCAGTGTGGTAGGATAAAGTAAGGTAGTTCCGTGCCGCAGGTGTTCGCGGGCTATGGTGAGGCAGTCTTCTTCCGTACAATCCATGAAATCGGAGCCACCTGCGCCGTGGGTATGCAGATCTATAAAACCGGGAGCGATAAAACCGCCTTTGGCATCATAATCCACACTATCGGCTACTTTATAATTCCCAGGTTCCACGCCTATGATTTTTCCTCCGGAAATAAGTACGGTACCTATTCCGAGATTCTTTTCCGGAGTGATGATTTCACCGTTATAAATTCTGGTTATTTGTCCTTTTTTCAGTTTCCATAATTCAGACCAATGATTGATTTTATATCCGTAGAATGCGTAAAATATCAAATAAAGGAAGCAGGGAATCAGCACGATATATCCGATCCGTAATCCGTAATGATCGGCTATCAGTCCATAGATGACCGGCATGAAAGCGTTGCCGCAGAGTGCCATCACCATAAACGAGGAACCCAGGTTCGTCCAGCGTCCCAGGTCATGTATGGCAAGCGGCCAGATTCCTGCATAGATCAGTGCGTTGCATACTCCCATCAGGCTCAGGCACCAGATGGAAAGGGAAGTGGCATGTCCGTACATCTGTATCGTGCCGGGGATGAATAGAACGCAAACTGACAGAATCAATCCGCCTACGGTAGAAATCCGAAGCATGAGTTGCTGGCTCGCAAAGCGCGGAATCAGCAGAATACCTAAAAAATAACCGACAAGAGCACACGACAATGTAATACTGGGGAAAATCTTGGCTTCCTGAAGATTGAATCCCATATTCTCCGCATAGCTGATGATAGTATCAATAGAGATCACTTGTGCAGCTACGTGGAAGAAGATGGCAAATACTCCCATGATGAGATAAGGATATGAACCGATAGATTTGCGGTCTTTGTTATCGTGAATAGTATCTTCCTGTTGGTTATTGCCCAGTTCCGGCAACCGGATGAAATAGATGGTGCAGCCAAATAAAAACAGAAATAATGAAAGTACAGAATAAGGGACAATGACTCTGCGGATTAAACCATCTAATAGGATATCTTTCTCTATCCCCGTAACACTATTACTTTTAAGAACCTCAAATAGTTCATTATCTGTTGATTTCAAGATGACGGCAGCAAATAATAAGGGTGCGAGAATACCGGCAATCTTATTACAAAGTCCCATAATACTGATACGCCGTGCCGCGGATTCTATCGGGCCGAGTATGGTTACATAAGGATTGGCTACTGTTTGCAATATAGACAGCCCGGTTCCTATTGTGAACAACCCGGTTAAAAAAATAGAATAGGCTCTTGTGCAGGCAGCGGGGACAAATATGAGCGTCCCTGCTGACATCAGCCATAATCCGATCATAATGCCTCGTCTTGAGCCTATCCGGCCAATCAGCCGGGCGGCAGGAATAGACATGACCAAATAGGCAATGTAGAATGCCAGGGCTACCAGGTAGGATTGCGCATGTGTCAATTCGCAGGATACCTTGAAGTAAGGTATCAGAATGGAATTGACCCATGACACCAATCCGAAGATAAAAAATAGCGTCCCCAGCATAATCATCGGGATCAGATTGGACGGTTGTCTTGATTGAACGTTATCCATAGACATCTCTTTTTACAGTTTTATATAAATGCGTTTACGATAGAGGATATACCCGCATCCCCAAATAATAATAATGAAAATCAAAGCATAGATGAATGAACCCGGATAATCACCCAGCAGGGGTTGCAGTGTCTGATTATAGAGTAAACCGCGTATGCTGATAAGCCGGTCGTTCCAAGGTATGAACGATAGGCTGAATAGTACACTGGCAATCCAACCGACACAGTACATGAATAGGGGATTCACCCCAAAGGCTTCGAAGAAACGGCTCCATCCTTTTCGTTGACGAACATCTATAATATCTATCAGTAAGGCGAGGAGTAGTGATGCCGCTCCACAAGTTACCAGTGTGTAAGAACTCGTCCACAACTTCTTATTGATAGGATCGAGATATTGCAACAGGAAGCCCACAAAAAGCAGGACTGTCCCGAACAATGCAATCTTACGGACACGTTCTCTATTCTCACCTGTATTGGTAATCAGACTGCCAACATAGGTACCTAGCAATACGTGTGCCCAACAAGGTATCGTACTCAGCAATCCCTCCGGTTCGAAAGCGAAGCTGCCGCCATCGGCAGCTTCCTTAATCAAGTGACTGGCTCCTAGTAACTTGACATCAATTATTGCAATCAAGTTATCGGCAGAATGTATATACCCATTGAAACCTTGAATAAACCGACATATAACAGCAAGATGCCGCCAGCCACACTCAGATAGTATTTTTTCGGAACGATGATGGCAAGGAGCGCACCTCCTGCATAAGCAAGGGCAAGTCGTTGCATCACGCCAAGAATACGCAAGTTTTCCAATGAAAATGTGCCGTAACAGAGTTTGGAAAAGCAATCCAAGGCGATTCCCACTACAAAGAGTGCTACAGTGCGTCGGATGATTTTCATGCTGACGGCAGCGTCCAACTTCTCAAACTTGTGTAATGAGAAGTGGATAGCTACGCCCATAATAAACATAAAGAAAGGGAAAACCAAGTCTGTGGGGGTCAGCCCATTCCACTGTGCATGCTTTAGCGGGGCATAGACAGACTGCCAGGAACCGGGGTTGTTTACCAGTATCATTCCGGCTATGGTAATCCCTCTTATTACATCGAGTGCAAGTAATCTATTTGATTGAGTCGACATATATCCTGAATATTGGATTATTATTTTATAAAGGTCTTATAGATGACGTTCAGTAAACTTGTTGTATCGTCTTCCGAGTCGTCCGACAGCTCATTCAGCAGAATTCCACCGAAGCCGTTATCCACCACATAGTCAGATTTTTTGTTGTACGAGCGGATGACCGTTGTAGAAGACTATTTTACCATCCTTTTCAATTTCATCTTTTTCGGCAGGACTGTCCGCTGCATATTCCGTTAAAATAACCTTGTATGCTTTGCGTACAGCACCGGTAGGGCTGCTGGTACTTTGGAACTGGATTCCATAGGCAGGTAAACCTAAAATAATCTTGTTTTTGTCAATTCCATTGATAGTGCTCCATTGGGTTGCTGCAGCAGTGAAATGTTCAAAGCTGGCGTGCTGTGCTACTGCGGATGAAGCCCAAGCCCCAGTAAAGTTATATATTGCCACATTGATATAATCCACATACTCGAACATAGAAAAATCACCATTGTAGGCGTTCTGACTTCCCCACATACCTTCGCTGTCCCCTTTTACACCGGCTGTTAATAACTTTTCGTCCAGTCCTGCTTTCAACTGTTGGTAGAGTGCTTTCAGGTGGCTTGCGTAGGTTGCATTCTCTGCTTTGTCGGAACCGCCTGCGCTGCTGCCTGTCCATCCTTCAAAGAAAACATTGATTCCGTCCAGACCGCAATCTTTTACTACTTGCAAGGCCCTTTCTCCGAGTGATTGACGGAAGTCATCCGTCATCGTTTTCATTACACTGGCAAGATCCATAGATAGTAAGATTTTCACTCCTTTAGCCTGTCCTTGCTTGATGAAGTCGGCATTTGTCTGAAGAGTAGCTGCCGCCTGGATTGTTCCGTCAGTTGTTACACCACCTACAACGCATAAGTGAGACATCTGATCCCATGCAATTTCGCGGCTGGCAATAGCACCGTTTGACAAGTAACAGAATATTTTCTTCTTTAATTCGGACGGTGTGGGTTCTTCGGGAGTTGTGGGTGCTTCTTTTACTGTCAGGGCGAAGTTTCTGTAATTTAATAATCCGTTTCGTCTGACTTCAATGCGCAGCCTGAAAGAACCAGCTTCGGGGAAAGTATAAACCAGTGAAGCGCTTGTTCCTATCTCTTTACCCTCCAATAACCATTTTACGGAAGTCTTTTCATCTGCCGGCGATACCAGCACTTTGAATTCTGTTACTTCGCCTGCTATGGCCGATGTTGTTTCCAGCATATCCGTATAGATATAAGGTATTTCGTCATCACCGAATACCGGATTGTTGGCGGAATCATCCTTGCAACTTCCCAACATTATACCGATGAGGCATAATAGTAAAAAAGGTAATTTGTTTTCATATAGTATCTTATTTTATTTGTTACTGGTTTGATTTTCTCGTAATTCTTCTGTCTCATTTTATTCCTTGTCCCACCATACATGCTTTGTCCAGTCGTCTGTACCACCCATACGTTCGAGCGCAGCTTCCAGATTAGCCTTGTTTTTGGTCTGTTCTTCAATTGGGTACATCATACGGGCAGGACGTTTCCCGTTAGATTCATTTTCCGTGGGGGCGAGGTTCTTGAACATGACATATTGGCTCGGCATTTCAGTGCGGCGAATGTTAGACCATGCTTCAATCGGGTCGAGAATATAGAGTATCCATAATTGCTTGTTAATTTCCTCTAACGCTCCGATAGTTCCGGCATCCAGCAATACGGACTGTTTCTCCACAAAAGTATTGATTTGTGCGTCTGTTGGCAGAGTGGCGCCAAATAGTTCCCATTGTTTGATTGCTGCTTTTAATCCCTTCTTATAATGTTCTTTGGCACTTTCTGTCGATATATTCCACTGGCGGACAGCTGCTTCGGCCAAATAAAATTCGGTTTCCGCATAGCTTAAATGAATATATGGAGAACCCGGATTAGTCAATAGTTTGGAAGGCTGCATCTTTTGATAATTATGGGTGACGCTTACTTCTTTTCCATCAACAGTGAGTGTTAATGCCGCTGACCATGCATTGTAAATGAAGTCTTGTGCGGGAACTCCTTGATAGGCTCCTAACTTTTCATATACCTGCGAGGTTATGTCTATGCGGTCGCCATCAGTATATGCGCCCCCTATATATACGGTACGCGGGTCGTTAACGGAAGTCAGAGCATCCAGTAGTTCGGTAGTCATGCGGTAGTTGCTATGTTGCGGGTCTTCCAACAATTGATTGGCGAATCCGTTACCTGGCCCTTCTTCCAGTCTGCTGGTTTCATGTTCCACATAGCAGATGTCCCGGTTGGAGTTCATTACTCCTGCTTCATAGGCTGCCTTGGCTTCCTGTTGTGCGAGTGTGGGGTTGACTTTCAGCAGGCGCATGGAGATGCGCAGCCATAAGGAATTGGCAAACCGTCTCCATTTCTCGATGTCGCCATTGAAGTAAAGGTCATTTTGCGGTGCTATGGCTGCCGAGTTCAGTTGGGCGGAAGCTTCACGCAGTTCTTTCAGAAAATCCATGTAGATATCTTCCTGTTTGTCATACTTCGGTTTTACAATATTTTCCTGATAGACTTTACCTGCTTCAAAGTACGGAATATCACCGTAATAATCCGTCAGTTTAAGGAAAGCCTCTACTTTCAGGATGCGTCCGATGGCATTCAGATTGACTTCTTCCGGGTTGTCGGTGGTCTGATCTGACCAGGGCGACAGCAGTTTTGATAATTTCAGGATAGTAAATTGTCCAAAGGCGTTCCATGTAGTCGACAATCGTTTTTTACATTTGCCTCCATATTCCTGCATACTCCAGCCGCCAATCCAGTGGTTGACGAATGCACCCGGAAAAATCATATAGCGGAGGGTACTTTGTAGATATTGTGAATGGGTCAATTGTATGGTTGGTATCAGCAAATGGGAAGAGATGCTGGTTGCCTTGGTCGGATTTTCATTCAACTCAGTGAGGTCGGCGCAACTGCACAGGCAGAAGAGGCAGACAATTAGGAAATTCCATTTTATTCTTTTCATATTCGGTGTGCGTTATATTAGAATTTAACATTAATGCCGAATCCGAAGGTGCGGCGTGAAGGTAGCGAACCATACTCAAATCCTTGCCCATTGCCATTGTTATAAGATGATTCCGGATCTATATTATCGACATTGGAATAGATTAGCAATAAATTACGTCCGTAAGCCGAGAGGGTGACGGACTCGATAGGAGTATGTACAAACCATTTCTTGGGACAGTTGTAAGAGAGTGATATTTCACGCAGTTTGACGAATGAATTATCATAGATGAACGGTTCGGGAGAAGTTGTTTGCAGTGCTTGCCAGTATTTGGCGGGATCTACACATACATTATTGGGCACATAGATCATTTCACCATCGTCATTCTTTATTGCCATCACTCCTTTACCCACATAACCACCGGTCGCTATCCAGTTTCCTGCCGGAACACCTGCCGATTGCCGTTTTTGCTCGGAGCTATACCATTCCTGCCGTCCTTCCAAAGTCTCTTTCGACGTGCCGTTTACGTGGGATTGCATAGCACTCATGGAATAAATGTCCGCACCGAATTTCATATCGAACAATACACTCATCGAGAGATTTTTGTAGTTGAACGCATTGCGGAAACCTCAGGGTGAAATCATAGTTGCCGTTTCCTAAAACAGAAACCTTATCGTCGAAAGTAGGCAGACCGTTTTCAAAAATAACATCTCCTTTCTCCGTACGTTTCAGCTTCTTACCTACAATAACGCCATAAGGCTGTCCTTCACTGGCATAGATGGAAGCATTTGCCCAACGGGCGGAAGCTAGTTCGAAGTCTTTTACCTCATCATGCAGTTTTACTACCTCATTATCGTTTTTCGCAAAGTTGACGCTAGCATCCCATGTGAAATTCTTGGTTTTTACCGGGACGAATGAGAGAAGCTTCAATACCTTTGTTTGCTATTTCGCCGGCATTGATGACGGCACGTTTGTATCCGGTGGATTGCGACAGCGGAAGAGACAGAATCTGATCTTTGGTTGTCTGTTGATAGTAAGTCAAGTCAAGTCCTAAACGGCTGTCAAAGAAACGCACGTCCAGTCCTACTTCAAATGAATAAGTCGAGGTCGGTTTCAGGTTGGCATTAGGCACGGAACCGGAAGTGATGTAGCCCAGAGAAGTTCCTTTATTGGTATAAGGTTTCAGACCGTATTCCAATTGTAACTGATAGGGACTTGTATCACCTCCTACCTTAGCCCACGAACCACGTAGCTTTCCAAATGTCAGCCAGTCTTTGTGCTCGAAGAGATTGGAGAATATCAAGCTTCCCGATACGGAAGGATAGAAATAAGAACGATTGCTGGCACTTAATGTGGAAGATACATCATTGCGGAAAGTGGCATCTATATAAAGCAGTTCCTTGTATCCCAGACTTACCTGTCCGAATAGAGAACGCACTGCCTTGCGCACTAATGCGTGTTCTGTTTCTATACTGGAATAGTTGGTAATATCCTGCAGGTCGGGTATCACTTGCGACTGTCCTGTTTGTATCATTGATTCATACTCGTAACGCATGACGTTGCCACCGGCAAAAGCCGAAATATCAAAATCATTGAAACGTTTCTGAAAACGAAGCATCATTTCGAAATTGTATTGCATTACGTTGTTAGTCATTTCTTTCATCAAGCCGTCCACGAAGCCGGGAGTGTACATAGGGGTGAAATCTGTGAACCGGAAAGTATAAGAATCCAATCCTGCTTTGAAACTGGCTTGCAGGCAGTCCATAAAGGAATAATAGACACGTCCTTGTCCCATCAGGCGGTCGCGTTTCGATTTATTGCTCATTTCATTGATTACCCAGTAGGGGTTGATGCGGTATTTGTCACCGTTCCAGTCATTGTAACGTCCGGTTTCGTCCTTGTAGTTGGCTGCCAACCATTTCTGGTCGAAGTTCGGTGCGATACCAATCAGAGCATTACCTATATTGCTGGGACTATCGGATAGTGCCGGACGGTTCTTTACTGTTTCGTAACTGTAAGTCCCCTGTGCTTCTACTGTCCGGCGTTTGGTCATTTTGCACTTCCTTTGAAAGAAACACTTGTACGGTTTAAATCCGATTCGGGAACAATGTCCCAATTGCGCATATCCGATATGGATACACGGAAAGATGAATTATCGTTGGTCTTGTTGAAAGCTACGGCATTGGTTGTTGTAATACCAGTGCGGAAAAAGCTCAAGATGTTATTGTTTACATTTCCGTAGTTACGCAGTTCTCCGTTATAAATATTAGCTTCCAGACTTGGGTCTAATTTACCCCCCAAGACACCTGTGATGTGTTTGAAGCTGTCTCTGCGGACATTGGAGGGCGACCGTCACGTCCTTGCCCGTAGACACGCTGGTAATCGTCGAAGTTACTTAATAGTTTTACAATACTAAGATTGGATGAAAATTCCACTCCGATTCCTTTCTTCTTGCTGGCAGATTTTGTAGTGATGAGGACAACACCGTTGGAAGCTCTGGAGCCATAAAGTGCGGAAGCGGACGGGCCTTTCAGGATAGAAATGTTTTCAATATCATCCGGGTTGAGGGAGGACAATACGTCACCATAGTCGTAACCACCCCATTTGCCTGCACCTTCCAGTTCCGTATTGTCCACCGGCATGCCGTCGATGACATACAATGGTTGGTTGGAACCGCTCAATTGTGAGTTACCACGTATGATGACGCGTGTGGAACCGGAAGGGCCTGCTGTTGTGGAAGAGATATCCACACCGGCTACTTTACCCGAGATGGCAGACATTACATTCTGCTCGTTACCGGCTGTCAGTGCGTCATTGTTTACGGAAGATACAGCGTAACCTAAAGCTTTGGCTTCACGCTTGATGCCGAGTGCTGTGACCACCACTTCGTCTATTTTTACAGTATTTTCTTCCAGGACTATTGTTAGTGTGGACCTTCCCTCCACCTTGACTTCCATAGATTTCATACCGATGTAGCTGACATGTAGTGTAGCGTTGCGTGACGATGCTTTTAATACTGAAATTACCGTTTATATCCGAGATGACTCCGATATTATTGGTTTTATCCTGAATAGTGGCACCGATAATGGGTTCTTTGTCTGCTCCGATCACTTTGCCGGACACCACAAAATGGTTTTGAGCAAATATTGTCAGGCTGAAGCAGCATATGTATACCATTAGAAAAAAACTCCTTAGGAAAATTCTTCTTTCGGACGAATGGAATGAATGAATTGAGTTTTTCACTTTTGTATCTTTTAGGGTTAGTAATTAGTTCTTTTTGAAAATACGTACATAGTCAATTTCCATCTCCAGAGGAAATTTATCCAGATCTATACCGTACCGGCTTCCCCAAGGTTCCGCCGACAGAGACATTGATAATCAGGTACAGCTCGTTGTTGAAAGGCCAGAAACGAGGATTGTCTTTTTGCGACGGGGTGAAAGTCAGATAAACATTTGACGGGTCGTCTACATAAAATTCTACTTTCTCGTCTGTCCAGTTCATTCCATAAATATGGAAACTGGTTTCTACATCGTCCACCATGATAGTGCCAGATGAAACATTTGTTTCTTCTTTCGGATCAGCAAGTGTCGCGGTAGTGTGAGCTGTGCCATGAATCTTGTTCTTTTCATAGGCCACATATTCCATCATATCCAGTTCGGAATAGTAGGGGTATGCATTTTTACCATAAAACCAGATAGCGGGAACAGTACCTTTTACTCCGGGCACTTTGGCACGTACTTCCACACGCCCCCGGTTAATTTCTATTTTACCTTTCGTCATGATGCGTGCAGAGGTAAAATCACCTTTTTCTTCTCCGGTTTTCCCGTCTAACTTTAAGGCTCTTATCACTAACTTTCCGGCGCTGATAAAGGAGTTTTCAGAACTGCTCGTGTAATACTGTTTCTCGCTGTTACCCCATCCTTCGGTACCTATATCGTAGTTTCAGGCCATTTTATCGAGAGTATAAGAAGTGAACTCATCATTCCACCAGAGATGTTCACCTTGCTGATGGTAATAAGAGTCGTTGTCCACCGTTATTGTTCTGGTGATCGAGCCTTTTGCGAATTCCATTCACTTGTCAGGGTAACTTCATAAGTTCCTTTTTTGTTCGAAATAACATACGACACTTCTACCTGTCAATCGTAAGTTCTTGCTGGGAATAGACCATTCGAATGATGCGTCTTTTGCATCTCCGTCCGTAATAGCTGTCAGGGTGACAAAGTTAGAGTTGTTTTCCATCTGTATTGTTTGGAAAGATAGAGGTAACGTATTTCCTGCGTCAGAGTCATTGCACGCGAAGCATAGAAACAGCATGCATACATAAATTATACCTTTATTCATAATCTGCACATTTAAATTAGTGATTCATAATATTATTTTAATTGGTGAAAATGAAAATATAGTTTTTCAGACGTCTTCTATATCTGCAAAAGTATAGGTATTTTTAATCTATTTACGCACAATTTGCGCAATTGGACCTTCAATTTGCGCAATATTATGGGATAATTGTGTTAAAACAATAAATAAAATACGGGATGGCGGTTTAAGTAAACTCAAAAAGCAGTGTAATGGCTTCTTCGAAAGGTGTAATCTAATTAAGGTGGGAGTTCTCTTCTTTTCTCTTTTTTTTATTCTATCGTCGAACTTCCTACATTGTGTATAATCAAATTTCGTTTTTGGCGATATTCGATAGGTGAACAACCCTTGTACTTTTTTTGAATACACGTGAAATATTATTATAGTCTTTGAAACCTACTTCTATGGCTAAATCGGTTAGTGGGCGATCTGTCGTGAGTAGTAAGTCTGCAAGATGGTTGCATCGACAATTCAGTATGTATTGATAGATAGAGGTATTCAATGCATTCTTGAATTTCATTTCGAAGTTTCTGCGAGACAGGGGAATGTTGGCAAGCAAAGACTCTATGGTCAGGTCGGAATTGTAATGGGTATCTATGTACTTCACGGCTGCCAGAATATGAGGGTCTTTGATATTGTGTTTTTCCGTAGATTGCCGCAATTCTATGCGGATAGGGTTGATGACGATATTGAAGGTCCCTTCATGTTCTCTTTTTGATTTGTTGATGAATGAGCCTGCCTATGGAATATCCTCCTCTTTCTACTTCCAGTTCTATGGAGGAGATGGGAGGATCGGAAATATTGCAGATCAAGTCATCATTGTCCACGCCCAGTAGAGCAACTTCTTCAGGAATGCGGATGTTAGTCATTCTACAAGTTTCAGAAATGAACAGGGCATGTGCATCATCGCAGCAGAATAAAGCAACAGGCTTGGGAAGTTCCTGTAACCATTGGCTGACTTCCATTCTTATTTCATCTTCCTGTTTATCAGATTCGAAACTGAAATACTCACCGCCCATACGTTTTACTTCCTGACGGTAGCCTTGACAGCGTTCATCCGACCAGACCACCCCTTTGACGCCAAAATAAGCAAAGTTTCGAAACATCCGTTTGACAAAGAATTGAGCAGCCATTCTCCCCGTACCTTTATAATCACCTGTCAGATTGGAGTAAGTCACGCTTCGGTGATGGTAGTTTTGCAACACGACAGGTATATTCAGTTCTTTCTGCAAATCAATCGTGTCATTATTCCATTGACCGATGATGGCGTCGGCTTTCCATTCTTTGGCCCATTTCAAAATGCCTTGTTCACCATGCATTGCGCTATAATAAGAAGGTAGCCGGTAAAATAGCCAGGGGCCGTTCTCTTTGGAGTATTGTACAAGACCCCGTAGCAGCTTCCTGTCGAACTCACTGGAATAGTCTATCAGTAGAAGAATCTTGATCATAGTTTTATGTTTTTCTTAAGTATATTGTAGGAATGGCACAAATATAGAAGAATTCCTTTGTTTTCCTATAATAAAGAGTTAATTTTGTAGCAAGAAAAAGTAGTCTGACACCCGGGTCTTGGTCATGCCGACACCCGGGTCTTGGTGTGTCTGACATCCGGGTCTCGGTATGACTGACATCCGGGTGTCAGACAAACTATTATTGCTAAATAAATAAAGAAAGGATTATAAGATTATGTCTATCCCTTATGTAGTGCGAAAGAAAGCGGATTTAACGTCCGGAGAAAGGAAAGAGTTATGGTACGGTGTGCCAAGTAAAATGCAACGGAAAGGTGGAGTGAAAAACAAAGAACTTGCAGTGCGTATGGCAAAGTCGACAGGTTTCCATCGTGGCCAGATAGAAGGAATCTTGTCGGAACTGGTTGAAAGCATCCAGGAACTACTATCTTCCGGACATTCGGTGACGATTGAGGGGCTCGGAACATTTCAAACGGCATTGACGAGTCCGGGATGCGATTTCCCGGAACAGGTGACGCCGGGAAAGGTCTCTATCTCCCGCGTCTATTTTGTTGCGAACTCCAAATTTAGCCGTGAATTGAAGAAAACAAAGTGTATGCGCATACCTTTTAAATATTATATGTCCGAAAGTATGTTGACTAAAGAGATGAAGAAAGCAGATAAGGAGACAGAACTGGTGGAATTCGAGGTAGAAGGACTGGAAATCGGTGAAGAAGTTCAGGAATAAGATAAATTAATACCCTCCCTGTCTTATTTATGAGATAAATGCCTATCTTTGTGGCACTTTTTACGAAAAAAAGGTAATTCAAATTAATAGATATAGAAAAGAAAATGGCACAAGAAGACGTTTTTAAGAAATTAGTATCACACTGTAAAGAATACGGTTTTGTGTTTCCCTCAAGCGATATCTACGACGGACTGGGCGCGGTGTATGACTACGGACAGATGGGTGTTGAACTGAAAAACAACATTAAAAAATACTGGTGGGACAGCATGGTGTTGCTGCACGAAAACATTGTCGGCATTGACTCTGCAATCTTTATGCACCCTACCATCTGGAAGGCTTCCGGACATGTAGACGCATTCAATGACCCTTTGATTGACAATAAAGACTCTAAAAAACGTTATCGTGCTGACGTGTTGATCGAAGATCAGCTGGCAAAGTATGACGATAAAATCAATAAAGAAGTAGCGAAAGCTGCCAAGAGATTCGGCGAATCTTTTGATGAGGCTCAATTCCGTTCAACTAACGGACGTGTATTGGAACATCAGGAAAAACGCGACGCACTTCACACTCGCTTTTGCTAAAGCTCTGAACGATGGTGATTTGGAAGAACTCCGCCAGATTATCATTGATGAAGAAATCGTATGCCCGATCTCCGGTACTAAGAACTGGACAGAAGTTCGTCAGTTCAATCTGATGTTCTCCACCGAAATGGGTTCTACGGCCGATGGCGCCATGAAAATTTATCTGCGTCCGGAAACTGCACAGGGTATTTTCGTAAACTACCTGAATGTACAGAAAACAGGTCGTATGAAAGTTCCTTTCGGTATTGCACAGATTGGTAAGGCTTTCGGTAACGAGATCGTTGCCCGTCAGTTCATCTTCCGTATGCGTGAGTTCGAACAGATGGAAATGCAGTTCTTCGTAAAACCGGGAACAGAGCTTGACTGGTTCAAGAAATGGAAAGAAATCCGTTTGAAATGGCATAAGGCACTTGGCTTCGGTGATGCAAGCTATCGTTATCACGATCACGATAAACTAGCTCACTACGCAAATGCCGCTACTGATATCGAATTCCTGATGCCGTTCGGATTCAAAGAAGTGGAAGGTATCCACTCTCGTACTAACTTCGACTTGTCTCAACATGAGAAGTTCTCCGGCAAGAGCATCAAATACTTCGACCCGGAACTGAATGAGTCTTATACTCCGTACGTAATCGAAACTTCTATCGGTGTTGACCGTATGTTCCTTAGCATCATGAGCGCATCTTATTGCGAAGAGCAATTGGAGAATGGTGAAAGCCGTGTGGTTCTGAAATTGCCTGCTGCTTTGGCTCCGGTGAAACTGGCTGTTATGCCGTTGGTCAAGAAAGACGGTCTGCCTGAAAAGGCCCGTGAGATCATCGACGCTCTGAAGTTCCATTTCCACTGCCAATATGACGAAAAAAGACAGTATCGGCAAGCGTTATCGTCGTCAGGATGCCATCGGTACTCCGTTCTGCGTGACGGTGGATCATCAGACATTAGAAGATAACTGCGTGACATTGCGTAACCGTGATACCATGCAGCAGGAGCGTGTCGCTATCTCTGAACTGAATAACATTATTGCAGACAGAGTAAGCATCACTTCTCTATTGAAAACTTTACAATAAACCTTTAACGAATGAGTAAAAAAATCTATTTATTCTCCTTAGTATTACTGGCTTTTGCGTTCACTGCTTGCAGTGAGACGGAAGAGACGAGTCGTTATGATAATTGGCAGGCACGTAGTGTGGCTTTTATAGACTCGATCGCTAGTGTGTATGATAGTCCTGAAAATCAGGCTTTAGCTAAGAATGATCCGGAGAAACTTTATCGTTATCAAGATGAGGTAACTGGTCAATGGATATATGTTAAGAAGGTGAAAAAAGGGACGGGCAAAGAGGTGCCTCAATATACTTCTACAGTAAGTGCACATTATCGTATGTCTTATTTCAATGGAGATGTAGTTCAACAGACTTACACAGGAACAGAACCTACAGACTTTGATTCTCCGGCAAATTTTACTTTGAATGGTGTTATTTCCGGCTGGTCTTATACGCTGATACATATGGTAGTTGGTGATTTTTGGACTTTGTATATTCCTTATCAAAGTGGATATGGCTCAAGCACTAATGATGGTAATCTGCAAGCTTATTCGGCATTAGTATATAATGTTAGATTAGAGAAGATTGTAGAGAGATAATCTTATAACAATATAATAAATATAAATAAGGTGTTGTATCGTTTAGATGCAACACCTTATTTTTTATTTATCTCAATAGCAGAATTTACTTTTTCATTTTTCTACTATATATTTCTTTCCTGAATTTATTTTATACTACTCTCCCTAATCTGCAGATGTGTCGGAATTGTAACCTGTTTGATTGTCTTATTTCCTTTAATCTGATCTATTAATAGTTGGCAGGCAGTTTCTCCCATTTTATAAGTTTGATGAGACACAGCCGATAATTTAGGCTCTACGTAATTGGCGTGTTGTTCGTCCGTATATCCGATGATGGCAATGTCGTCCGGTATACGAAGTCCACGGCTTTTGATAACTTCCATAGCGGCAAAAGCTAAGGTATCATTCATGGCAAGTATGGCATCAGGAGGCTGGGAAGCGACAGCAAGGTCTCTGTGGCAATTTTACCCTCCTCGTAATCAATCTTCCGGCAAACGACTAACTCTTTTTCGATAGGAATCCGATTTTCGCGTAGAGCTTCCAGATAACCGTGCTTTCTTCTCTTTACAATATCCAAGTGATTCGCTCCTCCGATAAAGGCTACCCGTTTGCTTCCATTATTGAGAAGATGTTGCGTTGCCATTTGTGCAGATTGCACTCCGTCCGCTACAACTGAAGAAAATTGTTCGGTCAAACAAACGCGGTCGAATAGGATAAGTGGCATATTGATGTTTTTCAAGGCGGATAAGTGGGAAAAATCGGTTGTTTCTTGAGATAGGCAGGCGATAATACCCTCTACCCGCATATTCACCAGATTCTCAATATTCCTTTTTTTCATGTTCGTACGACTCATGCGACGTGGTGATAATCACGAAATATCCGTTGGCAATGGCCATATTTTCTATTCCGTTCAGAATAGACGCAAAGAAGTGAGTCACAATATCCGGAACTACTACTCCGATGATGCGCGGTGCATTCTTCCGTAAGCTCATGGCAAAAAGGATTGGGACGGTAGTTCATCTCTTTGGCCAGTTCTTTTTTGCTTTAGCACAAAGTTCACGGCTGATTTCCGGACTATCTTTTAGGGCCCTGGATACAGTAGGAATTGATACTCCCAATGCTTGAGCGAGGTCTTTGAGTGAAGTATGTTTCCGGTATTTCATTTGAAGGTCTTTTACTTTGATTCTTTTTACAAAGAAAGCACATTCCCGGAAAATTAAAAACATCTGAAGCAATTTTTTTACGTAAACCGTTACGTTGGTTTTTCGACTGTTCTCTGCTGCACTGAAACCATTCCTTACCTACTTTTGTCACATACAAAATGATTTAAAACCTAAAAGTTATGCAATACCATGAAATCGGAAAAACAGGGATGAAAGTGTCATCTCTTAGTTTCGGAGCTTCTTCCTTAGGAGGAGTTTTCCATGATTTGAAAGAAAAAGAAGGCATTCAGGCCGTGTTCACAGCTGTTGAATCGGGAATGAACTTTATAGATGTCTCTCCTTATTACGGACATTACAAAGCGGAAACTGTTTTAGGAAAGGCGCTTAAAGATCTTCCTCGCGACCGTTATTACCTTTCTACCAAAGTGGGACGTTATGGAAAAGATGGAGTGAACCTGTGGGATTACTCTGCAAAACGTGCGACGGAAAGTGTGTACGAGAGCATGGAACGCTTGAATATAGATTTTATCGACCTGATTAATGTGCACGATGTGGAATTTGCCGATTTGAATCAAGTGGTCAATGAAACACTGCCGGCTTTGGTCGAGTTGCGTGAAAAAAAGGTGTGGTAGGTCACGTAGGAATTACTGACCTGCAACTGGAAAAACTTGAAATGGGTCATCGATCATTCACCCAGCGGTACGATTGAATCTGTACTTAGCTTCTGCCATTACTGCCTGTGTGATGATAAATTAGCAGACTTTCTGGACTATTTTGAATCCAAAGAAATCGGTGTGATTAATGCTTCTCCGCTTTCAATGGGATTGTTGAGTGAACGTGGTGTTCCTGTCTGGCATCCGGCTCCCCAACCATTGGTAGAAGCTTGTCGTCAAGCCATGGAACATTGCAAGGCAAAAACTATCCGATAGAGAAACTGGCTATGCAATTCTCCGTCAGCAATCCCCGTATAGCAACGACTTTGTTTAGTACGACTAATCCGGAGAATGTGAAAAAGAACATCGCTTTCATCGAAGAACCTATTGATTGGGAACTCGTTCGGGAAGTGCAGGAGATTATCGGAGAACAGAAACGGGTAAGCTGGGCAAATTCATAAAACAGAATCATTTGTATGGACTATACAATTATTGATGCGCACGCTCATCTGTGGATAGAGCAGAACACGGTAGTAGATGGTTTACCCATTCGTTCTTTACAGAATGGACGTTCGGAATTTATGGGAGAGATTCGCCAGATGCTTCCTCCTTTCATGGTGAATGGGGTGAATGATGCGGAGACGTTTCTTTCGAATATGGATTATGCGCAGGTAGCTGCCGCAGTCATCACGCAAGAATTTATTGATGGAATTCAGAATGATTATCTGGCAACAGTAGAGGAACGTTTTCCCAATCGTTTTATTGTTTGCGGCATGTGTGAATTCCGTAGACCGGGATTTCTGAATCATGCCAAGGAACTTATTGATAATGGCTTTAAGGCAATCAAGATTCCGGCACAACGGCTATTACTGAAAGAAGGAAGAGTGATGCTGAACAGCGAAGAGATGATGGAAATGTTCCATTATATGGAAGATGAGGACATTCTGCTTTCTATTGATCTAGCCGACGGAGCCACACAGGTTCCTGAAATGGAGGAGATTGTTCAGGAATGTCCGGATTTGCGGATAGCTATCGGACACTTCGGAATGGTGACACGGCCCGACTGGAAAGAGCAAATCCGTCTGGCGCGTCATTCCAATGTGATGATTGAATCCGGTGGAATTACCTGGCTTTTCAATGACGAGTTCTATCCTTTTAAAGGAGCGATAAAAGCCATCCGTGAAGCGGCAGATCTGGTAGGAATGGAAAAACTGATGTGGGGCTCGGATTATCCGCGTACCATCACAGCGATCACCTACAAAATGTCTTATGATTTTGTGGTGAAGTCTTCTGAATTGACGGAAGAGGACAAAAGACTCTTTTTAGGAGAGAATGCCCGGAATTTCTATGGATTTACAGATCTCCCCGTGCTTCCTTACATTAAGAACATGTCCGAATGATTGAGAAAACAATCTTATCGTGAAACTATATTCATGCCATGAAAAAGAATACATATACAATACCTTTAGCTTTGGTTTTCTGCCTTTTCTTCTTGTGGGCGATAAGCAGCAATCTGCTTCCTACAATGATCCGGCAATTGATGAAGACCTGTGAACTGAATACCTTTGAGGCTTCTTTTACAGAGACAGCCTATTGGCTTGCCTACTTCATTTTTCCTATTCCGATAGCTATGTTCATGAAACGATACAGCTATAAAGCAGGAATTATATTCGGACTTATCCTGGCCGCTATCGGGGGGCTGCTATTCTTTCCTGCCGCCATTTTAAAAGAATATTGGGCTTACCTCTGTATCTTCTTTATTATCGCTACGGGAATGTGCTTTCTGGAGACAGCTGCCAATCCGTATGTAACAGTGCTGGGTGCCTCTGAAACGGCTCCCCGCCGATTAAATCTGGCGCAGTCCTTCAACGGGCTCGGAGCTTTCATTGCCGCCATGTTCCTAAGCAAACTTATCCTTAGTGGGAATCATTACACACGGGAAACGCTTCCTGTAGATTATCCGGGTGGTTGGCAAGCTTATATACAACTGGAAACGGATGCCATGAAACTTCCTTACCTGATATTGGCGTTACTACTCATTGCCATAGCCGTTGTATTTGTCTTTTCAAAGTTGCCGAAGATTGGAGATGAAACTGCTTCTTCAGATGCAGTGACGGCTGATGGCAAGAAAGAAAAACTGATAGACTTCGGAGTATTAAAACACTCGCATCTTCGTTGGGGAGTGATTGCCCAATTCTTTTATAATGGTGGGCAAACAGCTATCAACAGTCTTGTTCCTCGTATACTGCTGCACTTATGCCGGTTTGCCGGAAGATACGGCTACCACTTTCTTTGGACTGTATATGTTGGCTTTTCTTTTGGGACGTTGGATTGGTACAGGCTTGATGGTGAAATTCCGTCCTCAAGATATGCTGTTGATCTATGCCCTGATGAATATCCTCTTGTGTGGTGTCGTGATGATATGGGGAGGAATGATCGGACTGTATGCGATGCTGGCTATTTCGTTTTTTATGTCCATTATGTATCCCACTCAATTCTCATTGGCTTTAAAAGGACTTGGAAATCAGACGAAGAGCGGTTCGGCCTTTCTTGTAATGGCGATCGTTGGTAATGCCTGTCTCCGCAGTTGACGGCTTATTTCATGCATATTAACGAGAACATCTATTATATCGCGTATGGCGTGCCGATGATTTGCTTTGTTTTCTGTGCCTATTACGGATGGAAAGGTTATAAAGTAATCGATTAATAAAATTTTATCAAATACATATCAAATGAAAGCAGTTCAAATTATCAATCCCTCCGAAATGAAGGTGGTTGAACTGGAAAAACCGGTCGTTGGAGCCGGTGAAGTATTAGTAAGAATCAAGTATGTTGGTTTTTGTGGTTCCGACTTGAACACATTCCTGGGCAAAAATCCGATGGTGAAATTACCTGTGATACCGGGACACGAAGTAGGAGCAGTCATTGAGGAAATCGGCCCGGATGTTCCGGCAGGTTTTGAGAAAGGCATGAATGTGACCTTGAATCCGTATACCAACTGTGGAAAATGTGCTTCTTGTCGCAATGGCCGTGTTAATGCCTGCGAACATAGTGAAACATTAGGCGTACAACGGAATGGAGTGATGTGCGAATACGCCGTGCTTCCTTGGACGAAGATTATCCCGGCAGGCAATATTTCATCCCGTGACTGTGCTCTGATTGAGCCGATGAGTGTAGGATTTCATGCTGTTTCCCGTGCTCAGGTGATCGACAACGAGTTTGTGATGGTGATTGGCTGTGGTATGATTGGTATTGGTGCCATTGTACGTGCTGCTTTGAGAGGTGCAACGGTAATCGCTGTTGACCTGGATGATGAAAAGCTGGAACTGGCGAAAAAGGTAGGTGCCTCTTATGTGATTAACTCCAAGACAGAAAATGTGCACGAACGGATGCAGGAGATTACGGAAGGACTGGGTGCTGATGTTGTGATTGAAGCTGTTGGCAGTCCGGTGACTTATGTTATGGCAGTAGATGAAGTCGGTTTCAAGGACGGGTGGTTTGTATCGGCTATGCTAAGAGTGAAGTTGCTTTTCAAACGAAACTCTTTGTTCAGAAAGAACTGGATATTCGTGGTTCCAGAAATGCCTTGCCGGCAGACTTCCGTGCAGTCATCAATTATATGAAAGAAGGAAATTGTCCGGTAGAAGAGTGTTACAAAAATAGCTTTCTCTCTTGAATTCAACTCTCTATACGGTGACTTTTATTGTAAAAAAGGTTGTTTTGTAGCCTCTTTCCAGTGTGTTACATTACAATTACATGAATATTTCTGAATTATTTCGTACTTATTATTCCTGTTTTATTCATTTTTACCTCGTTGGGTGGCTCTACTTTTGCGATGTCAAAACGAAGAAGAATATGAATTTATCACTGAATAAACTGATAGGACAAAGACCGGACATACAATACGGTAAAACGGAAAGACATACTCCTGACTGGCTTTTCATTCTCTGGATGGGTGGTACGGCACTATTGTCTTACTCGTTGGTTTACGCTTTGCGTAAGCCCTTTACTGCTGCTGAGTTTGAAGGGTTGACGGTGGCTGGTATGGATTATAAGATTGTGGTGAGCATTATCCAACTCATCGGTTATGTATGCGCCAAGTTGTTTGGCATTAAATATATTTCGAATTGCAGCCGCAGAATCGGTTGAAGTTCATTATCGGATCTGCTGCCTTGTCTGAAGCCTCCCTGTTGGCGTTCGGTCTGTTACCATTGCCCTATAATATAGTGGCACTTTTCTTTAACGGGCTTTCTTTGGGTTGCATGTGGGGAGTGATATTCAGCTTTCTCGAAGGTCGTCGTACTACCGATATTCTGGCAAGTATTATGGGAGTGAGTATGGCGCTGAGTTCGGGAGTGGCAAAGAGTCGCGGACTTTATGCGCTGAATCAACTTCATGTCAGTGAGATTTGTATGCCTGCACTCGTAGGGGGGTTGGCCTTTCCGTTGCTTTGCTTTATGGGATGGATGATGACCAAGTTTCCTCGTCCTACGGCAGCGGATATTGCAGCCCCGTTCCGTTCGTGTCACTCTCAACGGACAGCAACGTTGGGCGCTCTTCAAACAATATATGCCCTTACTGCTTTTTGCTTTTTGTCGCCAATCTGTTGCTTACTGTACAACGTGATATTAAAGAGGATTTCATTGTCTGTATCATTGATGTGGATACAATTTCTTCCTGGCTGTTTGCCCAACTTGATACCATCGCTACATTGGTATTATTGTCCACGTTTGCCGTACTCGCTTTCTCCGGCAATCATTTGAAAGTACTTTATACATTGTTGGGACTTTCTACCGCAAGTATGGGGGGCTTGGCTCTGCTAGGTAGCGGAGAGGTACAGTTGTCTACTACTTTGTGGCTCTTTTGCAGACGCTCTGTATAGACATTGCTTACCTTAGTTTCCAAACCATTTTCTTTGAAAGGTTCATTGCTTGTTTCAAAGTGAAGGGGAATGGGATTCTTCATTATCACTATAGATTTTGTCGGTTATGTGGGTACGTTAGCATTACTGCTGTTTAAGGAGTTGAAAGCCTCGCATATAGACTGGGCGGTGTTCTATAATGAGATGAGTGTATTTGTAGGCATAACCTGTTGCATCGCTTTTGCCGCTGCGGCCGTCTATGTGATGAAGGCTAAGAAAATCCCTGATACGGGTAGCGCAAGAAAGGTAAATGACATGAATAGTTACAACGAATTATTAACTTCAAATCCAACGATATGATTGACATCAATTACACTAGAATGAGTAATATCAATAACTGCAATATGAAAAAAATAGAATGCGTGATTATGGATTGGGCGGGTACTTCCGTCGATTATGGATGTTTTGCACCGGTAGCGGCTTTCGTGGATAGTTTCAAGCAGATGGGACTGACTGTTACGGCTGCCGAGACACGTGCCCACATGGGGTGACTAAGATTGAAGAGATACGTGCTTTGTTTTCCATTGAACGGGTAGGAAAGGACTTTCGTGAGAAGTACGGACGTGATTATACCGAAGAGGATGTGCAGGAATGCTATAAACGTTTCCAAAAGGTATTGTTCGATACTTTGGAAGATTATACAGAGCCTATTCCCGGTGTGGTGGAGGTGATTGCCAAACTACGTGCTCAGGGAATCAAAATCGGTTCTACTACCGGATATACTCAAAGATGATGGATGTGGTAATTCCTGCCGCAGAAAAGAAAGGTTACAGGATTGATAATTGTGTCACTTCGGACAATCTGCCCGGTGGTCGTCGAAGCCTTATATGATTTATCGCAATATGTGTGATCTGGACGTTGCCTCCCGTTTCTCTGTGCTGAAATATGGTGATACGATTGCAGACATACGTGAAGGTGTGAATGCCGGTGTGTGGAGTGTAGGTGTAATAATGGGAAGTAACGAATTGGGACTGACTGAAGAAGAAACCCGCACTCTTCCGATGGGGAACTGAAATGCCGCATGGCTAAGGTGCGGGACCGTATGTATGCCGCTGGTGCTGATTATGTGGTGGACACGATTGCCGAACTGCCGATGTTGATAGAGGATATCAATGAACGTATGGCATTATAAAAGAAAGAATAATAAAAATAACAAACCGATAAATGAATAAATTTAAGATAATATGAGACCTTATTTACTTTTTGACTCCCGGTCCTCTTACTACAACCGACACTGTGAAACAAGCGATGATGAGCGACTGGTGTACTTGGGATGAAGATTACAATCTTGGTATTGTAGAAGTTATCCGTAAAGAATTGGTGGAGATTGCTACTAGCGCTCCTGACGAGTATACGGCTGTGCTGATGCAAGGTAGCGGAAGTTTTTTTGTGGAAGCCACACTTGGCTCTGTAGTTCGTCCTGAGGATAAACTGTTAGTAGCAGCCAATGGTGCTTACGGTAAGCGTATGGGCATTATTTCCGAATATTACCATATTGATTGTCACGTGATGAGGTTTGAAGAAATAGAACCGGTGAATGCCAATAAAATAGATACTTATTTGAATGAACATCAGGAGGTGACGCATGTGTCTGTAGTACATTGTGAGACTACGACCGGTGTGCTCAATCCTTTGAGGAGATTGCCGCCGTGGTGAAGCGTCACGGTAAGATATTGATAGTGGACGCTATGAGTAGCTTTGGAGGAGTACCCATCGATATGGCAAAGTTAGGTATCGATTTCTTGATCAGTAGTGCCAACAAAGTGTATTCAAGGTGTACCGGGATTTGGCTTTATCATTGCCCGTCGTTCTTTGATGGAGAAATGTAAGGGAATTGCCCGTTCTCTTTCGCTCGATCTTTATGAGCAATGGGAAACAATGGAGAAAGGACATGGAAAATGGCGTTTTACCTCGCCTACTCACGTGGTACGTGCCTTCATGCAGGCTTTGACTGAATTGAAAGCCGAAGGTGGTGTAGAAGCTCGTCATGCCCGCTACTGTGAGAGAACCATCGCGTATTGGTGGAAGGTATGCGCGCTTTAGGCTATAAGACTCTGCTGCCCGATGAACAGCAGTCGCCTGTTATCACCTCTTTCTATTATCCTTCGGCTGACTTTAACTTTAAAGATTTCTATCTGAAACTGAAAGCTAAAGGGTTTGTCATCTATCCGGGAAAGATATCACAGGCAGATACTTTCCGTATCGGCAATATCGGTGACGTTCATCCGACTGACTTTATGAAGCTGATAGAAACGATCAAGGAAAGCTAATCTACGGCTGATGTAACGGATCGGAATGATATTGGATGAGTCCTTCCATCGGGCTTTGCAAAATCTTTCCGATTCTAATACCTGTCTCTTGTGCTGCCTCTTGAAGTATCTCTTTGTAACAATGAGCTACTGATCCTATGAAATGTGCCGGATACTGCGTGTAATCATATTGCATTACATTTCTTCGGAGAAAAGCAATGAAGCTGCCTAGCACTAATTGTCGTATTCCAGGTTCTTCCAGATGTTGTGCTATAAAGGTGACAGGCTTGCCAGAAAACGATTCGGGAAGGGCTGACGGTAAACCCGGTCAATGATTTCGGGAACTGTCAGGTCGAATTGTTTTAGAAATACTTCTTTGATGGCGGGAGAGAGTTGATTCTTCAAGATGTCACCGACTAGTAACTTGCCTAGAACAGCTCCGCTTCCTTCGTCACCCAGGATAAAGCCTAAAGGAGAAATGTGGTTGACAATCTCTTTACCGTCATAGAAACAGGAGTTGGAACCTGTTCCCAGTATACAGGTAATGCCTGCTTCACGACCGCATAGTCCACGAGCGGCAGCCAGCATATCCGAGTAGGCTTTGATATTTCCGACAACAGGTAAACTGTCGGCTATTGCCCGCCGGAGGGTGGGAGCTTTCTCGGGTGTACAGCCTGCACCGTAAAAGTAAACAGAGTCGATTGTTTCCTTCCGGCAATTGCGGCAGGAGGGAATGTGTCAGTTCTTGCTGAATTTCTTCTTCTGATTGGAAGAAGGGATTGAGTCCTTTCGTTCCAATCCTTTTGATGGGTGTATTATCGAGGATGACACACCAGTCGGTCTTGGTAGAACCGCTGTCTGCGATAAGCATCATAGTTTACTGTATATTTTCAGTTTAATATCTTAAATATAATCACGTGAATTTATTGCTTTTTTCCGAAAGAATCATCCAATCGGTTGCGAATCATTAATGAAGCAATAATACCGGGTATCGTACAAATACAAACCCAGATAAAGAAATTGGTGTATCCGAGATGTTCTTGTATCCACCCTGCCTAGGCATACCGGGAAGCATCATTCCAAGTGCCATAAATCCGGTTCCGATAGCATAATGAGCTGTCTTGTGCCCGCCTTCGGCAATATAAATCAGATAAAGCATATAGGCTGTGAAACCGAAACCATAACCCAGTTGTTCGATAGCTACGCAGGTGGAAATCAATATCGGGTTGTTAGGAGTGGCTGCAGCCATCCATACATATAATATGTCGGGAAGGTTGATGGCTAATGCCATAGGTAATATCCATTTCTTGAATCCGTCACGTGAAACGAGAAAGCCGCTGATAATTCCACCAAGTAACAAGGCTATGACACCAATAGTTCCGTATATCATTCCAACTGTTGCCGTGGATAGTTCCAATCCGCCTTTATCGGCATGGTCGAGTAGGAAGGGGAAGCAATCTTGGCTAGCTGTGATTCTCCCAATCGGTAGGTGAGTAAGAAAAAAGAACATGAGACCCAAGTGTTTCTTTTTGAAGAAAGTGACAAAAGTCAGAAGAAAGTCTTCTAATAGCTTACCTGCTGTGAGTCCGGGACGTTTGACATCGGAATCGGGATGGGGAGGATAAAGCGATGGTACAAAGTAAGAGCCAGGAATAATCCGGCCAGGAGGTAGAAAGTGATGCTCCATGCCAGAGGTATATTGCCTTGAGAGGTTTCCAACCATCCTGCAAGCATGACGAGAATACCTTGCCCGAAAATATTGGCGAGTCGGTAGAATGTGTTTCGGATGCCTACAAAGAAAGATTGTTCCTTGTTGTTGAGGCCGAGCATATAAAAACCGTCTGCTGCGATGTCATGGGTAGCCGAACTGAATGCCAATAACCAAAAGAAAGCAAGGGTGAATTGTACGTAATGTGCCGTTGGGATAAAAAAGGCGATGCCTGCAAATCCGGCGGCGATGAACCCTTGCATGGCGATAATCCAGGAACGTTTCGTTTTCACCAGATCGACGAATGGACTCCATAACGGTTTGATAGTCCAGGGAAGATAAAGCCAGGAAGTGTATAAGGCTATTTCCGTATTGGATAATCCCAAACGCTTGTACATGATAACAGCAATCGTCATTACCGCTACGTATGGCAGCCCTTCTGCGAAGTAGAGGGTGGGTATCCAGCTCCAGGGATTTCTTTTTTTGTAGTGGGTGTTGTCATGGCATTCGTTCGATTTTATTTATATTGTTTTTCAAGCGTACTACCGGGGTAATAGTGAGATAGTATTTCTTCATACTTATAACCTTGTTCTCCCATCACGGCGGCACCGATTTGGCAAAGTCCTACTCCATGCCCCCATCCGGCTCCGGTAAGGATGAATCGTGAAGGGAGTTCATCTCCGTACTCCTTGTCTATGACAAAAGCGGAGCTGTAAAGATGGGACGTTGATAGAGTGCGGCGTATCTCCAACTCTTTTCCAATGATGAGTGTCCGTAAGGTTCCTACAATCTTTAGTCGGACAAGACGTCCGGATGTTCCCCGTTCTACAGGAATTAAATCAATGATTTGTCCGAAATCAATCCCTGAACGTTGATGAATCAGTTCTGAAAGCTCTTGTTGCGAATAACTGACTTTCCAACGATAGAAGTCTGCAGTTTCCTGATCGTAATTGTTTAAGATTTGGCTTAGAATTTTTTATCCTGCGTGTTACAGAAAGCAACAGGCGAGGTGCGTATCCATTTATCAGCTTCCGCCTCTATGGTCAAATCGGGAAGTTGTTTTTCAGTCTTGCTATCCCGTTGTCTGATTAGATAAGGATGCTTTACGTTTTCCCAACAATTTTGGAACTCTTCAAAAGCTCCGCCACAACATTTAGAGAAACGGGCATCACAAATCGCTCCTTTATACATCAGCACTTCCCCCGCGTGGCGGAGACTGCTTCGATGGCTTGCGGTGTTGAGGCTCGTGTAATTCCCTGATAACGCTGGCAATGATCATCGGCACATACATCGAAATTTTATGTGCTTCATGGTCATACCATTTTATAAGTTGAGAGTTGAAAGAATGGAGAGTTGACAGGCTGCGCTGTCCGGCTGCAGAGACTAACTCTCAACTCATTTCCATTCTCAACTCTCAACTTACTTATTTAACAGCCAACTTCGGGAAATAACGGCATGTGCCTTTAGTAGTTCTAAAGAAGCAGTAGCACTCATTTCTGATGAAATTACACTGGTAAGATATTCTTCAATGGAAATCACATTGATGGCGGTTAGTTGTTCCCCTTCGACGATGATCTTTAACTCCCCTTTGAATTTCTGGACTTCTTTGCGTTCCCAATGGAAGTTGATTCCGATGGTCACATCTTTCAGTTCAAAGAAAAATGCCCTTGGGGCTCTGAGGCCATTAATGCGCAAGGCGTTGTTTCGTCCGTTATGGGGTGTCCATTCTTTATGATCGATGACGCCGGGAACAATTTCATTCATATTGACATCCGTCATCCTATAAGTGCCGATAACCATTGCGCAATTCTGTTCGTAGAACGCATTGACTATGATTTGAAGAGTCTGTTCATCTTTTGTACAGGTCATCGCTGTCCAGTTGGACAGCAAATTTACCGCACTTTTCATGGTGGACACCTACGTTCCAACAGCCACCGATACCAAGATCATCCCTCTCGGATCACATGAATCAACCGTTTGTCTACACTTAATTCCCGGAGAACTTCGCTGGTTCCGTCTGTCGAGTGATTGTCGATAACGATAACATTGAAGGGAAAAGTTGTTTGCTGGTTTAGAGCCGAGCAGACAGCGTCTTTGATGGTACGGATGCGATTGCGTACGGGGATAATGACAGAAGCCTCATATTCGAAAGATGAAGATGAGAAGTCTACAGGCTTGAAGTATGGGAGTAAATGTCCGCCAAGCCTTTTCAGGTGATTGGTACATGCCTGTTCCATTTCAATCTGTACCTGACGGTTCTTAGGATCTACGTAGTCAAATTGCTTTTCGCCACTTTTCCGTTGGTCGCTTTCTACTTCTGTGTATAGATATTCATTGATATGTACCAACTCGCTCTCTTGAGATATTCTGAGTCGCAAATCGTATAGACCGGCATATTGATATTCTTCTGTTACTTTTCCTATGGCTTTCCTGAGAGTCTCAGTATCAAACAGTAGCACCGAACCGAAATCAAAAATCATCCCGGAGGCTACCGAATTGATAATCAATGACGGAGCTGCCTTTTTACGTCGTCCGTCTGTTGATAATGATCTGCATATACCATGCCTGCATGGGTTATCTCCATCACCTCAACCATTCTTTCGAGGGCAAACATTCCCATGATTAATGCAGTATGTTTGGTGCAAAACAGGGTATAGGTACTATTGGAATGTGATACAATAGCTTTCATCGTCTGTGTGGATTGCATATTATCTACAGGAATGAGCTCACACCCGGGTATACAGACCTCCGTAATGGGGGATGTCAGTAAATAAATCCGATCTACCAGTGCCGATGCACGTAATTTTTTAACTGTCTGTATCGTATCTTCCAGTCTGCCGAAAGGAAGAAAACAGTTGATTGTTGTCTTCATTGTTCTATTTTTTTTTTAGCTGTATGAGTACACGATGTTTCTTAGTCTTGTCTTTTTAATCAGTAAACAAAGCCCGATAAAGGAAACAAGGCGTTAATTATCAGTAACTCGTAACTAATTTGGTAACCGTTGAACCATGCTTCCGAATTTCTTTGCAGGATATAGCAAAGAATAGGAGAAGCGATAGCTACCAACGGAATATATTTATCATAAACTTGTTTCTTGGTGAAGATGCCGAAAGCGAACAACCCTAAGATAGGACCATACGTATAACTGGCCAATGTGTAAATCGCATCAATCACACTGGTGTTGTTCAGCAAATTGAATACAAAGATGACTGCTCCCATCACAACTGCCATACCGATATGTACATGTTTGCGTATTTGGCTAAGTGCCGCATCTCCTTTTCTTTGTGCATGTAAAATATCTACAGTAAAAGAGGTGGTCAGTGCCGTCAAGGCAGAACCCGCCGCAGAATAGGCGGAGGCTATCAGTCCGATAATGAATAATATTCCGACTATGCCGGGAAAATAATTTCCGGTAGCGATCATCGGAAACAACTCATCGCTTTTTCCCGGATTCTCAATGCCTTGCTGTGCTGTAAACGTATATAGGAGTACTCCCAGCATCAGAAAAAGCAGAATGACAAAGAACTGTGAGATTCCACTGGTAATCATATTCTTTTGTGAGTCCCGGAAGTTCTTGCAGCTAAGATTGCGCTGCATCATATCTGGTCGAGTCCGTTCATGGCAATAACGGTGAATACACCTGCCGAGGAATTGCTTGAAGAAGTAACGTTTGTCATTGACATCGTCAAAAAGAATGTCTTGGAAAAGTCACTGTCTGAAATCGTACTAATCAAACCACTGAAATTCAGATGCAGACTGGAAGCAATATAATAGATGCAAAAGTACAACCGACACTACCGGGCAGAATGTTTTTAGAACATCCGTCCATATCAATGATTTCACTCCACCGCGGAAAGTGTAAAGCCATACGATAAATACCGTAAGGATCACGTTCAACAGGAATGGAAGATGAAAAGGAGCAAAGATAAGAAACTGCAATGTCAGACATACGAGAAAGAGCCGGACAGCTGCCCCTAACATCTTTGAAATAAAAAAGAACCATGCCCCCCGTCTGGTAGGAGGAGCTTCCGAACCTGTTCTCAGATATTCATAAATGGAAACCAGGTTCATACGATAAAAGAGAGGAACGAGTACAAACGCAATGATAATTTGTCCTACTATGAATCCCAGCACCATCTGCAGATAAGAAAAGCTGCTTGCCTGTACCATGCCCGGAACGGAAACGAAAGTGACTCCGGAAATGGTGGAACCGATCATGGCAAAGGCAACGATATACCAGGCTGATTTACGGTTTCCTACAAAGAATCCTTCATTGTCGGCTTTGTGTCCTGCTATATAAGAGATAGTGAACAGGATGATAAAGTATGCCACAATAGTAATAGATATAACGGCTGGACTCATATCTGCTGTTTAAATTCATTTGAGGATGAAATATCCCAATCTGTTCATAGTACTTGTTATTGTATGTCCTAAATAAAACGTGGTAAAGATAGTTGTTTTCAATGATACAATCTAATAAACAGATGTGATAAATGAAGGTATATTTCATCCTGCCGGAAGTTCTATAACATCCGTAAATCAAGATTCGTCGGTGGAGATAGCCACAGACTGGATTCTTAGTGGTCTGAAAAGATAGGTTTTTACTGTCGTTTTTTTATGCTGTATTGAGGTTCTTTAATATCTGCTCTTGTTGTACGTGAATTGTAGTTCTCATAGATTTGTATATCTATATCATACATATAATTCCGATACGGTACCGGCAGGTCGACCGAAAACTCTTGCTTCACGGAAGAGTTGTTTATCCGGGTATATACATAAATCTGCGGAGCCTTTTCCGCTTCATACATATAAACAGTATTCATATACTTTCCGCTTCCATCCGGTTCGAGGGCCGGGGGACTGGCAATGTTAAAATAGTCAGAGTCCTGAATACCGCCTCTTAAACCGTCAACGATATGGGTGTAACTTGCCTCATTGGCAATGACAAATGTATTATCTGTGCTCAAACCGGATTTTCCGGAAATGTAAGTGTGATCTTGTACTTGGCGCAAGTACGTTCCGCATTCAATCGCCGAAAGTTTGTATTGGTAAAGTCAAAAGTTCAGTAATTTTCCATACATACAAAAGCCCTCATTCGGGTCTAGCACATGGTTTTTATCCACAGCAGGAGTATTTAGTTTCTTTATGTCGTCCATTGTCTCGACCGCAGATAAATTTGTAATTGCACGCTTGGACAAATCGACGTATCCGCTGGAGC
>VOFD01000132.1_pt1 | contig 76881 bp, 107 predicted proteins | sample 5384101 | NCBI WGS metagenome assembly VOFD01 (sample SAMN12384723, study PRJNA508395) | human gut metagenome | isolation source: healthy gut C | host: Homo sapiens
TCAATACACTTTGCGACACTTCCCGAAACAGTCAGCTTGCACGATGCGGTTTTTCCGTTGTAGGTTTTGTATGTGATTGTTGCTGTTCCTTGAGATTTAGCGGAGATTTTTCCGGTTGAATTAACCGTTGCAACATATGTATTACTGCTTGTCCAAGTACTGCGATAACTGTATGCGTTATTGTTGAGCGTAGCTTTAAGCGTTTTACTCTGTCCGACTTTAAGGGTTGCAGATTTATCAGAAACAGTTACTCTTGAAGGTGCAGATTTGACTGTTACCTTACAAATCGCTTCCTTGCCATTGCTGAGCTTACATCTTATCGTAGTAGTGCCGGCTGTCTTTTGCAGTAACAAGACCGCCTGCCTTTTGGACGGGAGCAATTGAGGTGTTATTCGAGTAATAAAGTCTGTAGTAGGCTGCTGTATTATTCGGAATACTGCTGTTCAAGTCATATTTTTCACCAACACCTAAAGTAATACTCGTTTTATTAAGTGTGATACTGTCAGCACGTTTTTTGACTGTTACGGTACAGCTTGCCGTCTTGCCGTTATATGTTTTGGCTGTAATCTTTGACGTACCGACACCGACAGCAGTTATTTTGCCGTTTTCATCAACCGTTGCAATTTTTTTTATTGCCTGTTGAAAATGTAACCTGAGATAAATTACCATTTGTCACAGTTGTACTTAAAGCATAAGATTCTGTTGTACCTAAGACTATATCCGTTTTATTCAGCTTAATGCCGGTCGGTACAGTAGTAGGCTTTGGAACAGTTGGTTCTGTAACTGCTTCCGTTGTAGGCTCTGTAACTGCTTCCGTCGTAGGCTCTGTAACTGCTTCCGTTGTAGGCTCTGTTGTTGATTCTGCTGTTGTCGGTTGTTCTTCTGTTGGCTCTTTAATCAGACCTACGAGAATCTTCTTTACAAGTGTTGAATCAACAACGGTAATCACACCGTCTTTATTAAGGTCATACAGCTTAATTTGTTTTTCATCAAATGTTGTCATACCTACAACATTCTTCTGAATAAGCGTTGCATCTTCGACTGAAAACTTTTTGTCTGTGCTTACTGCTCCTGCACTAAAGGCACAAAGGCTCACAAGAGTAGTGGCAGTAAGTAAGCCTGAAATAATCTTCTTTTTATCTTCATAACTTTCTCCTTTATAATTTTTTTGCGTTTCTATATATTAGACAATTGAAATGTCGAAAAGGTTCATTTTTACGAAAAAATAAAATATTATTAAAAAGGAGTACATAGACAAGCTACGCATCCGAAAAACATAGCCCTTTTGTTTGGCTTCTTTATTTTAGCATACATTATGTGAAAATTCAATATTTTATAAAAGCTTTCAAAAACTAAAATTCCGATTACTAAAAAATTTAATTATCTAGCTTCGTATTCTTTTATTTTAATTTATTTAAAGGAGATATAGTTATGGACAATAACGATAAGATGATTAGAGCATTAGTGGAGCATTGAAAGAAGACAAATGACCTTGTGGTGGCTTTTGAAGATTTTGACGGTCAAATGCACAGGCATATGATTCATTTGCCAAATGAAGATGTTGACAAAATTCTTAATACCGGGATTATGGTGACGGTTCAATTTATTATGTTGAAAGCCGAAAGAGCTATGCAGGGCAAATTACTCTTGATATTAACGGAAAGAAAATGCGTAAAACCGCCTATGGCAAAACAGAACGCATTGTAAAAACAAATTGCTTGAGTACCGTATTCAAGCAAAATTGAAAAAAACTCGCAAAGCATATTATAACGCATACACCGCAATTGAAGAAAACAAAAGATACAGCGGTAAAATTGACATTACACCGTTTTTAATCTATTTTGCCGATAATGTGTACAATGCATATAACGAGAAAACAACTGACGAAAATCTTCTCCGTGAATACAAAAAGTATCTTGATAACGGTCAAATCACCGAAAAAGAATCCCGGCTTTGGAAATTTGTACTGTCAAATTACGGTACAGACGAATTTTCCACCAAAATGCTTGAAAAAGATTTTCAAAATGCCGCATATGCCACAATAAGAGGATTTGTGCAGAAATTTGAAAGACTCGGTCTGCTTTCATCGACAAAATACGGTACAAGAATCAAATATAAAATAAACACATAAAAAATCCCCCGACAGCGGTTCCCGTTAGGCTGTCGGGGGATTTTCAGTATTAACATCGTGACGGGGACGGAGGCGGTCAAAGCACATCACGAACTTCAAATGCTAATATAATTTTGAATCGTTCTTCAAAGGTTTTGAGGTATTGCCGAGAATCTTTTTGATTTTTGCAAGCTGATAATTTATGGTGTTGCGGTGAACAAAGGTTTCCTGAGCAACCCTCTGAACACTTCCGTCATACTTTAGGTAAAGTCTTAAAAAACTCATATAATCCGTGCCGTTGTCACGGTCATACACTTCAAGCTTTTTGAGATTTTCGTTATAGATACTTTCAAGCAATGAAATATCGTCAACCGCAAGAATCAACTTTTTAACTTCAAGTCGGTCATAGAACATAGGCGTCATATCTGCACGGACGGCAAGCCTTAACATTCTTAAAACAATCCGGTATGTTTTTGGGAGTGATTTCAGCTTGTTATTTGTTTTGCTCACTGCCACATACAGCTTGTTGACACTTATATACCTCTCCTTTTCCGACTGAATTTTTTCGGCTATGCTTTCAATTTCGTCATTGGAAAAGTCATTGAGGACATAGAACATCATGTTGTCAACCTTAAAGCCGCCCCAGTGCTTTTTGTAGGAATAAATTGTTCGTTCAAATGCCGATTCAAGCTTTCTTGAAGAAATATGGTCAGCCATATCGGCTTTCACGCCGATGATTGCATCACCGATTGCTTTATTTCCGTAACCGAGATTGAGGTTTACAAGCTGTGATGACATATCTGTATATCTGTTACCGTCAAAATCGTAAAAGTAAATTCCGTCTGCCTTTGCAACGGGAATCGGATTGAGATTACCCTGCTTGCTCCATGACTGGAGGACATATTTCTTATGGTTTTCAACAATTTTCTCAGGTGTCATAATAATTTCCCCTTTTTAAGATACCAAAAAGATAAACAGAAAAGGAGCCTCCTTTTCAGAAGCTCCTTTGCTTTGCGTCTTTTTTGTTTATGCCATTATTATATCATCAAAATACGGTTATGCAATATTTTTCGGCACAATATTCTTTGTGCTAAAGCACAATGTTTTCGGGGATATTTCTTGAATTTATGACCTTTTCGTCATTTTACATACAAATTTCGTGAAATATCCACTTCTTGTTTGTATGCTGTAATTAACAATTACTCGTTTTTCTTTTTCTTTGTTGTGCCAAGGCTGAGTATAATTACGGAAATGATAATCATTACAACACCTGCGGCACACGGAATTACGACACCGTAAATCATATTGAAACCGCTTTCTGTCGCAGCCTGTCCGCTGATGATTGTATATTCACCTGACGGCATACTGCTGAGTGAATATGTTGTGCCGTCAATTGTAACATTGAAATTTTCCGAACGAATCATTTCGTCTGTAATACCTGCGCTTTTAAGACCGTTATCGCCAAGGTTCATATTTGTGCTTACAACTTCGCCGTTCTTAACGATGATTGTATCACCCTTGCAGCTTTTTGCAATATCAGCACCGATAACAGCCGAATAGTCGCTTGTATTTGTATCAATAATAACAATGCCGCCCTCTGTTCTTGCAACGCAAGCCATGAGGTTATACACACCGTCCTCGCCCTCAACGGCTGTCGGCTCTGAAATGCTCTTGACCTTCATCCCCTTGAGGTTAGCCTTGAACTGCTTTGTTGTTTCGTCATCAATGAAATTTGTGCCAACCTTTTTATCGTCTGACGATGCGATAATCTTGCCGTCAGCGTCTGTCATAACAAATGAATTGATGCCGAGGTTCTTTACAAGTGCGGCATTTGTTTCAGCCGAAGTATTTTCCGTAACAACACTTGCAATTACATTTGCCTGTTCAAAAAGTGAGTTCATAAACTCAAATTTAGTGTAGTTATAGTTATCGCTGTATTCTGTAAGCTGAGCCTTTGCGTCATCAAGATATGTCTGATTTGAGATTTCTGTTTTTGTCGAAAACAAATTGCAAACTACCGAAACGCAAACCATAACAACAGCAACAATAACTGCCGTTACAACTGCAACACCTTTTTTACCGATTTAGAATTACCCATTGTAATCTTCCTTTCAAAATGTTTTGCTTGCATAAAATAATACCATTATTCGACTTTGTTTTCAAGTACGGTTTGTGAAATAATTAACAACTGCACATGATTTGACAATATTCTGCATTAGCCGATTTAGGGATACAGCTCTGCGAAAAAAGATAATTTGAAAAAAAATGATACATCTATGATACAATGGCAATATAAACTGTGTCTTGGAGGTGGGGTTGTTGGCTGACATATTGATTGTTGAGGACGAAAAGAATATTTCAAATCTTATTGAAATGGCTCTTTCTCGGCACGGGCACAAAACCGATTGTGTGTTTGACGGCGAAAGCTGTGCCGATGTTCTGGAGAAAAAGCACTTTGACCTTATTCTGCTTGATGTTATGTTGCCGAAAATCAGCGGTTTCGAGCTTATGGACTACATCAAAGGCTTTGACACACCCGTAATTTTCATTACTGCAAAATCAGATATATCGGACAGGGTTTACGGGCTTAACCTGGGGGCTGACGATTACATAACAAAACCGTTTAACATTTCGGAACTTCAGGCAAGAGTCGATGCGGTACTGCGAAGATACAACAAGGCAAAAACAAAACTCAGCTTTAAAGACATAGTAATTGACACAAATTCAAGAATAGTCACCAAAAACGGAGTACAAATTGACCTTACATTAAAGGAATACGAAATACTTCTGCTTTTTTGTACGCAACAAAAAACATTGCCCTTTACCGTGAAATGATTTACGAAAGGGTATGGAATGAACCGTATATGGGTGACACAAGAACCGTGGATCTGCATATTCAGCGGTTAAGAAAAAAAGCTTGATTTAAAAGACAACATTCAGTCTGTGTATAAAGTCGGTTACCGTCTTGTTGAATAAGCGGAGGGAAAGCCTTAATGAAATTTTCGTGGAAAATATTTTTTATTACTTTTCTTATTATAATTACTTCCTTCGGTGTGGGAGGTTTTCTCCTCATCAACACCGTTTTTACAAACACGCTGAACAACCGCATTGACTCAGCCAAAAGAACAACAATTACATCACAACAGCACTTTCGGTATATGCAGATAACAACAAACCCACCTACGGAAACTGGGAATATCTTCGTACTTCGGCAATAGGATTTGCAAAACAGATTGCCGGCAATTCGGATTCCAAAAGCAAAATCGGTTCAATAAACGAGCTAAGCTTTTCGGCAGAGGATGAATTTGCTCACGGTATGTCGGTAAACTCCAGAAAAAGCAGAATTGTTACGGAAAACAAAAAATACTATATTCAGACAATAAGCAAAATTCAGCTTGTAACCGCAAGGTGTTATATTGAAACGGTTGACGATATAACAAGCGTGTACAGCGACCGTGATATGTACTGCACAATTTATCAGTTCATTCTCATAGGGGTCGCACTGTTTGCGTCAATTTTGCTCGTAATCTTCTCAAAACTTTTGACAAGACCGCTTGTTAAGTTAAAGGATGCGTCAAAAGAAATTGCCAAAGGCAACTTTAATATGAGAGTAAAGGAAAGCCGCGGCATTACATCTTCAACCGAAATAACCGAGCTTTCACAGAGCTTTAACACCATGGCAGATTATGTTGAAGACTACATTGAACAGCTCAAACTTGCCGCACAAAATCGTGACAACTTTATTGCGGATTTTACCCATGAGTTAAAAACTCCGCTGACCTCTGTTATCGGCTATGCGGATATGCTCCGTTCCTACGAAATGGAGCCTGAACAACGCAGAGAATGTGCCGACCTTATCTACAAAGAGGGCAGTCGGCTTGAGGCGCTTTCGCTCAATCTGCTAAACCTTATAGTTTTGAAAAATGATGAAATCAAAACCGTAGACATAAGAACGGACATAATTGCCGATGACACAAAAAAGTCTGTTCTCTTTATTTTGAAAAAAATACGGCGTAAAGCTCAAATTAAATGTTGAAAAAGCAACTGTCAAAGCTGAGCCGTCACTCTTGAAAACGCTTTTGTACAATCTGATAGACAATGCCTGCAAAGCGAGTGAGAGCGGAAAGCCTGTTACACTAACGGGATATGTTGACAGCGACAGATACCGTTTTTGCGTTACCGACAGCGGTTGCGGAATTGCGGAAGATGACCTTGCCAAAATCACCGAACCGTTTTATATGGTTGACAAATCCCGTTCAAGAAGTATGGGCGGAGCCGGACTCGGACTTTCAATCTGCAATGAAATTGCAAAGCTTCACGGCTCAACTCTTGAAATTGTCAGTGAAGTCGGCAAGGGTACGGACATCAGCTTTACGGTAAGCCTTGCCGATAATTCTGAGGAAAGTGAGGATTTTGAAGATGAAATTTAACCTTAAAAATCCGCAAAATATATCATCTGCACTCTGCTCACCTTGACCGTAGTCGCAACCGTTGTGTTTCTCCCCGCTTTTATTATTCGGTAACGGACAATCGGGATTCGGTTGGAAACACGGCGGAAACATTTAAACTTACCGCCGATATAACTACTTTGAGCGGCGGAGAATTTTTGAAACTCGTTTCAAGCGAAGATACCGTTTGGGTTCTTCAAAACAATGCTCCGAAAGCAGAAACTGTAATCAGCTATGCCAAAAAGCGATAAGCAATCTTGCAAATTCGCTTAAAGACACAAATTTATTTTCCAATATTGCAGGCTACATTCCGCAGTTTTTACATTTGACAGCTGCAGCGGTTACAAACTTACAATGCGCGGAACACTTGACGGCAATGTAATCGTTTCGTCCGATTTTATGTTTGTCGCATGCAACTATGCCAAAGAGGGCGCACGATACGGACTAAACATAACAATGCTGTTTGACACGGAAACCTTTACAATTTATGAGCTTAACATTGATACAACCTACCTGTCGGACAGCGGTACCGAGAGTGAAAATCCGCTGTATTCGGTTATTCCGTACAGCGACAGTTATGAACAGGAGTTGTCCGATGCACTCATAAAATACTGGGGTGTCAGTTCCGATTCAATAACGGTTAATGTAAGTCCCGAATCTTTCAGCATCAACATCTGCCCGCAGCCATTTTTGGAATACAGCAAAATAAACAACGAACAATTTGATTATTATGTGTTATGAAACAACTATGATACATTTTTGAACAAACTCAGAAACAAGCCTTTTGTATAGTATAGATACACTTACGAAAGGCTTGTTTTTTTTTTTATGGATATTAAAGAGTATGAGGAATTTTGTAAAAACAGTAAATACGGAAACTTTATGCAGTCGGCAGACTGGGCAAAGGTTAAAAAGGGTTGGATTCCCGAGTATGTTGCAGTTCGTGACGAAAACGGGAAAATCAACGGCTGTACACTTGTGCTTGTAAAGAAAATACCGATTCTCAACACGGCAATGCTTTATGCACCGAGGGGCTTTGTATGCGACACTCACGACAGTAAAACCGTCAGAAAAATATTTGAGCAGATAAAACTGATTGCAGAAAAATATCACGCATACACACTCAAAACCGATCCGCTGATTGACGAAACCGACTTTATCTCGATTAAAAATCTTGTTGACCTCGGCTTTGTTTATCACGGTGAAAAGCAGGGATATGACAACACCCAATGCAGAGAAAATTATGTGCTTGACATAAAAGATAAATCGTGTGATGAAGTTTTTGCAAATTTTAAATCAAAATGGCGGTACAACATCCGCCTTGCAATGAGGAAAGGCGTTGAGTGTAAATTCTGCGGTGAAGATGAGCTTGACGATTTTATGGAGCTTATGAAAGAAACAGGCAGGCGTGACGGCTTTGAAATTCGTTCGGAAGAATATTTCAGAAATTTTTTACAGGCATTTCACGGCAACGCAAAGCTCTGTATCACAAAACTTGACGGAAAAGTTTTGTCGGGTGCATTGCTTGTAAATTATGCAAATGTTGCAAGCTATGTTTACGGCTGTTCATCAAACGAATACAGAAAATATATGCCGAATTATCTTATGCAATGGACGATGATTAAGTACGCAATTGAGAGCGGTTGCCGTACATACGATTTTTGCGGTATTCCCTATTGGTATGACGAAACGCATAAAAACTACGGTGTATATCGCTTTAAACAGGGATTTAACGGCAAAGTCAAAACCTATGCCGGCGAGTTTGACTATGTTTTCAGAAACGGAGTAAATCACATTGCCGACCTTGCACTGAAACTGAAAAAGCTTGTGTGAAATATTCATCTGCGTTGAATTTGCAAACCGTATATGCTAAAATGGAGTGGGTAAAATTATCCCACTCCATTTTGTATCGGAGGAATTTTATGTTCTGCGATTTGCATACACATTCAACATTTTCGGACGGCACATTTTCACCCACGGAAATCGTTTTAAAAGCCAAAGAAATCGGACTTGACGCTGTTGCACTCTGCGACCACAACACGGTTGCCGGACTTGACGAATTTGTTTCGGCAGGTAAAAAGTACGGCGTAACCACCGTTGCGGGGATTGAATTTTCAACCGAATACAATTCAAAGCAGCTGCACATTGTCGGTCTGTTTATCAAGAAAGAAAACTATTTAGACATAACCGAAATTATGGCTGAGTCGCAAAATAAAGGAGGAAAGCAACAAACTGCTCGTTAAAAATCTTGCGAAAGACGGCTATATTCTCGACTATGACAAAATCAAAAGCAGCACGGTTGACGGCTTTGTAAACCGTGCAAACATCGCCGCCGCTCTTATGCAGAAGGGCTATGTTTCTTCTGTCAAAGAGGCATTTCAAACCTTGCTTATGTCGAAGTTCGGCTACTATGTTCCGCCGAAAAGGCCGTCATCTCTGTATATAATTGAAAGGCTGAAAGGTTTCGGTTCAATATCCGTTCTTGCACACCCGTTTCTCAACATGAACGAAGATGAATTGAGAGAATTTCTGCCAAAAGCAAAGATTTGCGGTCTTAACGCAACGGAGGCGTACTATTCGCTTTTTGACAAAGCCGAAACAGAGCTTGCCGAGAAAATCTGTGACGAATACGGTCTTTTGAAAAGCGGCGGAAGTGACTTTCACGGAGCGACAAAACCCGATATTTCGCTTGGAGTCGGAAAAGGAAATCTTGCGATACCGACAGAAATATACAAGAATCTTGCTAATTGTTATCACAACTTCCGATTATAAAATCATCGTCATTATGCAATGCTCCCTGCATTTTACAAACACAACAATTTAATTTCGACTCAAACAACACAAAACAGCGATGAAGAATAATCACCGCTGTTTTGTGTTGTTGGTTTAAAATTTTTTCAATTCAGGCTTATTTTATTTTAAGTGAAATATCAAAAGCCTTAACCGAATGAGTGAGCGCACCCATTGAAATGATATCGACACCGGTTTCGGCAATTTCACGAAGAGTTTCGTCGGTAATGCCGCCGCTTGCCTCAAGAAGTGCCTTGCCTGCCGTGATGTCAACAGCCTGTTTCATAAGCTCGGGGCTCATATTGTCGAGCATAATAACATCAACGCCTGCCTCAAGAGCCTGATTGAGTTCGTCAAGGTTTCTTACTTCAAGCTCAACCTTGGTCATATGACCGAGTTTTGATTTAAGCTTTGAAACAGCGTTGGCAATTCCGCCGCCTGCGTCAATGTGGTTATCCTTGAGCATTGCGGCATCGGAAAGATTGTAACGGTGATTTCTTCCGCCTCCGACCGTAACGGCATACTTCTGGAGCGGACGCATACCCGGGAGTGTCTTTCTTGTGTCGGCAATAGAAGCCTTTGTACCGCTGACAATTTCAACAGCCTTGTTTGTTGCGGTTGCAATGCCGCTCATATGCTGAATAAGGTTAAGAGCAGTTCTCTCGCCTTTTAAAATTGTTCTTGTCTTGCCGTGAATTTCAGCGATGATTTCGCCCTTTACAAGCTTGTCGCCGTCATGCTTATAAACCTTTGCCTCAAAACCGTTTGGCTGAAGAATTTCAAACACACGGAGCGCAACCTCGATACCGCAAAGAACACCTGAACTTTTTGCAAGGAAAATTGCCGTATTTTCCTGACTTTCATCAATAAGGTAATCGGTTGTTGTGTCAAGATAGTTGATATCCTCAAGCAATGCGGTTTTGATAAGATTGTCTACGTAAATGCTGTTAAGTGTCATCAGTCTGTACCCTCCATAATTTCATCAAAAATGATACTTGCAACAATTGCCGCACTTCTTGCCTCAACAAGATCGGAATTGATTTCGTACTTTTCTGCAAACAGCTCACTCATAATCTCGTGAATCTGCTTACTGCTTTCTTCATATTTTTCAGGCTTCGGAAGAACAAAATATGCATCCTGCAAAATCTCTCTGATTTTTGAACGACAGCCATGCGGCATGGTCTTGCCCTCAACAGGGCGGTAAACAGGTTCTTCACCAAGAGTTCTTCTGCCGAATTTGTTGATTTTATCCGTAATATCAAGAGCGGCTGTTCTTGAATAAACAAGCGCCTCAAGGAGTGAGTTACTTGCAAGACGGTTTGCACCGTGAACACCTGTGTGCGAGCACTCTCCTGCGGCATACAAGCCCTCAACGGTTGTGCGTGAATGAAGGTCAACATCAATACCGCCCATAAGGTAATGCTGGCACGGAAATACAGGGATTCTGTCCTTTGTAATGTCAACACCTTCTTCAAGGCATCTTTCATAAATCATCGGAAAACGATTTCTTACAAAATCAGCCGGCTTGTGGGTTATGTCAAGATAGAAATTCTCGCTGTTTGTCTTGATTGATTCAAGCATAACCGCATTTGAAACAACATCTCTCGGAGCAAGCTCTCCTCTGCTGTCATAATTTGAGGCAAATCTCTCGCCGTTGCAGTTGAGCAGAACCGCACCCTCACCACGAACAGCCTCACTTATAAGAAAACGCTCTCTGCCATAATCAGCCGCAAATGCTGTCGGGTGAAACTGTATTCTCGAAAGATTTTTAATTCTTGCACCAAGCATATATGCAAACGCAATGCCGTCACCCGTTGCGATTGCGGAGTTGGTTGTATATTTATAAACCCTGCCGATACCGCCTGTTGCAAGCAGACAGTAGTTACAGCCGTAGTGAAGCTTTTCACCGTTTCTCAAAATGCTTATATAAAAACCGTTCAGCACCTTGTCAATTGAATAAACAAGAGCGTTGTCACACACGGTAACATTTTTTAGCTGAGTAACCTTTGCGATAAGTCCGTCAACAATTGCCTTGCCTGTTGAATCCTTATGATGAACAATTCTGTTCCTGCTGTGACCTGCCTCAAGAGTTTTGCACATTGTGCCGTCCTCGTTAAGGTCAAAATCAACACCGAGGTCTTTTATTTTAAGAACATCCGAAGGTCCTTCGGTAACAAGCTTTTCAACAGCAGAAAGAGTATTTTTATACTTTCCCGCAATCAATGTATCCGTAATATGCAGCTTGTAGCTGTCGTGAACCGTATCAAGCACACACGCAACACCGCCCTGCGCAAGAGAGCTGTTTGAAAGCTGAAGTTCACGCTTTGAAACAAGAAGAATATTCACGCTTTCGGGAAAATTAAGTGCCGCATAAAGTCCTGCCGCACCTGTGCCAACGATTACAACATCAAATTTATTATCCATTTCCAAGTTCCTTTGAAAAAAAATTTATCTATTACACACGGCATCACACAAAATACCGTTTACAAATTTGTACCTGTATATTATACTACTAATTGTAAGATTAGTAAATACAGTAAATAATTTTGAAAGGGCGATTATTATGGCTGAAAATACAATTCCGAACGATCCGATGATTCTTTTAAGCTTTGTTAATACAAAGCTGCGTGATTTCTACCCCAGCCTTGATAAAATGTGTGACGATCTCGGTTGCAGTAAAGAAGAAATTGAAAGCAAGCTTTCTGCAATTGACTACAAATACAACGCAGAACTCAATAAATTTGTCTGACAGCAAAGGAAAGTCCGTTTTATCGTACAGTTCATTTGATATGATTAACATATAGGATATCCCATATGTTAAGGAGGAAATTTATGGGCATTTTCGATTTTGAAAGATTGTTTGATTTAAACCATGACGGAATGCTTGATCCGCTTGAAAAAGGTCTTGAGTTCACCGTGATTGAAGATATTATGCATGATGATGAAGATAATGACGACTTGTTTTCGTCTGATTTGGATGATGAATTTGACACGGATTTCGGCGATGATTTCTGATTTTATTCTGCAAACAATTTAATCTTCAAGCAAAAAGCGAGATGAATTTTTCGATTGAATTCATCTCGCTTATATTTTTATTTATCGTGATTCTGTTCAAGCGTTACAGCTTGTAATTGTCCATAACCTTTTCCAAGGTCTTGTAATCATCATCGGAAATTTTATACACGGTTGAATTGTCTTTGTCAACACAGATTTTGTCAGCACCGCCGACACGGATATTGTGGGTAACAATTCCGTCTTTGCGTGTTTCAATAAGGATTCCGCCGTCAAACTCACCGCTTGTACCGCCTGTTTCGGCTGATTGCAGAATATTCTTGACCGTCTTGAAATCAACCTCGCCAAGCACGGCGGTTGACTCGTCCGACATTACGACAGTTATTTCATCAACATCGGAAAAATTAACCTTGTCTGTAATTTTCGTATCACCGCAACCGCAAAGCATTACCGCAACGGATAACATCATCACAAAAGCCAAACAAACCGCTCTGAATTTTTTCATATAATCTCCCCCACAACTAACTATTGATTATGAGAAAAGTATAAATAATAATTTTCGCAAAGTCAACGCCTAAATACGCCGACTTACACTTTGTTCAAGCCTATTGCGTCACTTCTTTTGAAAATGAAAAAGGCTTTTTATCAACCGGGAATTTTTGCGACGGATAAATTGTTGTATTGCCGGATGCGATAAAACTGATGAGGACTGCAAGCACAAAATACGGGGCGGCAGACGCACCGAAAACTTCGATACCGAGAACGATTGCTGTAATAGGTGTGTTGATTGCTGCGGCAAAAACACATACAAATCCGATTGCCGCAAAAAATGTGGGATCAAATCCGCAGACGCATCCGAACCAACTGCCGAATGACGCACCCATATCAAACATAGGAGTAACCTCTCCTCCCTGAAATCCTGCACCGAGGGTGAGTACGGTCAAAAGATATTTTGCCGGCATATCGTACCATTTTGCATCGCCCTTAAAGGCGGTGTTCTGCATCCATGTGCTTAAGCCCTCAAAATCGTTAAGTCCCAAAGCGAAAATTAAAAGGCTGACGATTGCCGCACCTACTGCTGCGGCAAGAAGGTAGTTCTTGAAAATTTTTGAGTACGCAAGTTTTACATACTTTATTCCGAGTGCAAACAGCTTGCCGATTAAGCCGAGGCAAACTGCCGCAATTAAAAATACAAAAAGAAATCTTGCGTCAAAATCGGGGATTGACGAGATTGCATATCTTTCATGTTTAAAGCCGAGAAGCTGTGTAACAAAATTTGCAAGATATGAACACGCAAAGCACGGAATTACCGCACCTGCCGACAATCTTCCGACACAGCAGACTTCCATTCCGAAAAATGCACCTGCAAACGGTGTGCCGAAAATCGAACCGAATGCAGAGCTGATTCCGCTGAGAACGATTGTACTTCGGTCATTATTTTTAAAGCCGAGATAATCGGCAACATTACTTGTCAGCGAACCGCCAATCTGAACGGCAGTTCCCTCTCTGCCGACGGAACCGCCGAAAAGGTGGGTTATGCAGGTAAATATAAATGTCAGCGATGCAAGTCGCTTTGGCACTTTTTCACCGTCATTTGCACTCTCAATAATAATGTTGTTGCCCATTGACGACTTTCCGCCGATACGCTTATATACAAAAGCGGTCACAATACCTGCTACGGGCAAAAAGATATAGCACAGCGGAAAGAAGCTCCTGAAATCTGCCGCATAATCAAGACATTTCAGAAATGCAAACGATATGAGTCCCATCACAACGGAACAGCACAGAGATGTTGCAAGCACCTTAAAATCAACAAATTTGTTCTTCATAAATTTCCTCCTCAAAATTTCCGCACAAAGAACATCGCATAAAAAAAGCCAATGCCTCTGTTCAAAAAACAGAAGTCATCAGCAAAAGCGGTTTCGACAAAAGCCGTGGGAGAACCTCATTCCCATTCATATTGACATATATAGTATATACCGAGCAAGGTAATTTTTCAAGTGATTTCGACAATTTTTGTAATTTTCCAAAAATCACCTTGCAATTATTTTATTTAAGCAGTATGATACTCTATACCAAGCGGAAGAATATTTATTATTAAAAGAATCGGAGGCTGATGATATGTGTACAGCGGCAACATATAAAAAACAAAAGACTTTTACTTTGGCAGAACGCTTGATTATGAATTTTCATACGGTGACGAAATTACAATTACTCCACGAAATTTTCCGTTTAAGTTCCGCCATACAGACGAATGCAACAGCCACTTTGCGATGATTGGCATGGCTCACATTGCAGATGGTTATCCGCTCTATTACGATGCAATGAATGAAAAAGGCTTGTGTATGGCAGGGCTAAATTTTGTGGGCAATGCCGTATATTTTGAACCGAAAAACGGCAAGGAAAATATTGCACAATTTGAATTCATTCCGTATATACTTTCACATTGCGACAGCGTTTTGCAGGCAAGAAAAAAGCTTGAAAACCTTAACATAACAAATACGCAGTTCAGCGACAAGCTCCCCTGTGCTCAATTGCATTGGATTATTTCCGACAGAAACGAATCGCTTACAGTTGAATCAACAAATGACGGACTCAAGGTCTATGACAACCCTGTCGGTGTGCTGACAAACAATCCTCCGTTTGACATTCAGATGTTCATGCTCAACAACTATATGTCACTCTCACCAAAGCAACCCGAAAACAACTTCGGCAAAAGTGCCGAGCTTACCACATACAGCCGTGGAATGGGTGCAATCGGACTGCCGGGCGACCTTTCATCCGCATCCCGTTTTGCAAAGGTTGCGTTCACAAAGCTGAACTCCTTTTCGGGTGACAGCGAGAGCGAAAGCGTGAGCCAGTTTTTCCACATTCTCGGTTCTGTTGACCAGCAGAGAGGTTGTTGTGAGGTTTCAGACGGAAAATATGAAATCACACTTTACACCTCCTGTTGCAATGCCGACAAGGGAATCTACTACTACACCACCTACAACAATCACCAAATTTGTGCGGTTGATATGCACAAAATCGACCTTGACATAGCCGAACTTACCGCATACACACCCATTACGGAAGGTAAGGTTTTATTTCAAAATTAAATACAAAAATTTCAGCCGTACACTTTTGAAATGTACGGCTGTTGTTTTATTTATTGTCTTTCTTCTGTTTTTTATGCTTATGCTTTTTTGAGATGCACCTCGGGAACAGCGACAGTATCATAAACAACCGTGCTGTCTGTGTTATCCTCGGCAACATCATTCTGCTTTACTTTGCCCGTGTGAATCTCGGGAAAAGCAAGGTTTTCGGAATCAAATGTAAATTTCCTGTCCTTCATAATACCTGCCTCCGATTCTAAATGCAATTTATAAAGAATGTTATCGTCAGACTGTTCAGGAAGTCGGCAAACAAACTGCCGACAATCGGAACAATAAGATAAGCCTTAACGGACGGTGCGTATTTTTCGCAGATTGCCTGCATATTTGCCATTGCATTTGGCGTTGCGCCCATACCAAAACCGCAAGTACCTGCCGCAAGAACAGCTGCATCGTAATCTCTGCCCATAATGTTGAACACAACAAAATATGTGAAAATGAACATAAGAACAACCTGACCTGCAAGAAGTATAATAAGCGGAAGCGCAAGGTCGGCAAGCTGCCAAAGCTTGAGTGTAATCATAGCAATACCGAGGAAAAGTGAGAGACATATACCGCCTAGGTCATTAATCTCGCACATATGAATAGTGATTTTACCCGTGTATTCACCGATGTTTCTCATAATTGCAGCAACAATCATTGCACCTATATAAATCGGGAATGTCATGCCCGTAAGTGAAAGCAAATCTGAAACAACCGTACCGAGTCCGACCGCTATAATCAGCTGAAATACTGCCGGAGCATACATTGAAAAATGTCGTTCGTGTTTTTTCTTCTTCTTCAACAAGAAGGCTGTCATCCTCTGTTTTGATTGTGGCAATAAGGTTGTGCTTTTTAATAAGTCTGTTTCCGACAGGTCCGCCCATGAGTGAGCCTGCGATAAGACCGAATGTTGCAGCGGCAGTACAAACAGTTGTCGCACCCTGAACGCCGAAATCCTCAAGTACAGGACCGAAAGCGCCCGCCGTACCGTGACCGCCTACCATAGGAATTGAACCCGTCGTCATACCCGTGAGCGAGTCAAGTCCGATCAAATTTGCAAGTCCGATTGCAGAGAAATTCTGCATTACAATGAGCATAATTACAAGAAACAAAAAATACGATAAGGGATTTGCCTCCGCTTTTCAGCACCTTGAGATTCGCCTGAAATCCGACTGAGGTAAAGAAAAACACCATGCAGACTTCCTTTAGAGTATCATCAAAATCAATTACCGCAACACCTGTCATATAGAGAACCAGCGTAAGAATTGCAAAAAGCAAACCACCGATTACAGGTGCAGGTATACAAAATTTCTGCAAAAACGATATACGCTTTTTTCAGAAATGCACCGGCCATCAGAACAATCACAGCAACTGCGATTGTCTGATACATATCAAGAGTTATATTCAATCAGCACCAATCCTTTCGCAGTTATCCTGCTGTTTTTACTGTTATTCCTCTTTCGGAATAATATTCTGCCGCACCCTTGTGAAAAGGAATTTTAACACCTTCAGCGGCTTTTTCAAGCGTTATGTCAACATCCGCCGAAACAGTCAGCTGAAGTTCCTGCGCATTGTCAAAGACAAGCTGTGTAAGCTTCTTCACCTGTTCGTCTGAAAGTCTGTCATTCACAATCAGAACAGCCTTTACCGCAACTGTGCCGACTTCATCACTCTGCCCGTGGTAAGTGTTTTTCGGAATTTTGCAGTCAACATAGCTGTAGGTGTTTTTAAGCTTTTTAACAGCTGCGTCATCAATTCCTATAAGCTTGATGTCACATTGCTTTGAAAGTTCCTCAACAACTGTTGCATTAAGTCCGAGTGTAAAGAATGCCGCATCAATTTCGCCGTTCTGTAACTGTTTTGCGGCATCGGCATAATTAAGATTTTTTTCCTTAACCATTTTTGAGTTAAGCCCGTATGCCGAAAGAATCTGCTTTGCGTTAAGCTCCGAACCCGATTCTTCTTCACCTATGCTCACGGTTTTGCCGAGCAAATCATCAACACTGTTAATATCAGAATCTTTTCTTACAACGATATGACAAGCCTCTGTAAACATACCTACAACAGCGCTGTAGCCCTCAAGACTGCCGGATTTTTCAAAATTATTTTCGCCGTTAAATGCATCGTGTGCAATGTCGGACTGAACAATTGCGGCATCAAGATAATTCTGTGAAAGCAAGCGAACATTTGCCGCAGAACCGGCTGTTGTCTTTGTTTCAATTTTCAGAGTGCCGTCAGCATCGGCAATCGACTTTATCGAATTTGCCGCTTCGTTATAAATTCCGCCGGTACCTGCCGCACCGAATCGGATTGTTTCACCGCCTGATGAACAGCTGCACAAAAGAACAGTCATCAAGGCAATCAAAAGTGCAAGTAGTTTTTTCATTTTTCCGCCTTCTTTGCTTTTGGATTTCGCTCAAAAAAAGAGAAATTGTAAAAGCACAAAAGCTCACAATTCCCCTTTATTCCGTTCAAATTATACCATAACAGAATTGCCGTTGTCAAACGAAAAGGCACTCCCGAAAAGGAGTGCCTCATTACATCAGAATGTATTACTTGTTGAAAATTGACATAATATCATAGAAGGTATCGTCGTCATCATCAGTCTTGTCCTTTGTTGTTGACTTTGGCTCTTCCTTAGCCACAACAGGAGCTGACGCTGATGAAACTGCATCCGTAAGATTCTTCTTAGCAATCTGACCATCTGCGTTAAAGCCGGTTGCAATAACCGTCACGCTGATAGCATCTTCCATTTTGTCGTCAATAACAGCACCCCAAATGATGTTTGCATCATCTGAAACCTTATCCTTAATCATTGTTGATGCGGCATCAATATCATCAAGACTAACATCGGCAGATGCTGTGATGTTGATAATAAGACCCTTTGCGCCGTCAATTGAAGTTTCAAGAAGCGGACTTGAAATAGCCATATCTGCGGCAACGGTAGCCTTGTCCTTGCCTGTTGCACTGCCCATACCCATGTGAGCGTAGCCTGCGTCCTTCATTACGGAAGTAACATCGGCAAAGTCGAGGTTTACAAGACCCGGGAGAAGGATAAGGTCAGAAATACTCTGAACACCCTGTCTGAGAACATCATCGGCAATAGCAAATGCGTTTTGGAGAGTGATGCTTGTATCCGAAACATACTTGAGTCTTTCGTTAGGAACGATGATAAGCGAGTCAACACAGGCAGAAAGCTCTGCAATACCCTGCTCAGCCTGAGTCATTCTTCTCTTGCCTTCAAAAGCAAACGGCTTTGTAACAACGCCGACTGTAAGAATGCCCATATCCTTTGCGATTTTGGCAACTACGGGAGCAGCGCCTGTACCTGTACCGCCGCCCATGCCGGCAGTAACAAATACCATATCCGTATCCTTGAGAAGTGCTGCGATTTCATCTCTGCTCTCCTCGGCTGCCTCCTGTCCGATCTGTGGCATAGAGCCTGCGCCCTTACCTCTTGTAAGCTTTTCGCCGATCTGAATCTTCTGCGAAGCCTTTGAAAGTCTTAAAACATGTTCATCTGTATTTATTGCGATAAATTCAACATTCTTAACCTCGGTCGCAACCATGCGATTAACAGCGTTTCCGCCGCCTCCGCCGACACCGATCACTTTAATTTTAGGCATATACTCGTTTTCCAATTCCAGTTCAAAAGCCATTTTTTCGTCCTCCTTATATATTGACAACTTTCAGTCAGAAATCATTATTCTTCATAGTACACAATTATACTATCTTATACTATCATACTTTTTTCAAAATAGCAATGCTTTTCAGCCGTTTTTCTGCAAATTTATACGGAAAATTCTGCTGAAAAATTACTCGCCCGTGTAGGCGCCGTCCGCATTGCCGTTGTCATAGGTACCGTTATCATAGTTATTATAGCTGTTATTGTTGTAATAACCCGTGTCACCGCCCGAATATGTTCCGTCATCCCATGTGTAGTTTCCTGTGTAGCCGTCACCCGTATCGGCTGAAGAATCAGCCGCCTGCGTTGTTGCCTGTGTGGTTGCCTGTGTTGCGGCTGTGGGCTGGGTTGCGGCAGGTTTGTAGTGAGAAATTTTTGATGTACTGCAAGCCGAAACATCAAGCGTTCCTGCAACAAGTCCCGTGTTGTTAGGGTCAAGCTTTTCGTTGATGATTGTCATTGCAGTTCTGATTTTATAGTCGATATCATCGGGAAGTCCGATGTTAATGTCAATTCGTCCGTCATAAACGAGCTTTATGTTTGCCGTGTCGGTAACATCAAAGCCTGTGATATTCTTAACCTTGTTGTTGATAAGGCTCTGCGAAACATCTTCGAGAATATCGGGAACATTTGCGTCGCTGAATGACACATACTGTCCAACCTCTTTGGTCTTGATGTCGCCGCAGGTGAGTTCGGGAAGCTTGTCTTTATTTTCGGAAATTTCCTCAAGGATTCTGCCCTTTGAGCTTACAAGCAGATAGCCGTTACCGTTTGGAATAACATATGACGGTGTTGCGTCAACAACAGTAATTGTTATTGTGTCCGGAATATTAAAGCTTACGCTTGCGCTTTCGATATACGAAAGATTCTTGACAATCTTGTCCGATGTATTGTACATTGCACCCATAAAGATGTTCTCCTGATATTCAACACCGCTGAATGCAATTATCTGTTTTTCGTCATAATACTTGTCCCCCACAACCTCAATTTTTTTCGGTTTTAAAAAGGACTGTAAGGCTTAGTATAACGCCTATTATAAGCACTGCCGCAAAAATCGAACTGTACAGTGCGATTCTCCTGTGCTTAATCTGAGTGCTCGTCAGAGATTTTTTTCTTCTGCGAATTACTTCACGCTCCTGAGCACGGATTTCCTTTGCACGCTTTTTCCTGTTTTTGCTTTTCTCCGAATTCGTCAACATAATAGCCGTCTTCATAATCCTTTGGTTTAAGGTTCTTGATTTTAGCTTTGCCTTTTCTCCTGAATTTTTCTTCACGGCTCATATTTTCGACTTGTCTTTGTGATTCCTGCTCTTCTTTTTGCTTGAGAAAAGCCTCCTCAATTTTACTTTTTGGAGCTTTCTTCTGCTGTTCCTTTTTCGGATTGGGGGATTTTTTAGCTCTCTTATCCTGCTTTGCTTTTTCCTTATGATACTTTTCTGCCTGCTTTGCGGCATTTTTACGCTGTTTTTCAAGACTCTTTCGCTCTTTTGATGTAAGCGGTCTTCTGCCTTTACCGTCGCTCAAAGCAAATCCTCCCTTCGTTTATGTTATCTGCCGAGGGCGGAAATCCGCCCTGCGACAGTTAAAAATCTGATTACCCTAAATTTTCTTGATATCTGCCCCGATTGATGTAAGAGTAGACTCAATACACTCGTAGCCTCTTTCAATATACTCCACGCCGCCGATTTCGGTTTTGCCCTCTGCACAAAGGCCTGCAACAACAAGTGCCGCACCTCCGCGCAAATCGGGAGCTTCAACCGACGCACCGTAAAGAATTTCCACACCCTCGACAACAGCAACCTTGCCCTCTGTCTTAACGGCTGCACCCATTCTGACAAGCTCGGGGATGTGTCTGTATCTGTTTTCAAATATATTTTCAACAAAAACCGTTGTTCCGTCTGCAACACACGCTGTTGCAAGCAAGGGCGCCTGTGCGTCTGTGGGAAAGCCCGGAAACGGCATTGTTCTGATTGTTTTCATTGATTTAAGTCTTTCGGGAGCGTTTATCTCAAGATTTCCGTCCGAAATTCTTATCTTGCACCCTGCGTTTTTGAAGATTGGAATAAGTGCCGCAAGGTGGGACGAAATTATTCCGTTAAGTATAATTTTTGAACCCGTTACGGCGGCACAGCTCATCAGCGTTGCGGCAACAATTCTGTCCGGAATAATTGTGTGGACAGAGCCGCAGAGAGAGCTTACACCCTCAATGACAACAACACCCTCGCCTGCTCCGGAAATATCGGCACCGCAGGAATTGAGATAATCCGCAAGGTCGCAGATTTCAGGCTCACGGGCGGCATTGATGATTGTTGTTGTGCCTTTCGCAAGACAGGCGGCAATCATAATATCTTCCGTTGCACCCACACTCGGGAACGAAAGCGTTATCTTTGTTCCGCAAAGTCCGTTTGGAACGCAACATTCAAGATAGCCGTGCTTTTCACGAATATCCGCCCCCATTTCCCGAAGTGAATTGAGATGCAAATCAATCGGTCTTGAACCGATTTCACATCCGCCGGGGAACGAAATTCTCGCCCTTCCCGTTCGTGCAAGGATTGCACCGAGAAAAACAATTGAACTCCTTGTTTTACGCATCAATTCAACGGGAACATCAAAGCGGTTGATATCGTCACATTTTACGAGAAGTGTTTTATCACAGCGTGTGACGGCACAGCCGAGATACCGAAGAATGTTGACAGATGCGTCAACATCGGAAAGCGAAGGACAATTGTGGATTACATTTTCACCTTTTGTAAGAATCGAGGCGGCAATAATCGGCAAAGCGCTGTTTTTTGCCCCCTGAACTTCAACCTCTCCGTCAAGCTTTTTGCGTCCTGTAACAAGCAGTTTTGACACAATAACACCCTCTCAAAAAAAAGAATACCCTTCTATTCTATGAGAAAGCGTTATAAATGTTACCGTTACACAAGTCCGAGAACTTTTTTGACTACCGAATAAATTCTTTCGTTGGCGTCGGTAATTGCCATTTTGCGTGAATTTTTTCGCTGTACTTCTCAAGCTTTTCGGGATTGAGAAGCATTTTGTCAGTTTTACGCATAAGCGCCGCACCCGTGAGGTCTTTTTTCCTCAATAATGTCAGCCGCACCTGCATTCACAAGTGCCATTGCATTGTGGTACTGGTGATTTTCGGCAACATTAGGTGACGGGATAAGGATTGCCGGTTTGCCCATAGCCTGAATTTCGCTGAGTGTAATTGCGCCTGCACGGCAGATTACAAGGTCTGCCGCCGCCATGCAAGTCGGCATATTATCAATATACGGTCTTATATCAAGATTTGAACAATCGGCAATGTCAGTACCCTTTTCCTCAACGAGCTGCGGAAACCAGTCACCGTAACTGCCGTATGCGTGAATGTGCTGATATCTGCCGTCAATACCGCTTCTTGCAACAAGGTCTGCAACAGCTTCATTTATTTTTCTTGCTCCGAGGCTTCCGCCGAACGAAAGCACTACGGGACGGTTGTCAAGCCCGAGTTCTTTTCTTGACTCTTCTTTTTTTGCCGTGAGGATTTCCTGTCTTACAGGATTTCCGGTAATGACAAAATCAGCATTTTTGTCAAAATACTTTTTGCGTCCGGAACGGCAAGCATTACCTTTTGACGCTCTTTGCAAGCATTTTATTTGTAATGCCCGGATATGCATTCTGCTCGTGAATAATGCACGGAATACCCATTTTTGCGGCTGTTCTGATAACGGGACCCGAAACATATCCGCCTGTTCCGATACAGATATCAGGCTTGAACTCTGCAATTATTTTCTTTGCCTCTCTTGAAGAAGTGAATGTTCTTGAAACTGTCTTAACATTTTCAAGCATACTCTTAGGAGAAAAGCTCCTCTTAAATCCGCTGATTGTGATTGACTTAATTTCAAAACCGGCCTGCGGAACAAGTCTTTGCTCCATTCCGCCACGGTTGCCGATAAACAAAAATTCGGCATCATTTCTTTTTATTCTTTATATATCCGGCTATTGCAAGTGCAGGATTTATGTGTCCTGCCGTGCCGCCGCCTGCAAGCAATACTTTCATAATTTTCTTACCTTTCTTTTTGAAAATTCTGCAAAACTCATGCAGGAGAAAACTATTTTTAAATTATTGTCTTTCGATATTTGCCGTTCTGGAAATTGAAAGCACAAGTCCCATCTGGGCAAGCAGCATAATAAGCGAACTGCCGCCGTAGCTGAAAAACGGGAGGCTGATACCCGTATTAGGCAGCCAGTCTGTGATAACGAGAATATTCAGCACAACCTGAATGCCGATCTGTGAGGTAAGACCGATACCGAGAAGTTTGCCAAACTTATCCTTTGCACGAAGTGAAAGTGTGATGCCTCTCCACACAAGAAGTGCAAAAATAAGGAGAATCATAAGTGCGCCCACAAGACCGAGCTCCTCAACAACAACGGCAAAGATAAAGTCGTTCTGCGGCTCGGGAATATAGAGGTACTTCATTCTTGACTGACCGAGACCAAGTCCCCAAAGTCCGCCCGAACCTATTGCATAGAGTGAATTTCGGGTTTGATATGTGGTCCACCACATATCATCTGTTGTATATTCAAGTGCCTGACCCCAACCGTCAAGACGGCTCATAGCATAGGACAGGCTGTTTGTGACGGCAAGTATAAGCACTACTCCGACAATAAGTCCAAGACCTATTCCGAGGTACTTTGTCTGCATTCCGCCGATATAAAGCATTACAACCGAAAGAATGCCGATGATTACGATACCCGAATAGTGCGGTTCGAGAAAAAGCAGAAGTGCCGTTGAGCCGAAAACAATTACACCCGGCAGAACGCTGTAACGGGCAAACTGCATTTTATTATAGTATTTACTGCACCAATGTGAGAAGAAAAGGATAATTGCAAACTTTGCAATCTCAGAAGGCTGAATGTTAAAAATGCCGAGAGGAATCCATCTTTTAACACCCTCGGAGCCGGGCAGTACAAGAACCACAAGCAGGCACAAATATGAAATTGCAAGAATAACCGGTGCAACCTTGTGGAGCTTGTTATAGTTGAAGAACGAAAGAACAAACATTATGCCTACGCCGATAACGGCAAAAATGAGCTGCCTTACAAGGTAATAATAGCTGTCGCCCTGATTGTAATAAGCATAGGCATAGCTTGCAGAAAACATCATAATCATACCGATAGTGAGAAGTACAAGAATGATTATGCAAAACGGAAGGTCAAGTCCCATGCCAACGGAAAACAGCTTTCCTTTTTTCATTTTTTTCTCTGACGAGTAGGACGGACAAAAAACTTTTCTTCCCTGATCTTCTGCTCCGAGTAAACCTCTTCATCATATATTCTGTTTACATCAGCTTTAAGCATCATTCTTTTTTGTGGAGCCAAAGACCGTTCCTCCCTTAAAATTTATTTTAAACAAGTATTTCTGCGTTTATTTATGCACCAAAATATGCAAGTGCAAAAGCGATTGCACCGAAAACTGCGGTTACTGCACTGAACACACCGACAATCTTAACCTCGCTCCAACCGCACATTTCAAAGTGGTGATGGATAGGGCTCATCTTGAAAAAGACGCTTGCCGTGTGTGATTTTGAAGTAGCTGACCTGAAAAATAACGGAAAGCTCCTCAGCAATATAGATAATTCCGATCGGAATAAGAAGAATAGGCATATCAATTGCAAAAGCAAGAGCACATACAAGACCGCCGAGGAAAAGTGAACCCGTGTCGCCCATAAACACCTTTGCAGGGTGAAAGTTCCATACGAGGAATCCGAGACAGGCACCCGCAGATGCGGCGCTCATGGCTGTTATGCCGAGATAGCTCTTTACGCAGGCGATAAGCATAAATGCAACACACGCAAAGAATGTTACCGAACCGTCAAGACCGTCAATACCGTCTGTAAGGTTTACCGAGTTTACGATACCCACGATTGCAACGGCGGCAATAATATAATAGAAAAATCCGAGGTCAACCTTGCCGACAAAAGGAATTGTTGTTGTTGTACCGTAGCCTGCAATTGCCAGAACTGCAAGAAAAGCGGCGGCAACAAGGAACTGGAGAATCAGCTTTTGTGACGCTGTAAGACCGAGGTTACGCTTTTTTTACAACCTTGATGTAATCATCAATAAAGCCGATAAAACCGTTTGCAACCGCAAGACCGAGTCCGCAGAAAATGAACATGCATTCTCTTGGAATGTCTGCAAAGAATGAATTTACCAAATCAGCGCCTGTAAAAGCATATATAACTGTGCTGATCATTGTGACAACCACAATTGCAACGATGAACATTATACCGCCCATTGTGGGAGTTCCCTGCTTACCCTTGTGCCACTTAGGACCTTCCTCAAGAATTGTTTGACCAAAGTGGAGTTTGCGAAGGTATGGAATCAAAAACTTGCCTGTAACGGCTGAGATTATAAAAGCAAGCAAAGCCGCACAAAATGTCCATATTCCGTAAATCATAGTTATCTTTCCTTTCAGACTAATAAATATTTTTGTTATTCGTTGAGTGTTGAAGAGGAATCCGCAAAAGATACCGTTATTACCGTACCGGGGCTGACCGAAGTTCCCGCCTCAATGTTCTGTGATGAGCTTGTTCCGGAGGATGTTGTTGCACCCGAGAAGCTGACATTCAATCCGTAGGCACTTGCAACATCGTTCACCTCATCGGGAGAAAGACCGATAAGACTCGGAACACTTACTGTTTCCGACTGACTGTCGCTGTCTGTGTAGAGGACAATACTGCCGCCCTTCTGAAGTCCTGACGATACGGTCGGAATCTGTGAAATTACAGTTGAACCGTTACCCTTTACGGTTGCCGTAAAGCCGTCAGCCTCAACAGCTGTTTTAGCCTCGTCAACGCTGACTCCTGTGTAGTCGCCCGCAGATGCGTCAACATAACCGAGTTCCTCGTCTGTGTATGATGTCTTAACATCAAGATAAGGAAGAACCTCGCTCATAATATTTATAAATACAGGTGATGAAACCTGTGAACCGTAGTAGGCGTCACCGTCGGGAGTATCAAAGAATACAAGCATTGCAATCTGCGGATCGTCTGCCGGAGCATAACCGCAGAATGATGATATATAGTCCTCAGAAAATGAGCTTTCAAACTTTGTTACACCCCTTTTTTCAGTTGTACCTGTTTTACCGGCTACCTTGTAGCCTGAAATATAACCTGCGGCAGCACCCTGTCTTTCTGTGTTATATTCAAGGTATTCATTCATCTTCTTGGATGTATCGTCTGAAATAACCTGTCTTTTGATTTTTTTTATCAACAGTCTTGATTACATTGCCCTTTGAGTCTGTGATTTTTGAAACCACATGAGGCTGAACAACATAACCGCCGTTTGAAACAGCCGCACAGGCTGTAATCATTTGAATAGGAGTGATTGTGAAGTTCTGACCGAATGATGCAACCGCAAGGTCAACACCGCCCATTTTGCCTTCTTTCCAGAAGCTGTCCTCTGCCTCACCCGGGAGGTCGATTCCTGTTTTATCGCTGAAACCGAATCCCTGATAATATTGACGGAACTTGCCTGCACCGAGCATCTGACCGATCTGAATAAATGCAGGGTTACATGAGTTTGAAATTACCTCAACAAAGTTCTGTGTTCCGTGACCTGATATATTTGAACAATGAATTGTTTCGCCCTCAACCGAAATTGAACCCGTACAGGTAAATGATGTTTTTCATTTACAAGGTTTTCTTCAAGAGCCGCTGACGCAACGCACATCTTAAATACAGAACCGGGCATATATGTGTCGGCAACAGCCTTGTTTCTCCACATATTGCTGAGAGCCGCACTTTCCGCCTCCGCCTGTTTCTTTTTTGAAGTTGATTTGATTTTCTTCTTATCCTTTGCAGAAAGCTCATAAGGATTGTTAAGATCGTAGCCGTCTGTTGTTACCATTGCAAGGATTGCGCCTGTGTTTACATCCATTGCAATGCAGACGCCCTTGTTAAGAACATTGTTGTCCTCAACGCCCTTTTGCATATATTTTTCACAAATTGACTGAATTGTTTCATCAATTGTGAGATACACATTGTTGCCGTCCTCAGATTCAACATTCTGTTCGTATCGGAACGGCATATCCGTACCTCTTGCATTCTGTGCCGTGATAATTCGACCGGGAGTACCCGACAGATAGCTGTCATATTCGTACTCGATACCCTCAAGTCCCTGATCGTCACTGCCCGTAAAACCGATTACGGAAGATGCAAGGCTGTTTTTTCGGGTAATATCTCTTGTAATCATCAAGCAGCTGAATAACACCCGAACAGCTGTAATCCTTTTTTTAGAGTGTCAATAAGTTCAAGAACCTTTTCACGCTCATCCGACTCGATTCTTCTTTTGACAACAACATAATGGCTCTGCTGTTTTGTATCGTCAAGCACATCGTTGTATTCAAGGTCAAAAATTTCCGAAAGACCTTTTGCGGCAGCCTGACGCTGTTTGTCATTCTTAAAGTTGACAGGCGACATTACCACCTGCCAAACCGATGCGCTTTCGGCAAGAACATTGCCGTTTGCATCATAAATTGTTCCTCGTTTTGCGGAAACAGTTGTGTCGGCAAGCTGAAGGTCAACAGCCGACTCCTGAAGTTCACTGCTCTGAACGGTGGTGAGGTATGTAAGTCTTAAAACAGCCGCACCGAAGCCAAGCACAACTATGAGTAAAATCAATATTGCGGTACGCTGTCTCAGTCTTTGTGCAGGTCCCTTTTCGGCACGCTTTTTTGATTTGTTTTTTGATCCTGGTGATTGCAATGTAAAGCTCCTTTCACCGCAAAATAGTGTCCGTTACGCTCCGTGTCAATCCGCATATATACCGAAAAAAGAGTCAAGACGCAGTCTTAACTCTCCATTCTTTCATAACATATCTATTAAATTAATCTAAATGTTATGACCAAAGATTCTGTACCGAACTCCAGAACTGTGTAAAGAGATTGTCGCTTTCCTGACTTGCAGAAACCTCTGCTTTATCTCCGCCTGCAAGGGTAACAAATTCTTTCTGTGTGTTCGTAGCCTTGGTCATACCGAGTTTATCCTCGGCATACTTTTCAATATCCGATGTTGAAAGCTTTGATTCAAGCTTCATCTGTGTCTGTGTGTAAACGCTCTGTGCATTTGCAAGAGTTTCTTTAGCCGTAATAACTTCCTGATTAAGCTCGGTAAGTCTTACCTGTCCGACAATTATGATGCCGATTATGATTGTCGCTGCAGCACCGCTCACTGTTCCGAGAGCGATTTTAAACTTGTTATGTCTGCGGCGTCTGTTCTTTTGAAGTTCCTCCTTCGGAAGACTTACAACATTGTTTTTTCTTCTTTTTCTTTCCTGCTTTTTATGTACTTCTTCTTTTCTTTCAGGAGCGGCTGAACCCGGAACATAGTCGCTGCTGTCATCAAAAAGACTCAAATCATAAGCTGCATTTCTGTTTTCATAAGCCATTAAACGCACCCGATGCCTTTCTATATCAATTTCATAAAACACACATTTTTGCTTTATTTTCGATAAAACAAAAAGTTTCAAATCTTTAACAAATTTATAAAATACACACAACACACAATCAATCCGATTTTATCGGACATATATTTCAAAGCCATACATTTGTTATTAACAAACACGAAAGCACAATTGCTTGTGTCTGTAATAATCTTTACAACTTTGGTATATTTTACTACAAACAGGCAGTTTTGTCTATAGTCACAGAGAATTTTTTTTTAAATTTTTTCGCATATTCTCAACTTTGCACTTCTTGCTCTCGGGTTATTCCTCAATTCTGTTTCATTTGCACAAACCGGCTTTCTTACAACAAGCTTAGCCTTTGGCTTGTTTCCGCAAACACACACGGGAAAATCCTTTGGACAGGTACAGCCCTGACACCAAGATGCCATTTTCTGTTTTACGATTCTGTCCTCAAGCGAATGGAAGGTAATAACTGCAAGCCTTCCGCCGCTTCCGAGAAGTTCAAATGCACCGTCAAGACCTCTTTCAAGAACTCCGAGTTCATCGTTTACCGCAATTCTCAAAGCCTGAAAGCTTTTTCTCGCAGGATGTCCGTCACGGCGGACACGCTGGGGAACATTTTCTTTTATAATTTCCGCAAGCTCAAGGGTAGTTTCAATCGGCTTTTCGGCTCTTGCCTTTACGATTCCGTTTACAATTGCACCGGCAAATTTTTCTTCGCCGTAAACGCTGAGGATTCGTCTTAACTCACCTGCGGGAGGGTGTTGACAAGCTCTGCGGCTGTTGTTCCGCTTTGGCTCATTCTCATATCGAGAGGTGCATCCTCATGGAAGGAAAAACCCCTTTCGGCTGTATCAAGCTGATGAGATGAAACACCGATGTCAAGCAGAACACCGTCAACTCTGCCCACTCCTCTTGAATGAAGAAGGCTAACCATATCGGCAAAATTACCCTTGATAATTATTGAATTTTCGTTTTTCTTAAAACGCTCTGTCAGCGTCAGTATTGCATCGGGATCCTGATCAATCGAAATGAGCTTGCCCGTAGTAAGTCGACTGAGGATTTCACTGCTGTGACCGCCTCCGCCCGCTGTGCCGTCAACATAAATGCCGTTTTCCTTAACAGCAAGAGCGTCAACAGCTCAAGAAGGACAGGAATATGAGAAAATTCCATAACAACCTCCTTAAAGCTTTAACTCCTTGAGAGCAAGTGCAAGATTTTCATTCTGAGAAGCAACATAGTCCTCATAATTTTTCTTGCTCCAGATTTCAAGTCTGTTTGTCATACCGATAACTACCGCATCGCCTTCAATCTCGGCGAACTCACGCAGGGACTGCGGAATAATCACCCTGCCCTGTGCGTTGGGAGTAACCTCAACCGCAGTAGCGTTAAAGGTGTACTGAACAGCCATGGAGAGGTTTGCGGGAAGTGCAAGAATCTTCTCGCACATTGCGTTGAACTGTTCGCTTGACATAACCTGAATGCACTTGTTGCCGAAGCCTCGTGCAAGATAGTATGTTTCGCCGAGCTGTTCACGGAACTTTGCGGGCAGTACAATTCTTCCTTTTGCATCAATAGAATGATTTGTCATTCCCGAAAACATCTGCCCACCTCCATACACTTTTCTTTCAGAAACCGTCACTCTGTGGTTTTAAAAGTCACCGAATGACACCTTCTGACACCTTTTGTCTTATTATAAACCATAGGTGCAAAAAAATCAATATCAAAGTTACGAAAAAAAAACAAATAATATTTACAAATCATTTCAAATGCTTTCAACTTTGAAACCATATTTTTTCGTAAAAGAATATTATGCCCAAAAAGCTGATTTTACAGAGGGTTTCACCCATTCCATAGCAAAAACAGCAGTCTTAAAATTACAAAACGCACCGCACGGGTTACAAAAGCCGACATTATTTTTATATTTTTCAACCGCCGATTCCGCAAGCATTCGTTTCAGTGTCATAATGTGACACAACACATACGATAAAAACGGCATAAAAAAAGAACAGGCTCATATTGAGTCTGTCCTTAATAAGCTAAATTTAAATCAGCCCTGCTTTTTTCTGTGAGCTGACTATGTTTGCATGAGTCTTTCTAAGAGCCTCAAGCTGTGTTGCAACGCCCTCTTCCGTGCGTTTCATAATGCTGTCAACATACACATTCGCAGCTTTTTCTGATTTCTGCCGATTTTTGCTTTGCATCGTCAACAATTTCCTTAGCCTTTGCCTGAGCCTCACGAACGAGCTCATTCTGGTTAAGCATAGCCTTTTTGCGTTCCTCGGCACTTCTGATTATATTCTCTGATTCACGGTTAGCCTCGGCAAGAATCTGCTTTCTGTCAGCAACAATATTCTTTGCCTGTCTTACCTCTGCCGGCATAGCGTCCTGAATCTGATCGAGAATATCATAAATCTCATCACTGCTCACCATTACCTTACCACCCGAAAACGGCATTGACTTAGCGGCACTGATAACATCCTGAAGCTGTAAAATCAAATCCTCAACTTTCATTTCTGTCCACTCCTTATATGTTTGGTTTAATCCACCTTTAATTAAAAAAATCAAACGCTTATTTATTTTTCAGTCTTTCCACAATTCTGTCATGGATACACGCAGGAACAAAATTACTGATGTCACCGCCCATTGAGGCAATTTCACGAACCATGCTCGAGCTGAGATACATTGAATCCGCCTCAGCCGTTAAAAACAGGGTTTCAAGGTTCGGATTCAGCTTTTTGTTGGTGAGCGCCATCTGAAATTCATATTCAAAGTCAGTTACCGCTCTGAGTCCCTTAACAATTGCGTCCACACCGTGTTCCTCACAATACTGTGCAAGCAAACCGTTGAAGCCTACTATTTCAACATTATTGAGATGCTCGGTAACTTCCTTCAAAAGTTCAATTCTCTCATCAATCGAAAAAATCGGCTTTTTTGAAGAATTGACAAGCACGCCCACGATTACACGGTCAAAAAGCTTTGACGCTCTCGTGATAACATCAAGGTGTCCGAGCGTTACGGGATCGAAACTTCCCGGACAAATCACTGTTTTGTTCATCTTTGAAAATCCTTATGTCTGAATGTAGTTATTTTTATTTTACCATAGCGATACTGTCTGTCAAGTACAAAATCACCGTAATTCGACAAAATTTCTTCGTCAAGAGGATTTTCCGCAATGATTACACCCGTATCGTTCATAGCCTCGGGAACAAGTTCAAGGGCATCCTGCAGCATTCCCGTTCTGTATGGCGGATCGAGAAATGCAATATCAAAACGCTGTGAATTCATCGAAAGAAAGCTGTGAAAATCCATTGCAAAAACCTTCGCCGAGTTTTCAAGCTTAGTAGCCTTGAGGTTTCTTTTTACCGTTTCAAGCGATTTTTTTGCATTGTCAACAAAGCTTACCGACTTTGCGCCTCTGCTCAAAGCCTCAATACCCATTTGTCCCGAGCCTGCAAAAAGGTCAAGAAAGTTTCTGCCCTCGGTTTCAAACTGTATAATCGAAAAAACAGCCTCTTTAATTCTGTCGGTTGTCGGTCTTACATCTTCACCCTCAAGGGTTTCAAGTCGTCTGCCTCTTGCGGAGCCTGTAATAACTCTCATAAAACACACGCAGCCTTTCCGCCTGCAAAATCAAAACAACACCGCAAGCAGGCATACGGCATTACCGAAAAGTTGAATTTCAAACAATTGTTTAAAACTGCAAATTTTAGTATAACACATTAAAAGATAATTTACAACAATATTTTACTCTGTTTTGTTTTCATCCTGCGGATGATAGTATTTATACACCGCAAGTGCGGCGTCCTTTGTCATTTTAGGAGCGTTTTCAAGCTCTGCAAGGTCTGCGTTTGAGATGTTTTCAATCGTTCTGAAATACTTAAGAAGCGACCTTGCTCTGACTTCGCCTATACCCTCAATGCCTGTAAGCGAACTTTTGAATGTATTTTTACTTCGTCTTGAATGGTGATAGCCGATTGCAAAGCGGTGCACCTCGTCCTGCATTTTTGCGAGGAACGCAAACAGCGACCGTCCGGGACTTAGCGCAATTTCTCCGCCCTCGCCCGTTACGGCACGGGTTCTGTGCTTATCGTCCTTTACAAGACCGAACAGCGGAACATCAATATTCTTACTTGCAAAACCTCTTTTACAGCCGCAACCTGACCTTTACCGCCGTCAAGCAGGATAAGGTCGGGCAATTTTCCAAAGCCCTCGTTCTCATCGGGATTTTTATAATATTCGTCAAATCGTCTTGTCAAAACTTCCGCCATGGATGCGTAGTCGTCCTGTCCTTCAAAGCCTTTGATTTTAAACTTTCTGTAAGCCGATTTGAGCGGTTTGCCGTTTTTATAAACAATCATACCCGCAACATTTTCCGTGCCTGCAAGGTTTGAAATATCGTAGGATTCGATATATTCGGGCAGTTTTTAAGTCCGAGCAAATCACGCAGTTCTTCAAGCACATTGTACTCACGAACGGTTGCGCCCTTTTTTTCTGTGCAAGGGTTTCTGCGGCATTCGATTTGCACATTGCCACAAGCTGCGCTCTGTCACCCCTCTGCGGAACCGTTATGCCGACCTTACTGCCGTGCTTTTGCGAGAGCCATTCGGCAATTTCTTCCATACCGTCAAATTCCCTGTCAATTGCAATGCTCTTTGGCACACTGTCACGCAGAGTGTAATATCGCAGTAAAAATTCTTCGGTTTCGGATTCACTTTCACCGCTGTCAAACACAAAGCTTTCACGGTCAAACAACCTTCCGCCTTCAAATCGAAATACCTGATAACAGGTTTTGCCGTCATCCGAAAAAGCCTGCAATAACATCGCCGTCATCAATTTTTGTTGCAACGACCTTTTGCTTGTCGCTCATTTTACGGACGGATTTTATTATATCTCTGATTGACGCCGCCCTTTCAAATTCAAGATTTTCTGCGGCGTTTTCCATTTCTTCGGTCAGCTTTTTGATTGAATTTGTTGAACCGCCACGCAAAAATTCAAGCGCACGGTTAAGATTTTCGTTGTAATCTTTAAGCCTTACTCTGCCTGTACACGGACCCATGCATTGCTTTATGTGGTAGTTAAGGCAAGGTCTGCCCTTTCCGCAATCTCTCGGAAACTGCCGGTTGCAGGTTGGGAGCATAAAGATTTTGTTGGCTTCCTCAACGGCATTTTTTACATAGTAACTGCTCTTGTACGGACCGATATATTCCGCTCCGTCATCCTTTTTCTGCAATGTATATGACAGCTTTTTTTCCAATCACCCGAGCTGATTCTTATATAGCTGTAGCCCTTGTCGTCTTTAAGCAGAATGTTATACTTCGGGGTGTGCTGTTTGATAAGACTGCATTCAAGAATGAGTGCCTCAAACTCACTGTCCGTGATGATATATTCAAAATCATCGACATTATCAACCATTCTGCGAACCTTTTCGGCATGGTTATTCTGCGAACCGAAGTATTGGCTGACTCTGTTTTTAAGAGCCTTTGCCTTGCCGATATATATAATTTTTTCCGCTTTTATCGTGCATGATGTACACACCCGGCAACAGAGGAAGTGCCATTGCTTTTTTGCGAAGCTGTGACATTTTCGGATTCACAAAATCACCGCCTTTTACGATTTTAGATTAATTTGAGAGAAACAAAAAAGAGGCGGAAAAACCGCCCCTTGGTATTTTGTAAAATTTAAAGCTGATTATTCAGCAAAGCCTGACTCAACGAGAGAAACAAGACCCTCAACTGCTTCAGTTTCGTCAGAACCGTCAGCAATTACCTTAATAGTAGTGCCGCCGATAATTCCGAGGGACAACACACCGAGAAGACTTTTTGCATTTACACGACGCTCTTCCTTCTCTACCCAAATTGTTGACTTATACTCATTAGCCTTCTGAATAAAGAAAGTTGCCGGACGAGCGTGTAAACCGGCTTTATTCTGTACTAATACTTCCTTAACATACATTTTTAAAACCCTCTTTGCCTTTAAATTTTTAACCACCAATGCCTGCAAATTGCGGCTCAATTTAATATGTATTATAATCTTTTTTTCCGAACAAGGTCAATACAATAAATTAATTTCGTGTTAATATGCACCTTGAGAGAATTTATTACCCTGTTTATTGTGCATTTTTACAAAATAATATGTTTTCCCCGTATTTTCCCCGTAAACACACGGTATTTCATGTGTTTTTTTTTCTTGTCTTATTTTATGTAAACACACCGATAATATACTGCAAAATTACTTTTTGTTATATTCTTCAAGCATTTCGGGACGCTTGAGGGCAGTCACCTCTATGCTCTTTTTTCTTTTCTCCATTTTTCAATATTTGCATGGTGACCGCTCATAAGCACTTCGGGAACTTCTTTGCCTCTCCAGACTGACGGTTTTGTGTACTGCGGATACTCAAGAAGTCCGTTAAAATGGCTTTCCTCGGTAAAACATTCGTTGTTGGAAAGCACACCCGGAACCATTCTTGAAAGTGCGTCCGCAAATACCATTGCGGGAATTTCTCCGCCCGTGAGAACATAGTCGCCGATTGAGATTTCTTCGTCAATAAACTCGTCAAGAAGTCTTTGGTCAACACCCTCGTAATGACCGCAGAGAATACAGATATTTTCAACATCGGCAAGCTCACGAAGTCTTCTGCTGTTTCAATGTCTTGCCCTGCGGTGACATATAGACAAAATGCGGTCTTTTGCCGATTTGTTTGCAGATATCCTCAAAGCAGAGGGCAATGGGTTCGGCTTTCATAAGCATTCCCATTCCGCCGCCGTAGGGAGTGTCGTCAACTCTTTTGTGCTTGTCAAAAGCGTAATCACGCAGTTGGTGACACACGATTTCAAGCACACCGCTTTTCTGTGCTCTGCCGATTATGCTTCCGTTTAAAACAGGCTCAAACATTTCGGGAAAAAGCGTTATAATATCAATCCTCATCGTCGAAAATTCCTTTCATGGGAACAATAAGAACATAGCCGTCATTGACATTGATTTCTTTTACAACATCGTCAATTACGGGGAGCAAGGTATGTCTTGCCGTCGGCGTCTTTGATTTCGTAAACATCGTTTGCGCCTGTACGCAAAACATCGGAAATTTTGCCGTAGACTCTGCCGTTGCCGGCATCCTTAACCTCAAGACCGATAAGATCCTGAACAAAGTGAACGCCCTCCGCAAGATTGATGTCATCACGGTTGATATACACAACCTTGCCTCTGTATTTTTTCGGCTGCCTCGATTGTGTCAACGCCCTTGATTTTTGCAAGAGCGATATTTTTGTGCGGACGGGATTTCACCTCGATAAACTCTGTTCCGTTTTCGTCAAGCCACAGCTTTTTAAAAGCACAGAGAAATTCGGGGAATCACACCACGGATCAATTCTGACCTCACCTTTTATGCCGTGTGTACCCACGATTTTTCCCGAATCAAGAAACTGTTTTTTCATAATTACCTCAAATTTCACAAAATAAATTCAGTCGGATTTTACTTTAATTCAATGATTGTAACACCGTCTTCGCCCTCACCGAAAACACCGAGTCGCTGACTTTTGACGGCTTTGTTTGTTTTAAGATACTTGTTTATTTCACGCTTAAGCACACCCGTGCCTTTGCCGTGAATAATCGTCATTTTGCTCACACCCGAAAGCACGCATTGTCAATTGCCTTGTCAACAATATTGATTCCGTCGAAGGCGGTTTCACCACGGACATCAACCTCTGTTTCGGGACGGACATCCATTCTGCTCGGCACATTTCTTGTGCTTGAAAATCTGTCCTTTGCGGGCTTGTTGTTTGATTTGAGCAAACGAAGATTCTTGATATCAACCCTCGTTTTGATTATGCCCGCCTGAACAAGCACAACACCGTCCTTGTTCGGCGGTGCAAGTACAGTTGCGTTTTTGTCAATATCGTAAATAAGAACCGTGTCGCCGACTTTGAGCGGTCTTGGCAGCTTGTACTCCTCATCGGGAGTATTGCGAGCCTTGACAGGATCGGCATGAGCCTCCATCTTGTCAATATTTTTCTTTAGCTGTGTTCTTGCCTGAACGCTCATATCCTTGGCTTTTCTCGCCTTTTCAAGCTCTTCGGCAACTGCGTCAGCCTGCGCTCTTGTGCGTGAAATAATACGCTGAGCTTCCTGTCTTGCCTTTTCAATCTCACGCTCCGCACGCTGCTTTGCCTTCTGCATTTCGTTTTCTGCTTTCTGCTTTTCGGTATTAGCCTTTGCAGTAAGTCTGTTTGCATTCTCAAGCTGTTTTTCAAGGCTTTGACGGCGCTTTTCAAGCTTTTCAACAACATCTTCAAACTGTCTGTTCTCGTTTGAAACAAGTTCGCTTGCTCGGCTGATTATCTCATCATCTATTCCGAGTCTTTTGAAATTGCAAACGCATTACTCTTGCCGGGAACACCGATGAGAAGTCGGTAAGTCGGCTTGAGAGTTGCAACATCAAATTCGCAACTGCCGTTTTCAACTCCGGGAGTACGCAGAGCAAATTCCTTTAACTCCGCATAGTGGGTTGTTGAAGCAATTTTTGCGTGTTTGTCACGCAGTCTTTCAAGAATTGCAATTGCAAGAGCCGCACCCTCGACAGGGTCTGTTCCTGCGCCGAGCTCGTCAATAAGGCAGAGCGAGCCTGCGTTTGCAAGCTTTATAATCTGAACGATATTTGTCATATGTCCCGAAAAGGTTGACAGCGACTGCTCAATGCTCTGTTCGTCGCCAATATCCACAAGCACCCTTCTGAACACGGAAAGCTCGCTGTTGTCGGCACACGGAACAAGAAGTCCGCACATTGCCATAAGCGTGAGCAGACCGATTGTCTTTAAAGTTACGGTTTTACCGCCCGTGTTAGGACCTGTGATTACAAGCGTGTCAAACTCTTTTCCGAGCATAACATCAACGGGAACAACCTTATTTTTGTCGATGAGTGGATGACGAGCCTGTTTGAGCTCAATCATTCCCCTGTCGTTCATAATCGGCTTTGACGCTTTCATTGAATACGCAAGGTCAGCCTTTGCAAAAATCAAATTAAGCTGTGCAAGGTTCTTGTAGCTGTGGATAATGCTGTCGGCAAACTCGCCTGCATTTGCGGAAAGCTCAAAGAGGATTCTTTCAATCTCCTGCTCTTCCTTTGACTGCAAAAGCTTGATGTCATTGTTTGCCTGAACAACGCCCATAGGCTCAATAAACACGGTTGCACCGCTTGACGAGGTGTCGTGTACAAGACCCGGAACATTGCCTCTGCATTCACTTCTTACGGGAACAACATATCTGCCGTCACGCTGTGTGACGATAGTATCCTGAAGATACTTTATGTATGTTGAGCTGTGAATAATTTTATCGAGTACCTCACGAGCCTTTGAGGAGGCTGTGCGGATTTTTCTTCTTATATCCGACAAAACAGGGCTTGCCTTATCGGAAATTTCCTCCTCGCTTATAATAGCCGAGGTGATTTTGTCTTCAAGAAACTTGTTGGAAACAAGTCCGCTGAAATAGCCGTCAAGAGAGCTTGCTCCTCCGCCTGAGCGTGAGTGCCACTCCTTGACCGTGCGGATTGTTCTGAGCGTTGATGCAACCGACAGGAGTTCGCCTGTGGTAAGGCAACCGCCTGCCTGTGCTCTGCGTAAATGTCCCGAACAATTTACGGCACCGCCGAATGACGGAGCACCGAATCTTCCGCTTAACGCAACTGCGTCATCGGTTTGCTGTAAAAGCTGTTCAACCTTTTTCAGTTCAAACACGGGTTCGAGATTCAATGCCATTTCACGGGCGTCCTCAATCGAAGTCATTCCCGCAAGCCTTTCGAGAATTTTATCAAGTTCAAGTGTTTTGTAATGTCTGTTCATAATTCTACCAAATTCAATAATTGCAATTTTGTGTCCGTAGGGGCGGATATTATCCGCCCGCGGGCGCCCAATGAGCGCCCCTACAGTTTTCAGTCATTCTGTTTCAAATAAATAAGTCATTTTCACACAAAACTGCATTGTCTGATTAACTGCTTATTGTTTTGTAAAAAACAAGCGTTTTAAAGTCTTTTTCAAATCTGTATTTAAGATAACTTTCGCTCGCCGCATTCAGCACAACAAGGTCATCCTTCGGCAATGCAAACGAAAACAGCTTGTCAGCATCGGCATAAACCGTGTGCCTAAGCGCCGTGAGCGTTCCCTCATTGAGAGCGATTGCAGGTTCCGACACATCCGTTCTGCAATCGGCACATTCAAGAGCGCCTATGCGTGGCAGAAAGTACATAAGCGGAGTAATGTATTCTCCGCATTCTCTGCACATTCTCAGGTCGGGCATATAGCCAGCCATACTTGCAAGCCTCATTTCAAGACACGGCTTGATGAGGTCTGCACTGCGTTTGTTCTCTGACAAAAGGTAGAGCGAATTAAGCACAAGGCTCAGAAATGAGTCTGCCTTTTGCTCACGGGGACAAATTGTCAGAGCGAGTTCGCAAAAATACTGTGCAAGGCACATTTTTGTAACATCACTGCGGAGCTTTGAGAAAATGCGAATCGGCTGTGCCTCGCCGATTATGTAACTTTCCCGACCTTTATAAATTGTAAGTCGGGAATATGAGAGGAGAGATGCCGCCGCACATTTGCCGTTTTGATGTTTTTGCACCCTTTACAAATGCACGGATTACACCGTTTGACTTTGTGAGAGCAAAAACGAGCTTGTCCTGCTCACCGATATTCTGTTCCTTTATAATCAGTCCCTCTGTTCGGAATTTCATCGGTTTCCTCCCTGTTCACGGTGATTGCACCCGTGTCTTTGGCATCCTGAATACTTTTGTAGCGAATGTAATCAAGAACGCTTCCCGTGGTAAAGAATATTTGCCACGCACTCCAGTTATCCATAAAAGCACCTCCGCAGTTAGTGTTTCACGGATGCCGTTTATTATATTATGAAAAATCTGACATTGTGTCAAATCGTGTACCCGAATCGCTTTTAATCGGATTATCAGTCAAAATTCTTTTCGTCATAGCCGAAATTCTGAAGAATCTGGGCACGGTTTCGCCAATCCTCTTTTACCTTTACCCATGTCTGTAGGAATACCCTGCAATCGAAAAACCTTTCGATATCCTGACGGGCAAATGTGCTGATTTTCTTGAGCATTGAGCCGTTTTTGCCGATAATAATACGCTTGTGGGTTTCTTTTTCACAGAAAATAGTAGCGTCAATATCAAGCATACCGTTATCCCTTGTTTTCATTTTTCGATTACAACAGCCGTGCCGTGCGGAATTTCCCTGTCGCAAAGACGGAGTATTTTTTCACGGATAATTTCGGCAACAATAACTCTTTTTCGGGCTGGTCTGTAAGAGTATCGTCATCAAAGAAATGACCTCCCTCGCCTGCCTGCTTTTTAAGCTCATCAAGAAGTTCGTTCATACCGTTGCCGTCCTGTGCACTCACGGGAACAACTGCGTCAAAATCGTAGAGCAGACTGTAACGGGCAATCTGTTTCATAAGTTCTTCTTTTTCTTTGAGAGTGTCAATCTTGTTGATTGCAAGGATTGCCGGCATTTCCATTGACTTGAACTTTTCAATAAGGTTAAGTTCTGTGTCACCCGGTTCTTTTCCTGCCTCAACAACGAGCATACAGCAGTCAACACCGCCCACGGATTCATTGACAGAACGCACCATATACTTGCCGAGAGAGGTTTTCGGCTTGTGCATACCCGGTGTATCAAAGAAAACAAGCTGATATTCGCCCTGAGTAAGCACGCCTGTGATTCTGTTGCGGGTAGTCTGCGGTTTGCTTGAAACAATTGCAATTTTCTGTCTCATAAGTCTGTTGAGAATTGAACTTTTGCCCACATTAGCTCTGCCGACAATGGCAATAAATGCGGATTTATCTTTATTATCTGTATTTAACATATTACCTCACTATACAAAAATCGGGGGCAAGCAAAATGCCGCCCCTTTGTTAATGTTTATCTTTTCTTTTAATGCCCAAAATTGCGTTCTTGACTTTTACGGGACCTGCACATACAAAGACGGCAGAAATCACCGCAGATAAAATCAGCAAAACGAGCATAACGGGATTGTTTGCAAAATACGAGAATATTTTTCCGATTACTTCAAAATCAAGGAAGAACAGCACCGCTGTAAACACAGCCGAAAATGACACGGCAAGCACGGCTGCGGCTGCAATATCCTTGATAATCTTAACGGAAAAATCGTATCTGTCACAAAACAAATCACAAAGCTTTTCAACACAGGTGTTGACCATTTCAAGTGCAATTACAAGCGCACACAAAACGGCGAGCAACGCCCATTTTGCGGCAGAAAAATCGTAAAAGCAACCGAAAACGAAAACATAAAATGTCGCAACAAGGTGAAATCTCATATGACTTTCGCTTTTTACGGCAAAGCAGAAACCTCTGAATGCACTTTTAAAACTTTTGATTTGCTTTTTTCATACCCCGTAATATAACTACTCTGTCAAGCCATATCGTCATCAACTATGTAGCTTGATGATGCAGGAAGACCGAGCTGTTCCATAACAAGCTCTTCTTTTTTTCTCTCATTCTTACCCTTTCAAGCTTTTCCATGTGATCATAGCCGAGAAGGTGAAGAACGCTGTGAGCGGTAAGATAGCCAACCTCTCTCTGGAGGCTGTGGCCAAAGAGTTCTGCCTGATCTCTTGCCTTTTCCATAGAAATTACAACATCACCGAGAATCTGTGCGCCTGTTTCGGGATTGGTGTCATAAACACCGTTTTCGCCCATTGGGAAAGAAAGAACATCGGTTTCAATGTCCTTGTCACGATACTGCTTGTTAAGAGCCTTGATGCCCTCGTTATCCGTGAAAGTAACGCTGATTTCAGCAGAACCTTCAAATTTTTCAAGTCGCAGAACTGCGTTACAACAACGACGAACCAACATTCTGATACCTGTCGGAATCTTTACTGCTTTTTGTTTGTTTGTGATAATTACCCTGATTTTATTATGCTCTGCCATTCATGATCATCCTTTCATTATTTTTAACCCGATAGCGTGGGATATGTGAAAATTAAGTAAATTAATTTTTGGAGGCGTTGTTTTTGGAGCCGTTGTTTCGTAAATTATTAATGTCAGTGTTTTCAAATTTTGCATAAGCCTTGATGATATCCTGAACAAGGCGATGACGGACAACATCCTTTTCGTCAAAGAAACAGGTGCCGATATCGTCAATGTTCTTGAGGATTTTGATGCAGTCTTTAAGACCGCTCTTTGCACCGTTCGGAAGGTCAATCTGTGTAATGTCGCCCGTGATTACCATTTTTGAGTTAAATCCAAGTCGGGTAAGGAACATCTTCATCTGTTCCCTTGTCGTATTCTGAGCCTCGTCAAGAATTATAAAGCTGTCGTCAAGCGTTCTTCCTCGCATATATGCAAGCGGTGCAACCTCAATGTTACCTCTTTCAACATACTTTTGATATGTTTCCGCACCGAGCATATCAAACAATGCGTCATACAGGGGGCGAAGATACGGATCGACCTTGCTCTGCAAATCACCGGGCAGAAAACCGAGCTTTTCACCTGCCTCAACAGCAGGTCTTGTGAGAATTATTCGGTTAATCTGCTTGCTTCTGAAAGCCGTGACCGCCATTGCAACGGCAAGGTAGGTCTTGCCCGTACCGGCAGGACCAACGCCGATTGTGACGGTATTTTTCGCAATCTGCGAGCAGTAGCGCTTCTGACCGATGGTTTTCGGCTTAATAGGCTTTCCTTTTGAAGTAATACAGATGCAGTCGCCTGCAAGCTGCTCTATTTTGTCCTCACTGCCTTCATTGACAAGCGAAATGCAGTAGCGGATATTTTGCTCGGAAAGTGCTTCACCACGGTTGATGAACTGCAACAGGCTTTCAATAACCTTGCAGGCCTTCGATGTATTTTCGGCATCCCCCTCAACCTTAAGCTCACTGTCACGGCAGGTGACACGAACATTAAACTCCTTTTCAATCAGCTTAATATTTCCGTCAAAACTGCCAAAAAGTGCTACGGCATTTTCCATTCTGTCGATATTTATAATTTGTTCCGTAAAGCAAAACTCCCGTTTCTTCAATAATTCAAAACAATTATAACACATTTTACTTGAAAATGTACATTAAAAATAGCTTTTTTCACTAAAAAATAATTTTTGTGAATTTTGACGAAAACTAAACTTCACATAGCCACTCATTTGTAAAGGATAGAAACACTTTTTTTGCTCTTTCGTAATTATACTCAAAATCGCATTACAATCGACTTATTTTAGTTATTTAAATCTTCCGAAACTACCACAATATTGCCGTTTTTGTAATATAACTGTACAAATTTGATAACTTCCCGAAAATTAAAAATTTATCAAAATTACTCTCAGCCGTAAAATCGGCTTAAAATGCTTGACAAACGGGCAATTGTATATTATAATTCACAGATGTAAAGAAATTTTCTTTACACGCAGACCAGAATCACGGGAGCTGTCAGGTATGGAAAAAAACATTGAAGTATCTCTCTTGTTTGATTTTTACGGCGAGCTTTTAAAGCCCTCGGGCAAAAAAGGCGATTGACCTTTATTATAATGAAGATTTGTCGCTTGCAGAGGTTGCCGATGAAACAGGAATAACAAGACAGGGTGTGCGTGACAGTATCAAGCGCAGTGAGCAACAGCTTTTTGAGTTTGAAGAAAAGCTCGGTCTGTTCAAACAGTTCAGTAAGCTTGAGCAGGGGCTTGACGAAATTTCGGCTCTTGCACTTGAAATAAAAGAACTTTCACAGGATACACAAATCACAGAGCTTGCGGATGTTATCATCGAAAAATCAGGCTCGCTGAAAGATTAAAGGAGTTTTCATGGCATTTGAAGGACTTGCAGATAAGCTTGGCAATGCGTTCAAAAACTGAAAAACAAAGGCAAGCTTTCTGAAAAAGATGTTAAGGAAGCAATGCGAGAGGTTCGACTCGCACTTCTTGAGGCCGATGTAAACTACAAGGTTGCAAAGGACTTTACAAACAAAGTAACAGAGCGTGCTGTCGGTCAGGATGTTATGCAAAGTCTTACTCCTGCACAGATGGTTGTTAAGATTGTTGACGAGGAGCTTACGAGCCTTATGGGCGGTGAGGACGCACGAATTGAGTTTGCGTCAAAGCCTCCGACAGTCATCATGATGTGCGGTCTTCAGGGTTCGGGTAAAACAACCCATACGGCAAAGCTTGCAAAAATGCTGAAAAAGCAAGGCAGAAATCCTCTGCTTGCCGCCTGTGACGTATATCGTCCCGCCGCTATCGACCAGTTGAAGGTTGTCGGTGAAAAGGCAGGCGTTCCTGTTTTTGAAATGGGAAAAGCAAATCCCGTTAAGATTGCAAAAGAGGCAATCAAGCGTGCAAAGGACTACGGCAACGATGTTGTTATTCTCGATACCGCAGGCCGACTTCATATTGATGAGGCTCTTATGGATGAGCTTAAAAACATCAAAAAAGAAGTTGAACCAAACGAAATTTTGCTTGTTATCGACTCGATGACAGGTCAGGACGCAGTTAATGTTGCGAAGAGCTTTAACGAACTTCTTGACATTACGGGTGTTATTCTCACAAAGCTTGACGGTGACACTCGAGGCGGTGCGGCGCTTTCGGTAAAGGCTGTTACAGGCAGACCTATTAAATTTGCAGGTACAGGCGAAAAGCTTGAGGATCTCGAGGTTTTCCACCCAGACCGCATGGCGTCCCGTATTCTGGGCATGGGCGACGTGCTGACTCTCATCGAGGACGCACAGAATAAAATGGATGCCGAAAAAGCCGAAGAAATGGCTCAGAAGATGATGAGCAACAAATTCGACTTTAACGATTTGTATGATCAGTTTGAGCAGGTCAAGAAAATGGGACCGCTCAAGGGCATTCTTTCAAAAATTCCGGGTGTCGGAAAACAGCTTGAGGGCGTTGACATTGATGACAGACAGATTGACTGGGTTCAGGCAATTATCCTCTCAATGACACCCGAAGAAAGAAGTCACCCGCACATTATGAACCCGTCAAGAAAGCGCAGAATTGCGGCAGGTTCGGGCAGAAGATTGAAGAGGTCAACCGACTTATCAAGCAGATTGACCAGATGCAGAAGATGATGCGTCAGATGACAAAGGGCGGAAAAGGCTCTAAGAAAAGAAGAAAAATGAAAGGTCTTCCCGGACTCGGCGGTATGCCGATGAACGGCATGGGACCTGCAGGCGGAATGGGCGGACCCGACGGAATGCCTCCGTTCAAATAATTAACATTAATCAAACATTAAACAAAGTTTTTCATCCAATTACGGTTGGTGAATATAAATTAACAATTTTTATGAGGTGAACATTATGGCAGTAAAGATCAGACTTAGAAGAATGGGTTCAAAGAAGGCTCCTTTCTACAGAGTAGTAGTAGCAGATTCAAGATATCCGAGAAACGGCCGTTTCATTGAAGAAATCGGCACATATGATATTCTCAAGAAGCCTTCTGAGTTCAATGTTGACGCTGAAGCAGTTAAGAAGTGGATTGCTAACGGTGCTCAGCCAACAGACACAGTAAAGGCTCTTCTCAAGAAGAACGGCGTAATTGAATAATTGCGCTTCGGAAAGGACAAACAATGAAGGATTTACTTGCAGTTATCGCAAAGGGTCTTGTTGACGATCCCGATTCCGTATCAGTTGAAGCAGACGCTCCCAACGAAGAGGGAACAGTTGTTTACCACATTCATGTTGCAGAAAACGACATGGGCAGAATCATCGGTAAGCAAGGCAGAATTGCCAAGGCTATCCGCACAATTGCCCGCAGTGCCGCTATCCGCAGTGAAGAAAAAATCATGGTTGAAATCGACTGATTAACGGTTCATAACCGAACAAAAGCCTCCCACCACGGGAGGCTTTTTTACACCCTATTAAATATCAAAAGGTAAAACTTCCTGTTTTGCCAACATCATTTTTGAAAAACATAATATAGTAAATCGGAATATAGTTAATCTTCCCGTCGGAAGTTACTGTTCTCTCGTTTGAAAGAACAAAGGCTTTCTTAATGTGATAATCCTTATTGCTTACAAATGTGTTCAATGCGCTGTGAACCGTGTAATCCTTTCCCGATTTCACCTCAATCGGAACAGCAGAAAGGCTGTCATAATCATCAATAAGACAGTCAACCTCTCCCTTACTTCGATTATCATAATAGTAAAGTTTATAGCCGTGAGCCGCAAGTTCGCTTGCCACAACGCTTTCGTAAGCCGAACCGAGATTCACACTCGTTTCATCATCAAGCACGGCACGGATATTATTGCCGTACAAAATTCCCGTCAGAATACCGACATCGTTCAGATAAAGCTTGAGCAGATTTTTGCCCGTTGATTCAATAAGCGGAAAAACGGGATTTGAAATTGCCTGAACATTAAGGGCGATCCCTGCACTTATCAAATACTCGAATTCATCCTGATAGGCGCTGAAACGCTTACCGCTTTTATTCTCAATATTTTTGCAACAATCCTTTTCTTTTTGTTTTCCATATTTGACGGAATGAGGTCATAAACTCTGCGGATTTTAAGTTTGTTTTCATCATCGTATTTTTGAAGCGTCTGCAGCATAATATTCGTGAATTTCGCTTTGTATCTCTCTGACGGACTGAATATTTCTCTCAGAAATATAGCTGTTAACCGCATCGGGCAATCCGCCGACAAGCAGATACTTTCTGAATAAATCCATCATCCTATTGTGCATGGATTCATCAAGAGATTCAAGATTTTCAAATTTTTTCTGCATAGCCGAAATAATAATTTCATTCATTCCGTTTGCGTAGAGAAATTCCTCAAAATCAAGCGGAAACATACGCACTTTGCGAATACTGCCCATTGGAATTGAGGTAGTCTGTGACAGCGTTACACCCAAAAAGCGAACCGCTTGCAATGAATGTAAATTTGCCGTCCTGTGACAAAAATTTGAGCAAAGTCAGCAGATGAGGATATGCCTGAATTTCGTCAATAAAAATCAAGGTATCGCTTTTCTTCCCCATTTTATTTCCTGCGAGCATACTCACCTGCAAGTAAAAATCTTCGACTGTTTTTGTGTTTTCAAAAAAGTCGGTTACCGAGGGAATCTTCAACCATATTTATTTCAATAAAATTTTTAAAAATCTTTTTGCCGACATAACGAATAATGTATGTTTTTCCGACCTGTCTTGCACCGTCTATGAGAAGAATTTTCTTTGAATCCGACTTTATATGTTCTTCGATTACGGTTTCAATCTTTCTGTAAAGCATACCAATCCCACCTTTCAATAGATTTTCAGTATAGTTTTTTACACTTTTCAATAAGATTATACCATTAAAAAAACACACTTTTCAATATAATTTAGGGGTTAAAAACTACACTTTTCAATGAAATTTGAGGGTCAAAAGCTACACTTTTCAAATTATGAACAGAAATTTGATATAAAAAACACGGTGCAACCTTATGCATTTGGGTTACACCGTGTTTTGTAAAATTGTTTAAATGTAGGCAGCTCTATGCTGTGATTATTTTATCAATTCTTCAAGCTGTGACTTATTATATTTACTCTTATAGATGTCATAGCCTGCCGTGTCAAGGTTTATATTTGCGTGCCTTTTGTCAGCCTGAACATAAACATCATCGCCCTTGACATATACCAAAATCCAAATGTCACGGCTGGTATCTTTCAGGTATGATAAAAGAAGAACATAACTCGGTTCAACATCTATCGAATCCACCTTATTATCAGATGTCATATACACCAAATCGTTAAATGACATCAACTTTTTGTTAAGGTTGTTTTTGTTTGACTTTGAAATAAGTTCGTTTGTTTTGTAGTCATAAACTTCAAATGAAAATTGGTTTGGATCTGCGGTCGGAGTAGTATCTGATAAAGCAGTTGTATCGGCTTCATCAGAAGTCTGAGCGTTATTTGATGCAACCTCACCGCCACAACCTGTAAATAAAACAGAAGTTGACACGATAACTGCCAACAAGATAATCGAGATAATTTTTTTCATAATTAACACCCTCTTGTGTTTTTGTCGGCTTAATTATACACCTTGAATTTATTTTGTCAAGATATTCAAAGTAAAAAAATCAACCGCAAAGTTTTTCACTCTGCGGTTGATTTTATTTTTATTAAGAATTACGCTTAATTGGCGTTTGCTGTTGTAAAGGTAAACTGACCGTCTGCGAAATCGCAGGTAACTACTGCGCCGTCCTTGACCTTGCCCTCGAGCATCTGCTCTGAAAGCGGATCTTCAATCTCATTCTGTATTGCACGGCGGAGAGGTCTTGCACCGTAGTTTTCGTCAAAGCCCTTGTCGGCAATCTCGCTGATTGCGTTGTCTGTAAAGCTGATTTTAATATTCATCTTATCAAGACGGTTTTCAAGAGTTTTGAGCATCTTAACGGCAATCTGCTTAATTTCGTCCTTGTTGAGCTTGTTGAACACGATAATATCGTCAACACGGTTCAAGAATTCAGGACGGAATACCTTGCGGAGTTCGCCTGTTACAAGCTCCTTAATGTCCTTTTTCTCGCTCTCTTCGGCATTCTCGTTTTCGGAATTAAAACCGAGTGAGCTCTGCTTTTCGGTGATAAGTCTTGCGCCGACATTAGAGGTCATTATGATAATGGTGTTCTTAAAGTCAACCGTTCTGCCCTGTGAGTCGGTAAGTCTGCCGTCCTCAAGAATCTGGAGGAGCATATTGAATACATCGGGGTGAGCCTTTTCGATCTCATCAAGAAGTACAACCGAATACGGTTTTCTTCTTACCTTTTCGGTGAGCTGACCGCCCTCCTCAAAGCCTACATATCCGGGCGGTGAACCGATAAGCTTTGACACGGTGTGTTTCTCCATATATTCACTCATATCAAGACGGAGCATTGCGTTTTCATCGCCGAACATTGCCTCTGCAAGAGCCTTGCAAAGTTCTGTTTTACCGACACCCGTCGGACCGAGGAAGATAAATGAACCTACAGGTCTTTTCGGGTCTTTAAGACCTACTCTGCCTCGTCTGATAGCCTTTGCGATTGCAGTTACAGCCTCGCTCTGACCGATAACTCTTTCGTGGAGAACATTCTCCATGTTAAGAAGTCTTTCGCTTTCTTCCTTAGTAAGCTGAACAACAGGGATACCTGTCCATTCGGAAACAATCTTTGCGATATCCTCGGCAGTTACCTCGCCGCTGTTGCCCTTCTGCTGTTCCTGCCACTTCTTCTTTGCATCGTCAAGCTTTGTCTGAAGTTCCTTCTGCTCATCACGAAGTCTTGCAGCCCTTTCAAAGTCCTGCTCGTTAATTGCGCTTGCCTTTTTCTTTTTCATAGTCTGCAATTTCATCTTCAAGCTCCTTTACATTATCAGGAGAGGTAAGAGATGCAAGCCTTACCTTTGACGCACCCTCATCAATAAGGTCAATTGCCTTATCGGGGAGGTAACGGTCTGCGATATATCTCGATGACAATGTTACTGCGGCATTGATTGCCTCATCGGTAATCTTAACCTTATGGTGTGCCTCGTAGCTGTCACGCAAGCCTTTGAGAATCTGTACAGCCTGTTCGGGAGTAGGTTCGCCAACCTTTACGGGCTGGAAACGACGCTCCAAAGCGGCATCTTTTTCAATATATTTTCTGTACTCGTTAAGAGTTGTTGCACCGATAACCTGAAAATCGCCTCTTGCAAGTGACGGTTTAAGGATATTTGCTGCGTCTGCACTGCCCTCTGCGGCACCTGCACCAACGATAGTATGAAGTTCATCAATGAAGAGAATAGTGTTCTTTGACTTTTTAACCTCGTCAATAGCCGCCTTAATTCTCTCCTCAAAGTCACCTCTGTACTTCGCACCTGCTACCATACCTGTGAGGTCAAGGCTGACAACTCGCTTGTCTTTAAGAATTTCAGGCACATTGCCCTTTGCAATTTCAAGTGCAAGTCCCTCTGCAACCGCAGTTTTACCTACACCGGGTTCACCGATAAGAACAGGATTGTTCTTTGTACGGCGGGAAAGAATCTGGATAACCCTCTGGATTTCCTTTTCTCTGCCGATTACAGGATCAATTTCACCGTTCTTTGCGGCTTGAGTAAGATCTCTGCCGAATTTATCAAGAGCCGAACCGCCTTTCTGTGAACCGTTCGGAGCGGATTCGTTTTCAAAACCGCCGAAGCCTTCCTCTGCACCGCCCTGCATACCTTTTGACACAGCCTGTGCAAGTCTTTCAACAGATACACCGAGTTCTTCAAGAAAAGCAACTGCGTAGCTGTCGCTCTCCGAAAGGATTGCAAGGAGCAAATGCTCTGTGCCTACATAGGTGTAGCCTGTTTTTGAAGAAATGATAACTGCGGCTCTCAAAACTCTCTTTGTACGGGGAGTAAAATCATCGGGAGTAAGCTCAACGAGCGACATTGTACCGTTAATGGATTCAAGCTTTTCACGGAGAGCATCTTCCGTTACTCCGCACTCATTAAGAGCGGTTGCGGCAACACCGCTGCCCTCTTTTACGAGTCCGTAGAGAATATGTTCTGTACCGACATAGTTGTGGCGCATCTCCTCTGCACTTTCAATCGCAAGATTAAGCGCCTTGTTTGCTTTTTTTCTGTAAAACCTTTGAACTGATACATAAAATCATCACCCTTCCTTGTGGATAATGTATTAACTGCTTATTTTCTATGAAAGAGCCTCTCTTAAAATTTTTGCCCTTTCAATATCTCTTTCCTGTGCGGAAAGATTTTTTCCTGAGTTTACCATAAGCGTTGCAGGCTCAATTTTTTCCATAAGAGAGTCAACAACCTCTGCGGTAACATCTTTTATCTGTCCCGACAAAATGCCGAAACGAACATTTGACAACAGCTTTAAAGCCTCGTCATGAGTCATAACCATTGCCGATTTCAACAAGCCTAAGCTTCTGCTTACGCTGTCCTGAATATCAATACTCTTTGCAAGTCTTTCTCTTGCCTGTTGTTCCTGAGAAACAAGCTGTTTTGTGATGTTCTCAAGATTTTCAATTGCGGCTTTTTCGGAGATACCGAGCGTTACCTGATTTGAAAGCTGATAAAGCGAACCGCTGGGTTCTGAGCCTTCACCGTAAGCACCACGGATTGTAAGTCCGAGCTTTGAAAGGTTGCCTGCAATTCTGCCGATTGTACGGCTCTTTTCAAGTGCCGGCAGATGGAGCATAACAGAGGCTCTCATGCCTGTGCCGAGGTTTGTAGGGCATTGTGTAAGATAACCGAGCTTGTCATCAAAAGCAAATTCAAGGTTTTCATCAAGCAGAGTATCAAGCTTATCGGCTGTGTCATATGCCTGTTCAAGCGACAAGCCGTCTGTGATAACCTGAAGTCTTATGTGATCTTCCTCGTTAATCATAATGCTCATGCTTTCATCCTTGCTCAACAGCAATGCTCTGCCCTCTGTTTCGCTGATGAATTCGGGGCTTACAAGATGTCTTTCAACAAGCGACACACCCTGCGCCTCTGTCAAATCATCAAGCTTAATCAGATTGAAATCCGAGGCAATTGAGCTGTTGCTGTCCCTGATTGCACTTGTAACCTTTTCAATAACCTTTTTCTGCCCTGTTCGGACAGTCGGCACGGAAACGGGTAATCTTTCAGGTTTCTCGCAAGTCTTACTCTGGTGGAAATTACTTCGTTACTCATAATTAAGCCTCCATTTCCTTAATCTGATCTCTTAACTCTGCGGCATGTTCAAAATTCTGTTCTGAAATTGCCTTGTCGAGTTCCTTTTTAAGTGCCTTGATTTTATCTTTCTTTGTCATCTCGGCACTCTTTTCGGCTTTCTTTGTACCGAAACGGCTGTTCTTACCGCAATGGGTTGTGTTGCCGTGGATTCTTCTGATTGAAGGAAGAAGCTGGTCGCCGAAGATTTCGTAACATTTTGCACAGCCTACATGACCCGACTTTGCAATATCGGAATATGAGCTTCCGCAGAAGTCACAGCGTGTTGCCTGAGTTCTTGCGGGAAGGCTGTTGCCGAAGAAACTTCCGAGAAGTCCCGAAAATTCGTCCTCAAAGTTACCGAAGATGTTTGTGTATCCCATTTTCTTTGCACATTCACTACACAAATCATATTCCTTAATTTCACCGTTGATAACGGTCTTTACATGAGTATTAGCATTGTTAGCACCGCATTTTTGACATTTCATAATAACTGCCTCCGTTCAAAATCAACTTAATGTGAGCAACATATTCTTGAACAAGTCCGCTCGCACGGCATCTCGTTTACTCTGTTCAACATTTGTAAGCGTTCTGTCGGACAACGCCGAGGCTATCAGCCTTGCCGATGTAAGCTCAATCATATCTCTTTGCAACATATTTTTGAGCATTGCCTCTGCACTTGCCTTGTCAAGTGTTGTTCCAATCGAATTTATTATATGCATAAGCGCCGTACCTCTATCCATCTTCACACGGCTTATTCGGATAAATCCGCCGCCGCCCCTACGGCTCTCTACAATGTAGCCTTTTTCGGGAGTGAATCGGGAGGTTATAACATAATTGATTTGGCTCGGTACACATCCGAGGTTGCCGGCGAGTTCGTTTCGCTGAATCTCCGCACTGCCGTTTTCACGGTCAAGCATCTCTATAATGTACTGTGCCACCAAATCGCTCATTCTCATTTTGGTCGCCTCTTTTCATTTGTTTGACTACATTATAATATCAAGGTCAGAGAAAGTCAAAGTCAATTAAAGTCAAAAATTAAAGCATAAGCTTTGAAATTCTCACGAATTCTCGCTTATGCTCTCGTTTCCTAATATTTTAAAAATATTTTTGACTTTTTCTGACTTTCAATTTTTATCCGATAAAGTCTGACTTTTCAAGCAATTTGACCTTACATAATCACATTAACCGTGTAATCAACATCGTAAATTTCACCGTCAAACCAATTTATAAAACCTATGTAGATGCAGATTTTGTCATCATGTTTATTCATATCACGAACAACCTTAAAACACTCCGACCAACCCGAAAAGCGTTCAAGTCTTTTGACTGTATCAACATCGGCATTGCCGTTTACAAACACACACATTGCAAGGTGACGGGTTGACGATAACATTCTTACAAAATCGAGGAACATCATATTAACCTCATCGCCCGAACATTCAATTTTAAGAGCGTCTTCCTCAATTTTGTTTCCGAAAAAATCAAGCACATTGTCAAACGCTGAATCAAAGTCATCGGTTTCAGCGTTCTTTAGTCCCTGCGAAAACTTGTAAATTGCGGTAGATGCATAAATTCTCTTAATTTTTTCAATCGTCACGGCAATCACCTTCTCGGTATCGTTACTTTTATCATTATACATTATATAAGCAAATTTGACAACAAGTATGTTATTCGGGCGGTTCAATACAATTTTTGTAATAAAAACATTTGAAATTAAACAAAAATTTTGTGTTTTCCGATTGACAATTGTACAGAGATATTGTATTATATAATTGTACTAATGAATTAGTTCAATTGCTTGATAAGGAGCGTGATTTTATGTTGAAGTTTATCTTATATATGTTACTTGCCGTTGTAATTCTCAGCGGAGGTATCTTTAAAACCTTTGCGATAAACTATGGTATTTCAAAATACCTCTCAAAAAAGCCATATAAAGGTGATTTTGAATTCAAAAAAGTTGCGTTACATACTTTGGAAACGAACTATATTTTGTTGGCATTAGTTGTTTTGTTTGTTATAGGTGTGGTGGTTTGCAGTATATCGAGTTACTTAAATATAGTAGAAAATTTAGTAGAATTGATTTTAGGATTTTTTATTGCACTTGTAATATCTCTTTTAGGTCCATGGTACAATACAATCGGTAATGAGTACGGTGCGTATGTTATACCTTTCTTTATTTTAGTTATCATAAGCATTCCAACGCTGTTTTCATCAATTACAAGTTCGTTTACAAAGATTTTGAAGTTCTAAAAATAAGAAAATGAAACTCTCATTTCTTACCGCACTTGCAAATGCACCGTATGAATTGTTAATACCCTACGGTCAGTTTGGAGCGATGATTTTCAAGAGTACAATTTTATGATTTAATGTTAAGGAGGCTTGGTTATGAAATACACATACATATATGTTATACTCGGCATTTGTGCCGTTGCAGTAAGCATAGGAAAAGCTTTAGCAGTAAATTTCGGTATTTCAAAATACCTTTCTAAAAAAATCTTACAACGGTAAATTCAAGGTCATAAAAACAGCTTCTATTTCATTCGAGTCGGATACATATTATTGGCTTTAGCTTCTTTATTTATTGTGACGATGGTGATGGATGCAATTTACTCACACATAAGATTTGACGAGTTATTGCAGGACTTCTTATCTATATTTTACATGGCTATTATCGGAGCAAATTATGAATTTTTGGATAGTCCATACGGTCTTGGTTTGATATATGTTTTTCCGTTTATTTTCGTTATTATCGTAAGCATAGTGGTATTGATTTTTGTGAACTACACATTTGTTTATCGCAAATTTGGAATACCAAACAATAAAAAATGGAAACTCTCATTTTTCACCGCACTTGCAAACGCACCGTATGAATTGTTAATACCCTACGGTCAGTTTGGAACGATGATTTTCAAAAATATGATTTAATGTTAAGGAGAGATGATTTATGCTTAACTCGGCAACTCTTACCGCTATTTTAATAAACATTCTTGCGGCTTTATTTTTTACTTGTATCACAATCTGCATTGCTACACATTTTGCCAAGAAAAAAAGCTAATGAAGCAGATAAAAAACTTATAAACAACAAATGTTACGGAATAATAGCTGTTATTTTTACAATTATAAACTTTATTGCGTCATTCACCGCAATAGCTGTTGCATATGTTGCAGACCCGACTGATTACTACCACATCTCAATCCCAAAATTTTCTTATTTATCTTTAATATTGGTGGCAGGCATAATTGAATTTCTTGTTGTCAAAGCAATAGTATTCAAGAAAATTTCCTGTTCAAAAAAAGAAAGAGCCAAACAGGCTGCAATTTTTGCGGCAATATGTACTCCATACTATATTATTGCCGCCAACTTACCGATAATTATGTATATAGTCGCAGTAGCTCTCGACCCCTGCTGATTTTAACGAAGTGATATTATGAATGAAAACTCAAATCCCGAAATCTTAATCACTATAATTATTTTATCTGTACTTCTTGCCATACTTTCTGTTACAACAGCATTTTGCCATACGGAAAGAAGTGCGGGTTACAAAAAAACAAAGTAAACATCAGCAAAAAGAATCACATAATAATTTACCCGATATTTTTTGTTTTGCATATGACAGCAATACTGCTTTTTAATCTTCCGTTTCCTGACTTAACTTGCTATCTTTCATTCAGCATAGGAAGTATTGCTTTTATATTTTTGATTCAAGCTGTTATTGCTTATTTTACAATGTTTAAAAAGTTTGAATGCGATACGGGTACAAAAGTCGGCAAATCAATTGTTTTTTCGCTGATTTCAACACCATTCTACAGTATCCTTTTTGGTGTGGCTTTTGCATTCTTAACCGCCGTTATAAATGCACCGTGGCACCTGTTTATTCCATATGCACTTTTCATAAAGATGATTTTCTTTTAAGGAGAGATGATTTATGCTTAACTCGGCAACTCTTACCGCTATTTTAGTAAACATTCTTGCGGCTTTATTTTTTACTTGTATCACAATCTGCATTGCTACACATTTTGCCAAGAAAAAAGCTAATGAAGCAGATAAAAAACTTATAAACAACAAATGTTACGGAATAATAGCTGTTATTTTTACAATTATAAACTTTATTGCGTCATTCACCGCAATAGCTGTTGCATATGTTGCAGACTCGACTGATTACTACCACATCTCAATCCCAAAATTTTCTTATTTATCTTTAATATTGGTGGCAGGCATAATTGAATTTCTTGTTGTCAAAGCAATAGTATTCAAGAAAATTTCCTGTTCAAAAAAAAAGAAAGAGCCAAACAGGCTGCAATTTTTGCGGCAATATGTACTCCATACTATATTATTGCCGCCAACTTACCGATAATTATGTATATGGTCGCAGTAGCTCTCGACCCCTGCTGATTTTAACGAAGTGATATTATGAAAAACATAAAAAACGGTGAGCAGATGCCCACCGTTTTTGTGTTTAGCTTTTTAAATTTGAAATTAGTCTGAAGATAATCAAGCTTTTAAAATTAAAATATTTAACCTCAGTTACGAGAAATTAAACTAAAACAATAAAAATTCAATTAATTATTCAGCTGCTTTTCTTTTTTGCAAAACATTCGCTGCAATAGTAGCTTTTGCCTTCAACAGGCTTGAAAGGAATCTTTGCAATTCCGCCGCATTCAGCGCAAACGGTTTCAAAGAATTCTCTCTCTGTCTTGGCAGCATTTTTACGAGCCTGTCTGCAAGCCTTGCAACGCTGCGGTTCGTTTGTGAAACCCTTTTCTGCATAGAATTCCTGTTCACCTGCTGTAAACACAAATTCGTTACCGCATTCCTTGCATACCAATGTCTTATCTTCGTACATTGGTATTTACCTCTCTTTTTCTACCTCTCGGAGGTTAGTTTGTTGCCCCGTGCGGAGTTGCACCGCAATACTGTTAAGGACAAATATTAAATTTCGATTCACCGCTCAGCCGACATTCAGACCGCCGTGAACCTTTTTTCTTGCTCTTTGCAAGGCATTGTCAACCGCCTTTTCGGTTACGGAAAGCTTTTTCTGCAATTTCCTTATAGCTCAAGCCGTTGCCATAAAGCATAAGAACATCGTATTCGGACTTTGACAGCACACTTTGAAGTCGCAACAGCAACTGGTCAAGCTGTTCTCTGCACATCAAAAGTTCTTCGGGAGTTTTGGCGGAATCTTCAATCGACTCGCCCACATCGTCCATCGGAACAATGCTTGATGAGGGAATGGCTTTTTTCTGTTCTCCCCGTCTGATTATCGAAATAAATCTTCTTTCAACAACAACCGACATATAGCTTTTTAAAGCTTGCACCGACGTTTTGGTCAAAGGCTTTGCTGGAACAAAGCAGTCCCACAAGTCCTTCCTGAACAAAGTCATTGTGTTCATAACCCTCTGCCGAAAACTTTCGTGCAATTATGCTGATTGTGTCAAGATATCTTACGACAAGCTCATCAAAAGCACGGTCATCACCAAGACTCACAAAATTTGCAAGCTGTGCGTCGGATAAAGTACCGTAGGATTTTTGCAATTCGGTCATAACCTGCCCCTAATACTTATTCTTATACGCTTAATAGTATAACAAAAACGCACAAATGTCAACAACCCGAAAGCAATTTCTGTAATATTGCATTATGATATGGAAATTATTTGTGCAAAATAGCTGAAATAAAGTCGAAATTACATACATTATGAAACTTGTTAAGAGAAGCAGAAAATGTTATACTTTATATTATTAATTTATTACGATTTTTATTTATCGGTTCGGGGGAATTTTTATGGTTGTTACCTGCAACAGTTTTGGAGTGAGCGGTATGGACGGCTACAAGGTTGAGCTTGAGGCGTCAATGTACAACGGCACACGGGAATTTGATATGGTCGGTCTGCCCGACACCGCCGTGCGTGAGAGCAAGGACAGGGTTCTCAGTGCATTAAAGAACTGCGGATTCAGATACCCTGCCGCACATATGACCGTGAACCTTGCCCCTGCCGATATCAAAAAAAAGAAGGACCTATTTACGATTTGCCGATTGCGGTTGCAATTCTTATACTGCTCAATCAGATTAAGAGCAACATCTCCGACTGCGCATTCATCGGTGAGCTTTCGCTTTCGGGAGAAGTCAGAGGAATCAACGGAGTTCTGCCCATGGTAATCAAAGCGAAGGAATGCGGTATAAAGAAAATTTATGTTCCGAAAGCCAACGCAAGCGAGGGCGCTGTTGTTGACGGAATTGAAGTGTATGGTATTGACAACATTCTTCAACTGAAAGATTATCTCAATCACATTCTCGAACCTGCACCCGCAAAGCCGAATACACATTCTCCCACGGAGGAACGGGACTACATTCCGGATTTTTCCCAGGTAAAGGGTCAGCTTGAGGTGAAGCGTGCGCTTGAAATTGCCGCTGCCGGCGGTCACAATATTCTGCTCATAGGCCCTCCGGGTTCGGGCAAAAAGTATGCTTGCAAAACGAGTTCCGTCAATTCTGCCCGATATGAGCTTTGACGAAATGATTGAAACCACAAAAATCCACTCAATTGCAGGAACGCTAAAGCATGACGGACTTATCACAACACGGCCGTTCCGTTCGCCTCACCACACGGTAACGCCCGTAGGACTCGGCGGAGGAGGTACGGGAACTATCAGACCGGGTGAAGTTTCACTTGCAAACAACGGTGTGCTGTTCCTTGACGAGCTGCCCGAATTTTCAAGAACGGCGCTTGAGGTACTCCGTCAGCCGATTGAGGACGGCTCTATCACAATTTCAAGAGCAGGTCAGAAATGCACCTATCCGTGTTCGATTATGGTGGTTGCCGCAATGAACCCATGTCCGTGCGGATATTACGGTGATCCGACAAGAAAATGCACCTGTTCGGAACAGAAGATAAAGCGCTACCTCAACCGCATTTCCGGTCCGCTTCTCGACCGTTTTGATATTCATGTTGAAGTGCCTGCCGTAAAATTTGAAGAACTGCGTGACGCTTCATCTGCCGAATCTTCAGCCGACATCAAAAAGAGCAGACAGAGCAAGAGAAATTCAGCGTGAAAGATTTAAGGGCAGTAAAACAACCTGCAACGCAAAAATTAATGCAGAGCAGTTTGAAAAGGTCTGCGTAATTGATAAAGAGGCTGAAAAGACGCTCAAAGACGCTTTTGAAAGTCTTGGACTTACCGCAAGAGCGTATGACAGGGTTTTGAAAGTTGCAAGAACCATTGCTGATTTGGACGAGTCGGAAATAATCCGCTCCGAGCATGTTCTTGAGGCGGTTCAATACCGCAGTCTTGACCGCAAATATTGGGCAAAATAAGACTTATACCTTACACAAAAATTAAAAATATCACTTTTAAAAAGTACGGATTTATGCTATACTATTATAGTGCGACATCAAAGCGATGTTGCAGTTTCATGACACAGGAGGTTTTTTATAATGGAAATTACAAAGAATTCAATAATCGGTGATGTTCTTGATCAGTACCCTGACACAGCAGAGCTTTTCTTCAGCATCGGTATGCACTGCCTTGGCTGTCCTGCATCACGAGGCGAAACGATTGAAGAGGCTTGTATGGTACACGGTGCAGATGCAGACGCACTCGTTGCAGACCTTAACAAAGCAATTGCATAATGAACGGCGCATCTGATTTTTCGCTTGATAACCGTCTTGCACTTTGTGCGGACTTTGTGCGTGACGGAGCAAAGGTTGCCGATATCGGCACAGACCATGCCTATCTTCCGGTGTGGCTGTGCCGTATTGGCAGATGCGACACAGCGATTGCCGCAGACATCAACCCCTGCCCCTTGAACGGGGAATTGAAACAATTAACAACAGCGGTCTTAACAATCGACTTGAAGCAAGGCTTTCAAACGGTCTTGAAAAAAATTTCGGGCGATGAGGCTGATGACATAGTAATTGCAGGAATGGGCGGAGAACTCATTTCGCAGATTATCGAAAACTGGGAGTATTCAAAGGACAGGTCAAAGCACTTTATTCTTCAGCCTATGACCAAAAGTGAAGAGCTTATGCGTTGGCTGTTTGCAAACGGTTTCAGCGTTATCAAGCGTGACTGCTGTACTGCCGCAAACAAGTGCTACACGGTAATTCTTGCCGAATACAGCGGTAAGGTTCGCACGGTATCCGAAAGCGACCTTTTCCTTTACGGACTTGATCCGAAAAACAACTCCATGCACCGCAGATTTATTGAAGGCTGTGTGCGCAGACTTTTAAAACAGGCTAAGGGCAACCCTGTCTGTGCCGAAACCGCACGCATTCTTGAGGAGAGCTTTAAGTGAAAACCATAAACGATATACTTAATTATTTTGAAGAATTTGCGCCCTGTGCAACTCAGATGAGTTTTGACAACGCAGGGCTTATTGTGGGCGACAAATACACAGCCGTAAGCCGTGTGCTTGTCGCTCTTGACATTACGGAAGATGTTGTGAATGAGGCGGAAAGTCTGGGATGTGAGCTGATTATCAGTCATCATCCCGTAATTTTTGCCCCTATAAAAAGGTTTCGCCTTCTTCCGTTCCCTATATGCTTGCACAAAAGGGCATTTCCGCCGTTTGTATGCACACCAACCTTGATCTCGGAGAAAAGTTCGGAGTAAACATCTGCCTTGCAGACGCACTCGGAGTCAAAAACCCCGTGCTGTCGGAACTTGGCGAGTGTATGTTCACGGGCGAGCTTGAAAACGAAACCGATATTCACGATTTTGCAAAGCTTGCAAAGAAAAATCTTGACTGCAAGGGACTTCGCTACACCGACATTAAAGACAGGGTTAAAAAGGTTGCCGTATCGTCGGGTGCAGGCGGTTCAAATGTGTTTGATGCGGCTTTGGCGGGTGTTGATGTGCTTGTCACGGGAGAAATCAAGCATCATGAGATTATCGCCGCAAATTCACTCGGAATTGACATTATTGACGCAGGTCACTTCAAAAGTGAAGATATTGTAATTTTACCGCTTGTAAACAAGCTTTCAAAAAAGAATTTTCCGAGATTATTTTTACAAAATCGCAATCCTGTGACGATATGATTAAATTTATTTAACCTGTAAGCATCATTATCAAAATATTTGTTGCATAATTTGTTACAATTTGATATAATGATACGGTAAATTACTATATGTGGTAGTGCGCCGTCTGTACGCACCGCAAAATGAGGTATTATGAGAATCAGAAAAAGAAATGGGCAGAACCGGAGCTTTCCGTTTGCAATTTTTATGTAAAGAATCCAGAAGAAAACGCCGGAAAATGGATGCAGGCTTTCAAAAAGGAACAGCCGTTGTATCTTGAAATCGGCTGCGGCAAGGGCGGTTTTGCGGGACAGCTTGCGCTTAAAAATCCCGACAAAAACATTATCGCACTTGACATCAAGGTTGATATGCTCGGCGTCGGCAGAAGAACAATTGTAAAGCTTTTTGAGGACGCAGGCAAAACGCAGGATGATATTACAAATCTTTTACTTGTAAAGTACAATGTTGAAATGCTTGACAAAATCATTACGGCTGACGATAAGATTGACAGACTTTTCATCAACTTCTGTAATCCGTGGCCGAGAGCAAAACACAAAAAGCGCAGACTTACATACTACAAAAAACTTGAAATGTACAAAACATTCTTGAAGCCTGACAGCGAAATCCGTTTCAAAACCGATGATGACGAGCTGTTTGACGAAAGTCTTGAATACTTTGAGCAGAGCGGATATGAAATTTTGTATCTCACCCGTGATTTGCACGCAAGCGATGTTACCGATAATATTGAAACAGAGCATGAAAAAATGTTCTCCGAAGAGGGCATAAAAATCAAGTATCTTATTGCAAGACAAAAGCATTGACAGCCCCATAAATAAAGACGGGAGGGATTTTTGTGAAGATTAAAAAGCTGATTTCGGCTTTGGTTCTCGGTTCAATGCTTGTCGGTTTGAGCGGTTGCAACATCACGGATTTCAGCGCAGAAAATCTTCTTCGTCCTCCTAAGGCAGTCGGAGATGAGGCTGAAATTGAACAGCTTATTGCCAAAACGGCTGACAGCGGTTATACGCTGAAATATCCTAAGAACGGAAAATTCCGCAGTGCAATCATCATGACCGACCTTGACGGAAACGACAGCAACGAGGCTGTTGCATTTTTTTCGCAACAGTGCCGAAACTTCTTCGGTTCATATGCTTGTCATGTACTCAAAAGACAATTCGTGGGAAATTGTGTCCGACAATATCTTTGAAACCACCGATATTGACAGCGTTGACTTTGCGGATTTAACCGGCAACGGAAAGGCTGAAATCATCGTTAATTCAACAACCTACACTCCGAATGTCGGCAAGCTTTTCCTGCTACTCCTACTCGGAGGGCAAGACAAACGAAGTGGGTTCGGGACAAAGCTGTTCAAGCTTTGTTACGGGGGATTTTGACAATGACGGAACAAGCGAGATTATGTCGCTCGTTCTCTACACAACCGAAAACGAGGCTCTTGCGTCAATGCTTGATTACAACGAGGACAGCAAAAGCCTGTATGCCAAAGCAATGGCAAACATGGATCCGAATGTTGTAAAGTACAAGAACATTGCCGTTACAAAGCTTGATAACGATATTACGGGAATTGTCGTTGACGGAACTTCTGCAAATGAGGTTACGAACACACAGGTTATTTTTTACAGCCGTGACCTTGCAATTCTGCGTAATCCTCTTTTTAAAGAAAAAGCAAAAAATATAACCCGGCGTTCATCGCAAATCATCTGTTCGGACATTGACAAGGACGGAAAGCTTGAAATTCCCGTTACGCTTGATCTGCCGAAACAGAGCGGTGACAGCAAAAATATTTATGCCGACAAAATCATTTGGAACAGCTTTGACACACCCAAGGAGGCGCTTGTTGCAAAACAGGCGGTAATCATAAATTACGATTATATGTTTATGATGAACTATGCCGATAAGTGGAGCGAAAACAAGGTTACGGCAATTACCGACCTTGAAAGCGAAACCACCTCATTCTATGCATGGAACGGCACTAAGCTTGACACGGAGCTTTTTGAAATAAAGGTGTTCCCCGTCAGCGAATGGGAATCGGGCAAATCGGATGATTTTACGCTGATTACAAAAGACGATAAATATGCATACACATTTAATAATATAAATCCCGACACACAGATTTCGCTAAGTGATGACGAAATCAAGACAGGTTTTTCCACACTTGATCAGTCGGGAATCTGATCATAGCAACGGAGGTTTTGATATGAAAAAAATTCTTGTTTGTGAGGATGAAGCGGCAATTCGTGACTTTGTCGTTATCAATCTTACAAGGGCAGGCTACGATGTAGTTGAGGCAGACTGCGGCGAGGCGGCTTTGCAGAAATATGAAGAAAACAACGGCGATTTTGATGTTGCGATTCTTGATGTTATGATGCCGGGTATTGACGGTTTTCAGGTTTGTAAGGAGCTGAGAAACCGCAACGGCGGAATCGGAATTATTATGCTTTCGGCAAAAACTCAGGAAATGGACAAGGTAACAGGACTTATGCTCGGTGCAGACGACTATGTAACAAAGCCTTTCTCACCGAGTGAGCTTCTTGCAAGAGTTGATTCACTCTACAGAAGAGTTGCGCTCGCACAGTCACATTCCGAAAACAACTTTAAAGAAGAGCTTAAATCGGGCGAGTTCACACTCAATCTTCGCAACCGTGCGCTTATGAAGAGCGGAAAGATGATTGAACTCACACAGGTTGAATTCCAGATTATGGAGTACTTCTTCTCGAATCCGGGTGTTGCTCTTGACAGAATCGACATTCTCAACCATGTATGGGGAGATGCTTATGTCGGCGAGGATAAAATTGTCGATGTTAATATCCGCAGACTCAGAATGAAGGTTGAGGACGAACCTTCAAATCCTAAACATATCATCACGGTTTGGGGACTCGGCTACAAGTGGGATTCAGGCGAATAACTTTCGAATAACTTTGCAGAACAGCCTGCATAAAATTTATACAATCTAAAGAGGAGGGTGGCAACAATTTTTAAGGGTATTTCAAAAAGATGGATGCTCAACACATTAAGTGTTATACTGACAATCATAATCCTTATTGTTGTCAGCCTTATTTTCATTGTTACATATATTTTTCAAAACAGCGTTGAACAGAACCTGAACACAACAAGCAGCGAACTTTCACTTGTCTTTTTCGGGATTTCAGAGCGACAGTTCAACCTCGTTTACGGCGTCTGCCCGTGATTATGTTGAAAACTTTGACAAAAAAGAAGAAATGGAGGTTCTTGTAATCAATTCCTCCGGCAGAGTTGTCATGACTTCAACAGGATTCACCCCCGATGACAACGAACAGATTCCCGATTTTAATGACGCACTCTCAAACGAAAACGGCTGTGCATATTGGAACGGCAAGCTTTCATCGAACGAAAGTGCAATGAGCCTGACAAGAATCATCACCAACGAAAACGGAACCTGCGTAGGTGCGGTAAGATACATTGTTTCCATGGAACAGGTCAACACGGCAATTGTGCTTGTTTCTGCGGCAGTTATTGCGTGCGGTCTTGTTATCATCGCCCTTGTAATATTGTCGGGACTTATGTTTATCCGTTCAATCGTTACCCCGATAAGAAAACTTTCGGAGATTTCAAGCAAGATTGCCCACGGCGATTTTTCACAGGCAAAAAAGATTGAGTACAAATACGATGATGAAATCGGCGACCTCTGCGATGCAATAAGCGATATGGCTCTTGATTTGCAGACAGCCGATCAGATGAAAAACGATTTTATTTCACGAGTATCACACGAGTTGCGTACTCCGCTTACGGCGATTAAGGGTTGGGCTGAAACAATGCAGCTTTCCGAAAGAGGAAAGCTTGACCGCAAAAACCTTTGACCGTGGTATGGGAGTTATTATCAGCGAAAGCTCACGCCTTACAAGCATTGTAGAAGAGCTTCTTGACTTCAGCCGTATTCAGAGCGGAAGAATGAAGCTCATCAAGGAAAAAGCTTGACATTCTTGCCGAATTTGACGATGCGGTTTACTTCTTAAAGGAAAGAGCCGTTACAGAGGGCAAGCATCTTCTTTATGATGAGCCCGAGGTTGTTTATCCTGCCGTTTACGGCGATAAAAACAGGCTCAAGCAGGTTTTCCTCAATGTGCTTGACAATGCGTTGAAATACACACCAAAGGGCGGTGTTGTTGCCGCTCAGGTAATCTACAGCAAAGATGAACCCGATATTATCAAGATTGTAATAACCGACACGGGTTGCGGAATTTCTGCCGAGGATCTTCCAAAGGTTAAGGAAAAATTCTACAAAGCAAACCAGACTGTCGGCGGTTCGGGAATCGGACTTGCGGTTGCCGATGAGATTATGAACCTCCACAACGGCTCACTTGATATCGAAAGCGGAGAGGGTGTCGGCACAACCGTAACGCTCACCTTCCCTGTATATAAAGAGGGCAGTGAAAACTCACTTCCCGAAAACATTAAGCTTTAATCTTATTTCTCTGTGCAGCCTAATACAGAAAGGAACAGCTAATGGCTAAAAATACTACTAAAAAAATCACCTCAATCGGCGGCAGCGCCCTGATTGAAGGCATTATGATGAGAGGTCCGAAACGCACAACCGTGTGTGTTCGTACCGCACCCGACAAGATTTACAGCGAGGATATAAGCATAAACACAATTCCCTCAAAATGTAAGCTTTTCAAGCTTCCGTTTTTAAGAGGAATCGCAGGTCTTATTGACTCAATGCGACTTTCCTACAAAGCGCTTATGCTCTCTGCCGATAAGGCAATTGAATCAACCGAAATCGAAGAAGAACCGTCAAAGTTTGAAAAATGGCTTGACGATAAATTCGGTGACAAGCTTGTTAAGGTTATGATGGTAATTGCGTCAATCCTCGGTGTTGCGCTTGCCGTGGGACTTTTCTTCTTTGTCCCCTCTTTCCTGTTTGACCTCAGTGCAAATGTTGTGCCGGCTTTCAAGGGTGACGGCGGAAACGCTGTTTTCTGGAAGTCTGTTTTTGAGGGTGTTCTCAAGATTATTCTTTTCTTACTTTATATTATAGTATGTTCACAAATGACAGAAATGAAAAGGGTGTTTATGTACCACGGTGCCGAGCACAAGACAATTTTCTGTTACGAAAACGAAGAAGAACTCACAGTTGAAAATGTTAAAAAGCAGAGCCGTTTTCACCCGAGATGCGGAACAAGCTTTATGGTTCTTATGCTGATTGTCGGCATCCTTGTCGGTCTTTTTCGTTCCTGTTGCACCTTTCGGCATCGGATTTTTAAGACCTGTATTCAAGATTCTTCTTCTCCCCGTTTCATGCGGAATCGGTTACGAGCTTATCAAAATCTGCGGTAAGCACGACAATGCCGCAACAAGAATCATTGCCGCTCCCGGACTTTGGGCGCAGAGAATCACAACAAAAGAGCCTGATGACACTATGATTGAAGTTGCAATTGAGGCTATCAAAGCTGTTATCCCCGAGGACGGCTCGGACATTGTAAGCAAGTAATGACTGTAAACGAAATTTATCAAAGCGGACTTAAACTGCTTGAAAATAGTAATATTGAAAATTCAAAATTTGAGGCGCAAAGTCTTTTACAAAAGGCTTTTTCGCTTGACAGAGTCGGCTTTATCATGCACAAAACTGATAAAGCCGATGAAAACTGTTCGCATAACTTTTTAAATTTTATAGAAAAACGAATTTCAGGCGAGCCGTTGCAGTATATTCTCGGCGAATGGAGCTTTATGGGATTCGATTTTAAGGTGGGCAGAGGCGTGCTCATTCCCCGTGATGACACGGAAGTGGTTGTCAATCTCTGCATTGATTTTCTCGAAAACAGAACCGACAAAAGACGGTTGACCTCTGTTCGGGCAGCGGTGCAATTGCCGTTGCACTTGATAAAATTTCGGGTGCAAAAGTTACGGCAGTTGAAATTGACGAAACCGCTTTTTTTCATATCTTGAAACAAATGTAAAAGAAAACAATTCGTCAGTAAAGCCTGTTATGGCTGACGCTCTCGAAATCTGCGAAACATTTGCTGACGGTGAGCTTGACCTCATTGTTTCAAATCCGCCTTATATAAAATCAGCCGACATAGAAACACTTCAAAAAGAAGTTCGGCTTGAACCAAGACTTGCACTTGACGGCGGCGAGGACGGCTGCGATTTTTACCGTGAAATAGTGAGCCGTTGGAGCCGTAAACTCAAAAAAGGCGGTGCGCTTGCATTTGAACTCGGAGAAAATCAGGCTGACGCAGTAAAGGCACTTATGACTGACAAAGGCTTTTCGGATTTTAAAATTTCACTTGACTTTGGCGGTGTGCAGAGGGCGATTATTGGGACTTTGCTCTGATTTTAGAAATTTTGTTCGATAAAATTACCGCCAAATTATTGCATTTTCCCCTCACATATTTTATAATCTTAGTGTGAACATAACCGCCGATGAAGTGACGGTTATGTTACAGACCGAAAAACATCAGCTCCCTTTGCGGAGTACGGAGGTATATAAAATGGCAGTAGATAAAAACAAAGCGCTTGAAACTGCGCTCACACAAATCGAAAAACAGTTCGGCAAAGGTGCTGTAATGCGTCTTGGCGAAAATAAACATATGAACATTGAACACATCTCAACAGGTTCGCTTTCGCTTGATATTGCACTCGGAATCGGCGGACTTCCCCGCGGAAGAATTGTTGAAATTTACGGACCTGAATCTTCGGGTAAAACAACACTTTCTCTCCACTGCATTGCAGAGGGACAGAAAAACGGCGGCAATGTTGCATTTATTGATGTTGAGCATGCACTTGATCCGACATATGCGGCAGCTCTCGGTGTTGATGTTGACTCACTTCTCGTTTCACAGCCAGACACGGGTGAAGACGCTCTTGAAATTGCAGAGGCGCTCATCCGAAGCGGTCCGATTGATGTTATCGTAATCGACTCTGTTGCGGCTCTTGTTCCGAAGGCTGAAATTGAGGGTGAAATGGGTGACAGCCATGTAGGTCTGCACGCAAGACTTATGTCACAGGCACTGCGTAAACTCGCAGGCGCAATTTCAAAGTCAAACTGCGTTGCAATCTTCATTAACCAGTTGCGTGAAAAAGTCGGTGTTGTTTACGGCAACCCTGAAGTAACAACCGGCGGTCGTGCGCTCAAGTTCTACAGCTCCGTTCGTATTGATATAAGAAGAGTTGAAACCCTTAAATCAGGCGGTGAAATGGTCGGTTCACACACAAGAGCAAAGGTTGTAAAAACAAGATTGCTCCTCCGTTCCGTGAAGCTGAATTTGATATTATGTACGGTGAAGGCATTTCCCGTGAGGGCGAACTTCTTGACCTTGCCGTAAAGGCTGAGGTTGTTCAAAAAGCAGGAGCATGGTTCAGCTATGACGGCAGACGACTCGGACAGGGACGCGACAAGGTCAAGGAACTTCTCAAAACCGACAAGGAGCTTGCTGCTGAAATTGAGAAGAAACTCTGGGAAAATATTGACAAGCTTTATGAACGCAAAAAGCCTGCTCCAAAGGTAAAAATTACCGAAGTTCCGTCTGCAAACCAAGAAATCAAGCCTGATTCTGCGGATAAGACAGAGAAAAAGAGCGGTGCAAAAATTGATGTTCTGGTTGACGACTGATGCTTATAACCGCAGTTGAACCACGAAGAAAGGCGATGTGTGCGCTCTACATTGACGGCGAATATGTTATGAATCTTGATGCACGCACAGTTATTGAAAACCGATTTGATGTCGGCAGAGAGATTGATGACGAGGATCTGCACGAGATTATCAGGCTAAGCAATGAGCGCCGTGCAAAGGAAAAGGCTTTGTGGCTTATTTCCTATCGTGACCACTCAAAAAAAGAACTCACCGACAAAATCAAACGCACCTGTGATGAAGAATCGGCGGAAAAGGCTGTTGAACGAATGGAAGAACTCGGTCTTGTAAATGACGAAAACTTTGCAAGACGATATGCCGAACAGCTTTTTGTTTTCAAAGCATAATGCTCCGAGAGGTGCGGTAAGACAGCTTGTTCAAAAGGGAATTGACCGTGAACTTGCAGAAGAAATTATCGAAGAAATCGACTTTGATCCGTGTGACGGAATAAGGGCGGTTATCGACAGAAAATATAAAAACATAAATGATGAAAAAATAAGGCGAAGAGCCGTTGCCGCTCTGCAAAGGCTCGGATACGGATGGGATGACATTAAGACCGTTCTCAGAGAATACACAGAGGAAGACTGATTATGAACTATAAAGTAGGCATTGTATCACTCGGTTGTGCAAAAAATCAGGTTGACGCCGAGATGCTTTTGTACACACTCAAAAACAGAGGATTTATTATAGTGAACGATCCGGCAGATGCAGACGCAGTAATTGTAAACACCTGCGGATTTATCGAAAGTGCAAAGCAGGAAAGCATTAACGAAATTATTGAACTCGGCAAGCTCAAGGACGAGGGCAAAATCAAGGCAATCATCGTAACAGGCTGTCTTGCTCAAAGATATAAGTCGGAAATTTCCGAACAGCTTTACGAGGTTGACTCGGTTATCGGAATCGGTGCTAACGAAACTATCGCAGACATCGTTTTGGAAACACTTGATGGACAGAAGTGCGAAAGCTTTCCCGACAAGGTTTGTCTGCCGCTTGAGGGCGGAAGAATTCTTTCAACTCCCCCCTACACCGCTTATCTCAAAATTGCCGAGGGTTGTGACAACCGTTGTTCCTACTGTGCAATCCCGATGATTCGAGGAAGATTCCGCAGCAGAGATATTGAAGATGTTGTAAAAGAGGCGGAAGGTCTTGCTGAGCGTGGAGTCAAGGAACTCAATGTCATTGCTCAGGACACAACCCGTTTCGGTGAGGATAAATACGGCAAACCGATGCTTGCAGAGCTTCTCAGAAGACTTTGTAGGATTGACGGCTTTAAATGGATAAGGGTTCTCTACTGCTATCCCGACAGAATTACAGACGAGCTTATTGACACAATTGCAAGTGAAGATAAGATTGTAAAATATATGGATATTCCACTCCAGCATTGTAACAAGGATATTCTCCGCAGAATGAATCGTCACGGCGACAGAGAAAGCCTCACTGCACTCATGAACAAGATTAAGGATAAAATTCCGAATGTAATCTTCCGCTCAACCTTTATTACAGGTTTCCCCGGTGAAACCGAGGAGCAGTTCAATGAGCTTGCAGAGTTTGCCGCTGAGATGAAGTTTCAGCGACTCGGCTGTTTTGCCTACTCTCCCGAGGAGGATACAAAGGCAGCTGAAATGCCCGACCAGATTGACGAAGAAATTAAGCAGAAGCGTGCCGATATTATTATGGAGCACCAACAGCAGGTTATGGCTGAATACTGCGAAAGCCTTGTTGGCAAAGAGATTGAAGTTCTTGTTGAAGGCTTTGACAAGCTTGCCGAATGTTTCTTCGGCAGAAGCTATGCCGACGCCCCCGAGGTTGACGGCTGTGTATTCTTCACCTGTGACGGTGAAAAGCCAAAGGCAGGAGATTTTGTCAAGGTGCGTGTAACCGATTACACAGGCTGCGATCCTGTAGGCGAATTTGTCGGCAAAATCGACTAAGTGGCTAAAAGACTCAGCAATTTCATAATATTTAACTTTGAAAGGCACATAAAATGAACTTACCAAATAAACTGACAGTAGGACGAATAATTCTTGTTCCGTTCTTTGTGGCGGCATTGCTTGCAAACTTTCCGCTCAACAATGCCGTTGCCCTGATTATTTTTATTGCGGCGTCACTCACAGATATGTTTGACGGAAAAATTGCAAGAAAAAAACGGTCTTGTTACAGACTTCGGAAAATTTGCAGATCCGCTTGCAGACAAAATTCTTGTGCTTGCCGCATTTCTGTGCTTTGTACAGCTTGGAATATGTGACTGCGTTGCGGTCATAATCGTGCTTTTCCGTGAATTTTCCGTCACCTCAATACGGCTGATTGCCGCCTCAAAAGGCAAGGTTGTCGCCGCTAATATGTGGGGCAAAGCAAAGACGGTTTCACAGATGATTGCTATAATTGCAGTAATTGCAATGCAAATCGTGCTTGAACTGCCCGAAGTCGGACTTAATTTTATAAACACGGCAACATTTGAACCGATTTTCTTTGTGGTGGGAGAAATTCTCATCTGGATTTCGGTTGTATTCACAATCATTTCGGGCGTTGTATATATAATTCAAAACAGACAGTTTATTTCTCAGACCTGAGAACATACTCTCACGGTCTTGATAGGAGGGTGATTGCGTGTTTAAAACCCTGAAAGCGGATATTGATGCGGTTATGGAGCGTGATCCTGCCGCAAGGAGCAGAGCAGAGGTGTTTTTTCTCTACTCTGGTTTCAAGGCGGTGCGTTCTCACCGAAAAGCCAACTGGTGTTTGCGACACAACCTCAAGTTTCTTGCAAGGTGGATTTCTCAACGCAGTCGTCACAAGACGGGAATTGAGATTCACCCGGGTGCAACTATCGGCAAGGGACTGTTTATAGATCACGGAATGGGCGTTGTCATAGGCGAAACTACAATAATAGGAGACAACTGCACCATTTATCAGAATGTTACTCTCGGAGGAACAGGCAAAGAAACGGGAAAAAGACACCCCACACTCGGCAACAATGTGCTTGTCGGCTCGGGTGCAAAGGTTCTCGGTCCGTTCAAGGTTGGTGACAACGCAAGAATTGCCGCAGGTGCGGTTGTTTTAAGCGAAGTTCCGCCGAATGCAACGGCTGTCGGCGTTCCGGCAAGAGTAGTAAAAGTCAATGGTGTTCGCAGTGAAACCCTTGACCAGATTCATGTATCGGATCCGGTTGCACTTGCATTGTGCAATCTTGAGCATAAAATTTTTGAACTTCAAAAACAGCTTGATGAGCTGAAAAAGGAAAATGTAAAAAGTGAGGAATAGCAAATGATTTTATATAATTCTCTCGGACAGACAAAGCAGGAATTTGTACCGCACACACCCGGCAAGGTTAATATGTACACCTGCGGTCCTACTGTTTATCACTATGCCCACATCGGCAATCTTCGCACCTATATTATGGAAGATGTTCTTGAAAAGTATCTTCGTTTTTCGGGTTATGATGTAAACCGTGTAATGAACATCACAGATGTAGGTCATCTTTCAAGCGATGCCGACACAGGCGAGGATAAGATGCTTTCAGGCGCAAAGCGTGAGCATAAAACTGTTATGGAGATTGCAAAGTTCTACACAGACGCATTTTTTGCCGACTGCGAAAAGCTTAACATCAAGCGTCCCGATGTTGTAGAACCTGCAACAAACTGCATTGACGATTTTATTAATATGATTTCCGTTCTGCTTGAAAAAGGCTATGCCTACATTGCAGGCGGCAATGTTTACTTTGACACTTCAAAGCTCGACAACTACTATGTTTTCGGCAATATGAATGAGGACGATCTTGCTGTCGGTGTTCGTGACAGCGTTGAAGAGGATGAAAACAAGCGTAACAAGGCTGACTTTGTTCTCTGGTTCACAAAGTCAAAGTTTGATTCACAGGAGCTCAAGTGGGACAGTCCGTGGGGCGTAGGTTATCCGGGCTGGCACATCGAATGTTCATGCATCAGCTATAAGCATTGCGGTGAATATCTTGACATTCACTGCGGCGGCATTGACAATGCTTTCCCCCATCACACAAACGAAATTGCACAGAGCGAGGCTTTTCTAGGTCACAAGTGGTGTCCGTACTGGTTCCATGTACTTCACCTCAACGATGCAAGGGGCAAAATGAGCAAGTCAAAGGGCGGTTTCCTTACAGTTTCACTTCTTGAAGAAAAGGGCTACAATCCGCTTGTTTACAGAATGTTCTGCCTCCAGAGCCACTACCGCAAGCCGCTCACATTCTCATATGACAACCTTGACAACACAGCCACAGCCTACAACAAGCTTGTAAAGAGAATTTCCGCTCTTTCAAGGGACGGTGAGCCTGATATGGCAAAGGCTGAGGAGCTTACAAAGGGATTTAGCGAGGCGCTTGACAATGACCTCAACACTTCTCTTGCTCTCACCTGCGTTTATGATGTTCTCAAGGCTGACGCAGACGATGCAACAAAGCTTTATGTAATCGGCGAATTTGACAAGGTGCTTTCACTCGACCTTACAAAAGTTCCCGAAAGCAACAAAGCGGACGCTGACGATGACTTTGCCAAGGAAGTTGAGGAGCTTATTGCACAGCGTACAAAAGCTCGTTCTGAAAAGGACTGGGCGACAGCCGACGCTATCCGTGACAAGCTTAAAGAGATGAAAGTTGTTGTCAAGGACACAAAAGACGGCATTGAATGGCATGTTGAGGGTTAACTTGACTGCTATCGCCCAATGAACGCACCTAATTAAAACAAAATATGAATAAATAAAAATCCCCTTCATATAAATTTGGTATGGAGGGGATTTTATGCGTTTGTATATCATAACAAAACGAAATCTAATATCAATCGGATTCTGTCTTTTAATCGGAGTGCTTGCAGGGGCAATTGCAGTCACATCAACCGTTCGAGCCGTTCAGGTGCGGCTGCTCAGCGTGAAATTCCCATTTACTATGTTGACACGGACAAAAAGCAGGTTGCCCTGTCGTTTGATGCGGCATGGGGCAATGAACAGACCGAGCATCTGCTTGAAATTCTCGACAAATACAAGGTGAAATCAACATTTTTCCTTGTGGGCGACTGGGTTAAGAATTATCCCGACAGCGTAAAAGATATTGCAAAGCACGGTCACGATGTGGGCAATCACAGCAACACCCATCCTCATATGACGCAAATGTCATCGTCCGATATGGTCGGTCAGATTCAGTCCTGCAACGAAAAAATCAAGGAGCTTACGGGCAAAACCCCCACCCTGTTCCGAGCCCCCTACGGCGATTACAACAATGATGTTGTAAAGTCGGTCAACGGATGTAATATGTATTGCGTGCAATGGGATGTCGATTCGCTCGACTGGAAAGATCCTACTCCCGAGCAGATAAAGCAGAATATTATGAAAAAAAATCAAGAACGGCAGTATTATATTGATGCATAACGGTGCAAAAAATACCCCCGAAGCATTGCCGACGGTAATCGAGGCAATCAAGTCCGAGGGCTACGAAATCGTTCCGATTTCGCAAATTCTGCTCAAAGGCGAATACTACACAGATGTTGACGGCAAAATGTGCAGTAAAACCGCCACACAACCGAGTTCGTGAGAGAACATTTTTATTAATGCCGCAAAACTACCGTCATACTGTAGGGGCGTTCATCGGACGCCCGCCAAGTAAAGGCATAAATTATATGTTAAAACAAATTTTATAAATGAAATGCAGTTACCGAAATAATGTAGCGGCGATCAGTGATCGCCAATCGTTTTGGTTTTGCAACCAAAACGAAGATAAGCATATCTTTGCCATCTTAAAATTATATATTAATAAACAAAATATTTTCTGCGATTACTTATTCATTTCGTGTGTATTTGCAAACGAGGTTAGCCGCTACATTGCATTGTAGAAAAGGTAACAATTTTACGCTCGGGCATAATTTGTGTTAAGTCGCACCGATTTTACAATCGGTACGATTGGCGGTCGCTGACCGCCGCTACAGATTATACACAATTTTCATTACATCAAAACATTTTAGTAAAACAAATAATTTCATCAAAGCGGGCGAACGATGAACGCCCCTACTGATTAACAATAACATTCATACAAAAACAGACTGACAGATTATCAGTCTGTTTTTTAATGCAATCATCATTTTCTTGCAATGTTAAGAATATTTTCCCACCAACCATTAGACAGCATTAATGAATAAGTTGTCGGAAAATTTTCTGCTATAACAAAACGAACAAGTATGATAAATAGTAGCGTTAATAATAAATCCAATGCCATTATTAAGCATATATTGAGCATACTACCATCTTTTGAATATTCTAACCTAAGGGCAAAAGTTGGTATTATACACAAACAAGTAATAAAGATTAAAGCAGCCGGTATTGCAAAAAGCGAAACAATTGAACCTATTACATTACCAAAATAAGCATAATCTATAGCCCAAGTAACTATTAACAAATAAAGAATTAACATTTTTGCAAAATCAAGTATTGTAAACCCAATCGTAGCTGTAATCTGAACCGATTTTGAATAATTATCTCGGACTGAATATAAAGATATAAGAAAAGTAGCGATTAATAAAACAACAAGTATTATATAACAATTATCGACAATAAAGTCCGCAATTACTTCACCTACTTTGTAACTACCACACAGAAAAAATATAATTGCCACAATAATGAAACCGCAATCACTAAATATAATAATCATTCTGCATCCCTACCTTTATTAAAACTAAAAAACTCCCCACAAACAAAAAATTGAGCTCATCATTTATATACTTTATTTTCTTAAATTATACTCTTATCGTATATTTTTGTCAACAAAAGTTATAATATTATACTCACAAGGTATAATTTATGGAGCAGGTACTGTAAATGCGAAGAATAAAGGAACTACGAAAAGAAAAATCTATGAACCAAATTGCATTGGGAATGGAACTTAACTTTTCACAAAAGATAATCAGCGAATATGAAAACGGAAAGGTTGAACCGAGCATTACAACGCTCAAAAAACTTGCGTCAATTTTTAATACATCTGATGATTATATAATTGAATATACGGACATCAAACAGCCGATTGACAAAATTGCTCAGTCGGAACTTTCGGAAACGGAATGCAAACTTCTTAACGAATTTCGTTGTCTGCCAAAAAGAAAAACAAAACATTGCCCTTGGTATCATTATGGGATTAAAGCACGGTTAATTGTAGCCAATATAATTTTATTCGTATCGTGTTTGCACACGATACGATTGACGAACGAGGTTCGCCGCTACAGTATGACGGTTGTTTTGCGGTCTTTATAAAATTTGTTTTAACATATAGTTTACACTATTACTTGCGGGCGTCCGATGAACGCCCCTACTGATTAACAATAACTTTCATATAAAAACATATAAAAAACAGGCTGACAGGTTATAAAAAATCTGTCAGCCTGTTTTTTTAATTATAACTTAGATTAAATCAATAATATGCCTTTTCAACATTTGATTTGTCGGCAAAATCAGCAAAATGCTCATCTGCGTATGAGCCCTTTTTTAACATAGATTGTAAGTTTATCAGAATCGACACAAGTCAAGAAACTACTTTCAATTGAGGTAAGTGATTCCGGAAGATAGAGTGTTTCAAGTTTTGTCCAAGCAAAAACAGAATCACCGACAGTTGTTACTGATTCGGGAAGTTTAATCTCCTTGATTCCTGAATACTGGAACGCAGATTCCTTGATTTCGGTTACCTTATCAGGAATTTCAATAGTTTCAAGCGACTCGCAATTGCTAAAACAGAATTCTGAAATTCTCTTTAGGTTTTTCGGAAGCTGAACCGTTTTCAGGTTATTATCATATACAAACAAACCGTCAGGAAGATTTTTAATGTTTTCAGACTCAAACACAACACTTTCAAGGTTATCGTTTTCTGAAAAATAGTTATCCTCGCCGCTTGCCCAATCATCAATTCTTAAATCAATACAATTTTTGGAATTACGATTTCGCTCTTCTTTGCTGCTTCTTTTGAAAGATTGACAATGCAACTGTTTTCATCCCACACGAAGTCACCGTCAACTGCACCTCCGACTTCAGCAGTACTTGAATCATCAGCCGATGAATCATTCACGGACTCAACCTTGCTTGAAGATTTGTCGGTTGAAGATGAATTGTTACCGCCCGAACAACCCGTTGCAACCGCACCAAGCGCAACCGTCAAAGCCAAAAGTGAAACTATAAATATTCTTTTCATTTTCTACTCTCCTCATGTTTGCTTTATATCATTGCTTAATACAGCAAAGCTATTATATTATTAAAACAAGATTTTGTCAATAAGTCAAAATCTTGTTCTCTAATATCAACAAAGAAGAACTTTTTCGGTACAAAGATTATATTAATTTATAACAAAATCAAAATTTATTATTAAACAAACCGCTACAACATAAAAATCAGGCTGACAGGTTATTAAAAATCTGTCAGCCTTAATTATTTTATCAAGTTTTCACTACGAATTAAAATCAATAAACAACAACACGGGTTCCTGAGGAAATGTTGTTATAGATTTTCTTAGCTGCGTTGTACGGTGTGTTTACACAGCCGTGTGAGCCGTGACCCTTGTACCTTGTTCCGCCGTATTCCCAGCTTGAACGCCATGATGCGTCATGGATTCCGCAACCGTCAGATGTGAACGGGAGCCAGAATGTTACATGGGAATTCTCCATAAGTGTTGCAGGAGATGCCTTGTAAATAATTGAATATGCACCCTTTGGCGTATCGTTTGTACCGTAGTTGCCGGTTACAACATCTGTTTCAACAACAAGCTTACCGTTCTTGTAGTACCACATATGCTGCTGATTGATGCTGATTTCAACATAGGTATTACCTACCGAAACACCGTAGGCATTCTTGCTGATCTTTACACTCTTTGTCTGGAATGTGCCGAGGCACTTGTACTTTTTTCGGGTTACTGCTCGGTCCCGAATACTTGTAAGCACGAATACGGAAGTAATAGGTCTTGCCGACTGTAAGCTTTTTGGTGTTGTAGAAAGTA
>VOFD01000257.1_pt1 | contig 76545 bp, 82 predicted proteins | sample 5384101 | NCBI WGS metagenome assembly VOFD01 (sample SAMN12384723, study PRJNA508395) | human gut metagenome | isolation source: healthy gut C | host: Homo sapiens
AGTGCCCTATTTTTGGTACTTTGTGGTTTATGTACGTCCATTATGTGGGGAGGTATCTTCAACCTCGCTGTAGAAGGTTTAGGCAAATATACCGCACAAGCTTCAGGTATTTTTATGATGATGGTTGTCGGTGGCGGTATTTTCCCATTACTACAGCAATTCATTTCTGACGCTGTGGGATATATGGCCAGCTATTGGTTAATTATCGCTTTGCTTGCTTATCTGTTGTTCTATGGTTTGGTAGGATGCAAGAACGTAAACAAAGACATTCCTGTAGAATAATTATAAAAACATATAGTATTAACTTTAAACTATTAATATCATGGATATAGAATACGTAAGAAGTCGCTTCATCAAACATTTTGATGGCACAACAGGTTCAGTATATGCATCACCCGGACGTATTAACCTTATTGGAGAACATACCGACTATAACGGTGGTTTTGTCTTTCCCGGAGCAGTAGATAAAGGTATGATTGCTGAAATCAAACCTAATGGTACTGAGAAGGAACGTGCTTATTCTATTGATCTAAAAGACTATGTAGAATTCGGCTTGAACGAAGAAGATGCTCCTAAAGCCAGTTGGGCAAGATATATTTTCGGCGTTTGCCGCGAAATGATCAAACGTGGTGTAGATGTGAAAGGTTTTGACACTGCTTTTGCGGGTGACGTACCTTTGGGTGCAGGTATGTCTTCATCTGCTGCATTGGAAAGTACGTATGCTTTTGCTATCAACGAACTTTTCGGTGACAACAAAATAGATAAATTTGAATTAGCCAAAGTAGGTCAGGCAACAGAACATAATTATTGTGGTGTAAATTGCGGTATTATGGATCAATTTGCATCTGTATTCGGAAAAGAAGGTAGTTTGATCCGTTTGGACTGTCGTTCATTGGAATATCAATACTTCCCGTTCAAACCGGAAGGTTACCGATTGGTATTGGTTGACTCGGTAGTCAAACACGAATTGGCTTCTTCTGCTTATAATAAACGTCGCCAAAGCTGCGAAGCTGCTGTAGCCGCCATCCAGAAAAAACATCCTCATGTAGAATTTTTACGTGATTGTACAATGGAAATGTTGCAGGAAGCAAAAGCCGAGATCAGTGAAGAAGACTATATGCGTGCAGAATACGTCATTGAAGAAATCCAACGTGTACTTGATGTTTGCGATGCTTTGGAAAGAGGTGATTACGAAACCGTAGGACAGAAGATGTATGAAACTCACTATGGCATGAGTAAATTGTATGAAGTAAGCTGTGAAGAACTTGACTTCTTGAATGATGTTGCTTTCGACTGCGGTGTCACCGGTTCACGTGTCATGGGTGGAGGTTTCGGTGGATGTACAATCAACCTAGTTAAAAGAACTATACGAAACATTCATCACCACTGCCAAAGAAAGATTCAAAGAGAAGTTCGGAAGAAGTCCCAAAGTTTACGATGTAGTCATCAGTGACGGTTCTCGCAAGCTGGTATAAAAAAGATCTCAAATTCGCTAACATATGAAAAAACCGCTTTGGATTCAAAGCGGTTTTTTCTTCTTTATGCTATAAAAGTGTAGGAAATACACTTTTATGTTGCACAACATACTCTTTTCATATCCAATGTATTAGTAATAGTGTTACTTTTACACCCAAAATCATATACTCTATTACTAATTAGTACTTTTATATCATGAAAAGCATGAAAAGAACCTTTCTGGGAACCGGTATCGCACTGACCTTGTTAAGTGCTTGCGCTCCCAAACAATCTCAAGAAACACTTACAAAGTCCGGATTAAACCCCACTAATTATGAAACAATAGTGGATGGCGTAAAACCTGTTAAACTGTATACGCTAAAGAATGCAGCCGGAATGGAAGTATGCGTAACTAATTTTGGCGGACGTATTGTATCTATCATGGTCCCCGACAAAAATGGAAATCTAAAAGATGTAGTGCTGGGTTTTGACAGCATTGCTGACTACCAAAATATACCAAGCGACTTCGGTGCTTCTATCGGACGCTATGCCAACCGCATTAATAAAGGAGTCATCGTAATGGATGGAGAAACCATTCAATTACCCCAAAATAATTTTGGTCACTGCCTGCATGGAGGTCCTAAAGGATGGCAATACCAAGTTTATGAAGCAAACCAATTAAACGACAGTACTATGACACTGACTATGAAGTCACCGGATGGAGATGCCAATTTTCCGGGAAATGTAACCGCTACTGTTACTTATGCACTGACAAGAGACAATGCCATCGACATAAATTACGAAGCGACAACTGACAAAAAGACTGTTATCAATATGACCAACCACTCTTATTTCAACTTGAGTGGAAATCCTGCCAATCCGGCCACCGACCATATTCTTTATGTAAATGCAGACAGCATCACTCCCGTTGACAGCACATTCATGACCACTGGAGAAATGATGGCAGTAACAGAAACTCCGTTTGATTTCAATACTCCTAAAACCATTGCCCCCGATGTGACTAACTTTGAAAACGAACAAATAAAATTCGGTAACGGCTTCGACCATAATTGGGTACTTAACACGAAAGGCGATATCAACCAGCTGGCTGCCAAACTGACCAGCCCTACTAGTGGTATCACTTTGGAAGTATATACTAATGAACCGGGAATACAAGTTTATACAGGCAACTTTTTGGATGGAACCGTAAAAGGGAAAAAGGGAATTACTTATCCGCAACGCGCGTCTGTTTGTCTGGAAACACAGCACTATCCCGACAGCCCCAACAAATCACAATGGCCTTCTGTAATTCTGGAACCGGGACAGACCTATCACAGCCAATGTATCTTTAAATTCGGTGTTGAAAAATAATTGTTAAACTTTAAATATTTAATATCATGAATTGGAATTCACATGAATTCATCTGGCTGGACTGGACAATACTGGCAGTCGGCATTGTAGCTGTGATATGGGCGGTATGGCGCTCTGTACAAAAAGACAAACGCTCGCAACAAGGAGCAAGCAGTGAAGATTATCTATTTGGCAAAGGTGAGCCATGGTACATCATTGGTGCTGCTATCTTTGCAGCCAATATCGGTTCGGAACATCTGGTAGGTTTGGCAGGAACCGGTGCCAAATCCGGAGTAGGTATGGCCCACTGGGAAATGCAAGGTTGGATGATTCTTCTTCTAGGATGGCTTTTTGTTCCATTCTATCAACTGCTAAACAATAAAATGGGCAAAATCATTACCATGCCCGATTTCCTTAAATACCGTTATACCCCGCGTACCGGTTCATGGCTTTCTATCATCACACTGATAGCCTACATTCTTACTAAAGTTAGTGTAACCGCCTATACCGGAGGTATCTTTTTGGAATTCTTACTTGGACTTCCTTTTTTGGTATGGGGCAATCGGACTTATTGTCCTGACCGGCATCTTCACCGTACTGAGTGGAATGAAAGGAGTAATGACCCTCTCAGCTATTCAAACCCCTATTTTAATCATCGGTTCTTTCTTGGTTCTTTTCCTGGGACTGTCAGCCTTGGGAGACGGTAATATTGCTACAGGATGGACAGAAATGATGGATCATGCGCGTAGCGCCATGAATGTAGGAGCAGACGGACACGCTTATGGTGCCAACCATATGTTTCACTGGACCGAAGCAGACCCGATGTATCAAGATTATCCTGGATTCTGGGTATTTATCGGAGCTTCCATCATCGGTTTCTGGTATTGGTGTACCGACCAGCATATCGTACAGCGTGTACTTGGACAGCGTAAAGGCGAAGATAATGATGTGGTAATGAAGCGTGCCCGCAGAGGTACTATTGCAGCCGGTTATTTTAAAATCCTGCCTGTCTTCATGTTTCTTATTCCGGGGATGGTAGCTGCCGCCTTGGCTGCAAAAGGTGAATTTGATATGTCAAATACAGATGCGGCTTTTGCTGTAATGGTAAAGGATGTTCTGCCTGCCGGTGTAAAAGGTATTGTAACTATCGGATTCATCTGCGCATTGGTTGCTTCACTGGCTGCTTTCTTTAATTCATGCGCCACACTTTTTACAGAAGACTTTTACAAGCCCATGTTTAAAAACAAAAGTGAAGCTACTTATGTTATGGTAGGACGTATCGCCACCGTAGTTGTAGTTATCCTCGGCATGGCATGGATTCCTGTAATGATGAGCCTCGGCAGCCTTTACGACTACCTGCAAGGCATACAGTCCCTCCTTGCACCTGCAATGGTAGCCGTATTTGCACTTGGTATATTCTCCAAGAAAATCACTCCGAAAGCCGGTGAAACAGCCATGATTGTAGGTTTCCTAATTGGTATGCTCCGTTTGCTGACTAATATCCTCACCAATACCGGAAAAGATGTGATGACCGGCTGGTTTTGGGAAAATACAACTTGGTTTTGGCAGACAAACTGGCTTATTTTTGAAATATGGCTACTTGTATTCCTCTTGTTGTTAATGGTTGTTGTATCATGCTTCACTCCGGCTCCAACCGCCAAACAAGTGGAAGCCATCACCTTTACCGGCAGTTACAAGGAACTTATCAGAAAGAGTTGGAACAAATGGGATGTTATTACCTCTTTAGGTGTAGTTCTGCTTTGTGCACTATTCTATGCTTATTTCTGGTAAACCATAAATTAAAGGCTGTATGCTTTGAATTATCTTGAAGAATACAGCCTGTTAATTTTAAACCGACGCTAAACCATGACCACCTATTATAACATAAACCCTAAATTCTATGTATCTGTAGACTGTATCATTTTCGGTTTTGACGAAGGAGAATTAAAACTGCTTCTACTAAAACGAAATTTTGAACCGGCTATGGGAAAATGGTCTTTGATGGGAGGATTCGTACAAGAAGACGAAAGTGTAGACGCTGCCGCCAAACGGGTATTGGCAGAACTGACCGGATTGGAAAATGTATATATGGAACAAGTAGGCACATTTGGCGACTTAGAGCGCGATCCGGGAGAACGAGTCATATCAGTAGCCTATTATGCTTTAGTCAATGTAAATGAATATGACAGGGAACTAGTGCAGCAGCACAATGCCCATTGGACAAAAATAGACGAACTGCCACAGCTCATTTTCGACCATCCGATCATGATTTCCAAAGCACGTGAACTGATGAAGCACAAAGCATCATACAATCCAATTGGTTTTAACCTGCTGCCCGAACTGTTTACCCTGACACAGTTGCAAAATCTATATGAGGCAATCTATGGCGAACCGATGGACAAGCGGAATTTCCGCAAGCGGGTAGCCGAAATGGATTTCATTGAAAAAACAGATTTGATAGACAAATCAGGTTCCCGACGAGGTGCTTATCTTTATAAATTTAATGATAAGGCCTACAGAAAAGATCCGAAATTTAAACTTTAAAATAATGTGCCGATGCAATAATTTGCCAATTGACAAATTAGCAGATTGCCACATTACCCAATTATTCATTATGTTAGAAAAATTAAAAGAAAAAGTATTCCGTGCCAATCTGGATTTGGTGAAACACGGACTAGTTATTTTTACATGGGGAAATGTTTCTGCCATCGATCGTGAAACAGGTCTGGTAGTAATCAAACCCAGTGGCGTATCATACGATGATATGAAAGCTGAAGACATGGTTGTAGTAGATCTGGACGGCAACGTGGTAGAAGGTTCTCTTCGTCCGTCTTCAGATACTCCCACCCATGTAGTTCTATATAAAGCATTCCCCGAAATAGGTGGAGTGGTACATACCCACTCCACCTATGCTACCGCCTGGGCACAAGCCGGAATGGATATCCCCAATATCGGAACTACTCATGCCGATTATTTCCATGACGCTATCCCTTGCACCGCAGATATGACCGAAGAAGAAGTGAAAGGTGCCTACGAACAGGAAACAGGCAATGTGATTGTGAAACGTTTCAAGAACCTGAACCCTGTACATACTCCGGGAGTACTAGTAAAAAATCATGGTCCTTTTGCATGGGGAAAAGATGCCAATGATGCTGTACATAATGCAGTAGTCATGGAACAGGTAGCCAAAATGGCAAGTATCGCTTTTGCCGCCAACCCTCATTTAACGATGAATTCTTTATTAATAGAAAAGCATTTCAGCCGCAAACACGGCCCCAATGCCTATTATGGACAGAAATAAGAAACAAAGAAATTAATAACCCTTTTAAAATATAACATTATGGAAAAAGCATTTGATCAGTATGAAGTATGGTTTGTAACAGGAGCACAGCTTCTGTACGGAGGTGACGCAGTTATAGCAGTAGACGCTCACTCCAATGAAATGGTAAACGGACTGAACGAATCCGGTAAACTTCCTGTAAAGGTGGTATACAAAGGAACAGCTAATTCTTCTAAAGAAGTGGAAGCTGTTTTCAAAGCAGCCAACAATGACGAAAAATGTGTCGGTGTCATCACTTGGATGCATACTTTCTCTCCTGCTAAAATGTGGATTCACGGTCTGCAACAGTTAAAGAAACCATTGTTGCACCTGCATACTCAATTCAACAAGGAAATTCCTTGGGATACCATGGACATGGACTTCATGAATCTGAATCAATCCGCCCATGGTGACCGCGAATTCGGACATATCTGTACCCGTATGCGCATCCGTCGCAAAGTAGTGGTAGGCTACTGGAAAGAAGAAGAAACTTTGCATAAGATTGCTGTCTGGATGCGTGTTTGCGCAGGTTGGGCAGACTCTCAGGATATGCTGATCATCCGTTTCGGCGATCAGATGAATAATGTAGCTGTAACTGACGGTGATAAAGTGGAAGCAGAACAACGTATGGGGTATCACGTAGATTACTGTCCGGCAAGCGAACTGATGGAATACCATAAAAACATCAAGGATACAGATGTAGAGGCACTTGTAGCAACTTACTTCAACGAATACGACCACGATGCTTCATTAGAAGATAAATCAACCGAAGCTTATCAGAAAGTATGGAACGCTGCAAAAGCCGAATTAGCTCTTCGTGCCATCCTTAAAGCCAAAGGCGCCAAAGGATTCACTACTAATTTTGATGATTTGGGCCAAACAGACGGCAGCTACTTCGATCAGATTCCGGGACTGGCTTCGCAGCGTCTGATGGCTGAAGGCTACGGATTCGGTGCGGAAGGTGACTGGAAATCAGCAGCTCTCTACCGTACCGTATGGGTGATGAACCAAGGACTTTCCAAAGGTTGTTCTTTCCTGGAAGATTACACATTGAACTTCGATGGTGCAAACAGTGCTATCCTTCAGTCACATATGTTGGAAATCTGTCCTCTTATCGCCGCTTCCAAACCACGTCTGGAAGTACACTTCCTAGGCATAGGTATTCGCAAGAGTCAGACAGCCCGTCTTGTATTCACTTCAAAAGTAGGCTCAGGTTGTACCGCCACTGTAGTAGACTTGGGTAACCGTTTCCGTCTGATCGTAAACGACGTAGAATGTATCGAGCCGAAACCGCTGCCTAAGTTGCCGGTTGCTTCTGCTCTCTGGATTCCGATGCCAAACCTTGAAGTAGGTGCAGGTGCATGGATTCTGGCTGGTGGAACTCACCATTCTTGCTTCTCTTATGATCTGACAGCAGAATATTGGGAAGACTATGCTGAGATTGCAGGTATCGAAATGATCCGTATCGACAAAGATACTACCATCAGCAACTTCAAGAAAGAGCTTCGCATGAACGAAGTCTACTATATGCTGAACAAAGGCACTTTGCTAATTCATCCATGAAGAGGGGATGTGTCAAGGCTAATAAGATTCTTGGCACATCCCACCTTTTTTATCATCATTATTGTTGTACCTTAAATTATAGGTTTTAATATGAAATCAGATGCAAAATCAACCATCGAAGCAGGAAAAGCTATTCTAGGCATAGAATTCGGATCAACACGAATCAAGCTGTTTTGATTGACCAGGAAAACAAGCCCATTGCCCAGGGAAGCCATAGCTGGGAAAACCAACTGATTGACGGCCTTTGGACGTATAGCATTGATGCTATTTGGAACGGTTTGCAGGATTGCTATGCCGACCTTTGCGCCGATGTAAAGAAGCTATATGATACGGAAATACAAACCTTGGCAGCTATTGGTGTCAGTGCCATGATGCATGGTTATATGGCATTTAATGAAGAAGAAGAAATCCTTGTACCTTTCCGTACATGGAGAAATACCAATACCGGTCCGGCAGCCGCCGCTTTATCTGAATTATTCGTATATAACATTCCTCTAAGATGGAGCATTTCTCATTTATACCAAGCTATTTTAGACAATGAAGAACACGTAAGTAACATTGACTATCTGACCACCCTTGCAGGTTTCATTCATTGGCAAATTACAGGTCAGAAAGTTCTGGGCATAGGTGATGCATCAGGAATGCTTCCCATAGACCCGGCTACCAAGAATTATTCTGCCGAAATGATAGCCAAGTTCGACAAGTTGGTAGCTCCTAAAGGATACCCTTGGAAACTGACAGATATCCTGCCCAAAGTCTTACCCGCCGGCGAGAATGCAGGGTTCCTTACCCCGGAAGGTGCCAAGAGGCTGGACGTGTCGGGCCACTTGAAAGCAGGTGTACCTGTCTGCCCTCCGGAAGGAGATGCCGGAACCGGCATGGTAGCAACCAACGCTGTCAAGCAACGCACTGGGAATGTATCAGCAGGCACTTCCTCATTTTCCATGATTGTTTTGGAAAAAGAGTTGTCCAAGACCATACGAAATGATTGACATGGTTACCACTCCCGACGGAAGCCTTGTAGCTATGGTACATTGCAACAACTGCACCTCCGACCTCAATGCCTGGATCAATCTGTTCAAAGAATACCAAGAACTGCTGGGTATACCCGTAGATATGAATGAATTATATGGAAAACTTTACAATCATGCGCTCGCAGGCGATGCAGATTGCGGTGGTCTTATTTCGTATAATTATATTTCAGGTGAACCCGTGACAGGACTTGCCGACGGAAGGCCATTGTTTGTACGTTCTGCAAACGACAAATTCAACCTCGCCAACTTTATGCGTACCCATTTATACGCTTCAGTCGGAGTTCTTAAGATAGGTAATGACATTCTTTTTCAATGAAGAGAAAATCAAAGTAGACAGAATCACAGGACACGGCGGATTATTCAAAACGAAAGGTGTAGGCCAGAGAATACTTGCAGCAGCTATAAACTCCCCTATTTCCGTAATGGAAACTGCCGGTGAAGGTGGCGCATGGGGAATCGCCCTGCTAGGTTCTTACCTTGTCAACAATGAAAAGAACCAATCTCTGGCAGATTTTCTGGAAGACAAAGTATTCGCCGGTGATGCCGGTATTGAAATATCGCCAACAGCCGAAGATGTAGCCGGATTCAACACATATATCGAAAACTATAAGGCAGGACTGCCTGTTGAAGAAGCAAGATTTAAGAAGTGAGTCAAACGGGCTTAAAAAGAGCCTCTTTACATGTTGCGGTTTACACATAAAGAGTTATCTTTGCAGATATTAAATAAAATAGCAAAGATAAACCGACTCACTAATAGCATTCAAATTATAATATTATTTTAATATGAACGAAAAGAAACTTATGAACCGTGCAGCGGACAACATCCGTATTCTGGCTGCTTCGATGGTAGAGAAAGCTAATTCAGGACACCCGGGTGGAGCTATGGGTGGCGCTGATTTTGTAAACGTGCTTTTCTCTGAGTTTTTAGTTTACGATCCTGAAAATCCGCGTTGGGAAGGGCGTGACCGTTTCTTCCTTGATCCAGGTCACATGTCACCGATGCTGTATTCCACTTTGGCACTGACCGGCAAGTTCACCATGGAAGAACTGGCACAGTTCCGCCAATGGGGCAGTCCGACTCCGGGACACCCTGAAGTGGACATCATGCGCGGTATTGAAAATACTTCCGGCCCGTTAGGACAAGGACACACTTTTGCAGTAGGTGCTGCTATCGCTGCCAAATTTCTGAAAGCCCGTCTGGGTCATGTCATGGACCAGACCATCTATGCCTATATATCCGATGGGGGTATTCAAGAAGAGATTTCTCAGGGTGCAGGCCGTCTGGCAGGTCATTTGGGGCTGGACAACTTAATCATGTTTTATGATTCAAACGACATCCAGCTGTCTACCGCTACCGATGCTGTTACCAGCGAAGATGTTGCCAAGAAATACGAAGCGTGGGGCTGGAAAGTCATCACCATCAACGGCAATGATGCCGATGAAATCCGCACGGCTCTGACAGAAGCGAAAGCCGTAACCGGTCAGCCCACATTAATTATCGGTAAGACCATTATGGGTAAAGGCGCACGCAAAGCGGATGATTCCAGTTATGAACGTAACTGTGCCACCCACGGTGCTCCTTTGGGAGGTGATGCTTACATCAATACAATCAAAAACTTAGGCGGCGATCCAACCAATCCTTTCCAAATCTTCCCTGAAGTAAAAGAGTTGTATGCCAAACGTGCAGAGGAACTGAAAAAAATTGTTGCAGAAAAATATGCGGCTAAAAAGCTGAATGGACTAAAGCTAACCCCGAACTGGCTGCTAAATTGGAACTATGGTTCTCTGGCAAAGCTCCGAAAGTAAATTGGAATGTTATCGAACAAAAAGCCGGAGATGCTACACGCAGCGCTTCTGCCAAAGTTCTCGGTGTACTGGCTACAGAAGTAGAAAACATGATCGTTTCTTCTGCCGACCTGTCAAATTCAGACAAGACCGACGGTTTCTTGAAGAAAACACATGCATTCACAAAAGACGACTTCACCGGTGCATTTCTGCAGGCAGGTGTTTCCGAATTAACCATGGCTTGCTGCTGCCTGGGTATGGCACTTCACGGAGGTGTGATTGCTGCATGCGCTACCTTCTTCGTATTCTCAGACTACATGAAACCCGCCATACGTATGGCTGCCTTGATGGAACTTCCCGTCAAATTCATCTGGACACACGACGCATTCCGTGTAGGTGAAGACGGTCCTACTCACGAACCGGTAGAACAAGAAGCACAAATCCGCCTGATGGAAAAACTGAAAAACCACAAAGGACACAATTCTATGTTGGTACTCCGTCCGGCAGATGCGGAAGAAACCACTGTGGCATGGAAATTGGCCATGGAAAATACCAGCACCCCCACCGCACTGATCTTCTCCCGCCAGAATATCGCGAATCTGCCTGCAGGAAACGACTACTCACAGGCTGCCAAAGGCGCTTATATTGTTGCAGGCTCCGATGAAAATCCGGATGTAATCCTAGTCGCTTCAGGTTCCGAAGTTTCCACTTTGGAAGCAGGTGCAGAACTTCTCCGCAAGGATGGCATAAAAATACGTATCGTATCCGCTCCTTCTGAGGGATTGTTCCGCAGCCAAAGCAAGGAATACCAAAACAGTATCATTCCCACAGGGGCTAAAGTATTCGGTCTGACTGCCGGTCTTCCTGTAAACCTTGAAGGTTTGGTAGGTGCCAACGGTAAGGTATTCGGTCTGGAATCATTCGGATTCTCCGCTCCTTACAAAGTATTGGATGAAAAGCTGGGCTTTACCGCACAGAACGTGTATAACCAAGTAAAAGAAATGCTGGCATGAAAAAAGTAGGACTGGCATCCGATCATGCAGGATTTGAACTGAAAGAGTTTGTAAAGACATGGTTAACTGAAAAAGGCTATCCATGCAAAGATTTCGGTACATACAGTACAGAAAGCTGTGACTATGCAGATTATGCCCATCCGCTTGCACTGGCTATAGAAGCCGGAGAATGCGGACCCGGAGTGGCAATTTGCGGAAGCGGTGAAGGCATCAGCATGACATTGAACAAACATCAGGGTATCCGTGCGGCACTATGCTGGATGCCCGAGATAGCCCATCTGTCACGTCAGCACAATGACGCCAATGTTCTGGTAATGCCGGGACGATTCATTGACCATGAAATGGCCGAAAAAATATTGGATGAATTCTTTAACAGCGGCTTCGAAGGCGGACGTCACCAAAAGCGCATTGAAAAGATACCTGTAAAGTAAAATTCACGCAATAATAATAAAAGTAAAAAAAAAGAGAGGCATTATAGCTTCTCTTTTTTTTTATTCCTATCTTTGCTTAGATTAAAATATAAAATAAAAAATATTACTATGAAGAAGATTCTTTTTTTAATGCTCCTATGTCTGCCATTCATCGCTATGGCACAGACAGATCCCAAATATCTGGCGGGAGCGATAACTATGGATGACGGTAAAGTTTCTTTCAAAACAGAGATACAGGCACCGTCTTTAACGAAAGACCAGCTATATGGCACCATGCTGAAATGGGCCACAGAACGTTTCAAGCCCGAAGGCAAGTTCAATGCACGTGTTCTTTACACCAATGAAGATGAAGGAACCATTGCAGCAGGTGGCGAAGAATATCTGGTATTCTCCTCCTCTGCATTGTCATTGGACAGAACCAGAATTTATTATCAGTTGTTTATCACCTGCGAAAACGGAAAATGTGATATCGAAATGACCCGTATCCGTTATTGGTATGATGAAGCTCGTGACGGAGGAGAAAAAATACAGTGCAGAGGAATGGATTGTAGACGATATGGCTTTAAACAAATCGAAGACCAAGCTGGCTCCCATCTGCGGCAAATTCAGAAGAGAGACTATTGACTTGAAAGACACACTGTTCAAATCCATCCAAGATACATTGGGCAACAAGGTCTTGAACAACTCACAAATTGCAGTTGCTCCTGCTCCGGGCGTGACAGCTACTCCGATATCAAATGCAACAACAATCGTTACCGCCACTCCGGTAACTCCCTCTGCCCAACCGGCTGTCATCGGTGGTTCTGAGGGTAATACCGAAATAAAAGCAGCCAATAATGCAACTCCCAGCAAAGAACAAAGCATAGATGACCAAATCAAGGCATCCTCACGTATGACAATTACTGCCGGAAACGATGAACAATTCGAAATCGGTAAAGAATGCTGGGGAGGTTTCGGCCAGTTATTCGGCAAAGAAGTAGCATTCTGCGTAATCGACCAAGCCAAATCAATGGGCAATATGCTGATGGATCAGAGCGATAATTATAAAATTTCGTTCTACAAGCAAGGTAATAGCGAGCCGTGGTTGATAGTAAACTGCAAGAAACTGATGAAACAGACCGTTACCGGTGAGGAAGCAAAAAAGATGAATCCCAGTAATGACGGTCAGAAGGCATATAATATGTATGTAGGTGAAGTAATAAAATAGTCTTTTCTCCCATATATTTATACCGTGACAGTTTATTCTGATAATACATAAAACTTTTTTTAGGGGGAGATAACCTGACAACTCCCCCTAAAAAACATACAAACGATCTACCATATACTTCCCCAAAAGCACCATGACAAATACCATTCAAACATGTCTCCCCTTTAAGAATAAATAACACCGTTCCTCTATCAACCGTTTCACTTGAAACCATTTCTATAATAATCAAACCATTAGAAGAAATCATTCTTCCATTTTTTCCCTATCTTTCTCTCCTTTTTTTAAATGTTTTTAGCAAGAAAGCCGTTTTTTCTGCTCCAATCTTCCCTTTCATAACAAATAAAGAGTATCTTTGTAAACAACAATGAGACAATCATGCCTTATGACGGAACAATTACAGGACATAAAGACACTTATCGAACAGGGTGATACGGAAAGAGCCATTCATGCGCTAACTAATTTCATCCGAAACGATGCGCACGTCAACGATGAACCCTATTACTTACTGGGTAACGCCTACCGCAAAATGGGAGACTGGCAACAAGCTTTGAACAATTATCTGGAAGCCATCGAGCGTAATCCGGAAAGTCCGGCCGTTTCCGCCCGTGACATGATTATGAATATTCTGAATTTCTATAACAAAGACATGTATAATCAATAATAACTAACCCATGGCAAAGATTAAAGGTGCTATTGTAGTAGACACAGAGCGTTGCAAAGGTTGCAATCTATGTGTAGTGGCATGTCCGCTGCATGTAATCGCGCTCAATGCCAAACAAGTGAATAAAAAAGGATACACATTCGCCCACCAGGTATTAGAAGATACCTGCAATGGTTGCGCATCATGTGCCACAGTCTGTCCGGACGGATGCATCACTGTGTATAAAGTAAAACAACAATAAATGTAACAAATATGGCAGAAGAAGTCGTTTTAATGAAGGGAAATGAAGCCATAGCCCACGCCGCTATCCGTATCGGAGTAGACGGTTACTTTGGCTATCCCATCACTCCCCAATCGGAAATATTGGAAACGCTGGCCGAAGAGAAACCTTGGGAAACTACCGGTATGGTGGTGTTGCAGGCAGAAAGTGAAGTCGCAGCAATCAACATGGTATATGGCGGTGCAGCGAGCGGTAAAATGGTAATGACCTCATCCTCCAGTCCCGGCGTCAGTTTAAAGCAGGAAGGCATCTCGTACATTGCCGGTGCCGAACTCCCCTGCCTGATTGTCAATGTCATGCGCGGAGGTCCCGGATTAGGAACCATCCAACCTAGTCAGGCCGACTATTTCCAAACAGTGAAAGGCGGCGGTCACGGAGACTATCGCCTCATAGCCCTGGCTCCTGCATCAGTACAGGAAATGGCAGATTTCGTAGGTATAGCTTTTGATCTGGCTTTCAAATACCGCAATCCCGCCATTATTCTGGCAGACGGCGTTATCGGACAGATGATGGAAAAAGTAGTATTGCCCGAACAGCGCACACGCCTGACAGATGAAGAAGTCATAGCCCGTTGTCCGTGGGCCACTACCGGCAGAACCCACCACCGTACTCCCAACATCATCACCTCATTGGAACTCGATCCTGCCGAGATGGAAAAACGTAATATCCATCTTCAGAAAAAATATGCAGAAATAGAAGAGAACGAAGTACGTTTCGAAGAACTTCACTGCGAAGATGCCGAATATTTGATCGTAGCTTTCGGTTCTTGTGCCCGCATTGCCCAAAAAGCAATGGAAATGGCTCGGGAAGAAGGCATCAAAGTTGGTTTGCTCCGTCCTATTACCCTATGGCCGTTCCCGTCGAAAGCTATTGCAGCACGCGCCGCACAGGTAAAAGGTATCCTCACTGTAGAATTGAACGCCGGACAAATGGTAGAAGATGTCCGTCTGGCCGTAGAATGCAAAGTGCCTGTAGAACACTTCGGACGTCTGGGTGGTATTGTTCCCGATCCGGATGAAGTAATCACTGCACTGAAAGAGAAACTAATAAAATAAGACCGTATGAATATCGATCTGATCAGAAACATATTGAACATACTTTTCATGGCACTGGCACTAGCGGCTGTCATCACTTACTTCATGGCAAGTGACTTCAAAGTATTCATCTATGTCTGTGCAGCAGCTATTTTTCTCAAGCTGATGGAATTCTTTATGCGGTTCATGTTATAAGCAATAGGAGGAGAAACTATGACAAAAGAAGAAATCATAAAACCCGAAAACCTGGTTTATAAGAAACCGACACTGATGAATGACAATCCGATGCATTACTGCCCCGGATGCAGCCACGGTGTGGTTCACAAGTTAATAGCCGAAGTTATTGAAGAAATGGGCATGGAAGATAAGACAATCGGTGTGTCACCGGTAGGATGTGCCGTTTTTGCATACAACTATCTAGACATCGATTGGCAAGAAGCCGCCCACGGACGCGCACCAGCCGTAGCTACCGCCATCAAGCGTTTATGGCCCGGACGTCTGGTATTTACCTACCAGGGAGATGGTGACCTGGCATGTATCGGCACTGCCGAAACCATCCATGCTTTAAATCGTGGCGAAAACATTACTATCATCTTTATCAACAACGCCATTTATGGAATGACCGGTGGGCAAATGGCTCCTACCACGCTGGTTGGCATGAAGACAGCCACCTGCCCCTATGGTCGTGATGTAGCCATTCATGGCTATCCGCTGAAAATGACAGAAATTGCCGCCACTTTGGAAGGCACCGCCTACGTTACCCGCCAGGCCGTACATACGGTTCCTGCCATCCGCAAAGCAAAAAAGGCTATCCGCAAGGCATTCGAAAACTCAATGAATGGCAAAGGATCCAATTTGGTGGAAATTGTATCGACTTGTAATTCCGGTTGGAAAATGACTCCGCAAGCATCCAATGACTGGATGGTGGAACACATGTTCCCCTTCTATCCGCTGGGTGATTTGAAAGATAAAGAATAAAAAGACAGAAACCATGAAACAGGAAATCATTATAGCAGGATTCGGCGGTCAGGGTGTGCTATCCATGGGTAAGATACTTGCCTATTCCGGACTGATGGAAGACAAGGAAGTAACCTGGATGCCGGCATACGGTCCCGAACAACGGGGAGGAACCGCTAACGTAACGGTGATTGTCAGTGATGAACGCATCTCTTCACCCATTCTCAGCCAATATGACACAGCCATCATACTGAACCAACCCTCATTGGAAAAGTTTGAAGGCAAAATCAAACCGGGTGGTATCCTCATTTATGACGGATACGGAATCATCGAGCCTCCGACACGTAAGGACATACAAATCTATCGTATTGACGCAATGGATGCCGCCAACGAAAAAGGAATGGCAAAGACCTTCAATATGATTGTCTTAGGAGGCTTGCTGAAACTGCGTCCCGTAGTATCCATTGAAAGTGTAATAAAAGCTTTACGCAAAACATTGCCCGAACGTCACCATCATCTGATACCGATGAATGAAGAAGCCATCCGAATCGGAATGGAGATTATTAAACCTCAGTAAGTTAAAATAACTCTAAACGAATAATAAAAGGAAGAACTTTCCATAGCGGAAAAGCTCTTCCTTTTATTTTTATATTGTATCTTTGCCGCCGTTATGAAAAGAATATTCTCTATTATTTTTTTATTATTCCTGTGCTTCCATACTTCCTTGATGGCACAGCGGACAATGAATACCCTGAACAATCAGTTCGGTTCCTCGGCAAACGGACTGGACAGAAACCAATATGACCGTAACGGAAACCCCATAGACACGACAGCCGTAGTAGATGCCAACACTATCCCCATCGGACTGTACTCATGGAAAGTGGACAGTCGTTTTGGCAATGTCACTTATATCCCCGTAGATACCTTGCAGCACGCTTTCCAGAACTCAAATGACATGGGCGGCTACACCGGACAATACAATTACTTGGGAAATTTGGGTTCCCCCCGCCTCTCACGCATCTTTTTTGACCGTCGGGATCCCAGCCAATACTTTTTCACCGACCCATACGACTTTTGCGTACAACGTCCGGAAGATGTCATATTCACCAATACATTTTCTCCATTCACGAACCTGAGCTATTACAAAGGAGGAGGCAGCCGTGACGGAGAAGAACGCTTCAAATCCTATTTTGCCATCAATGCAAACAAAAGACTGGGGTTTGGATTCTACATAGATTACCTGTATGGCCGGGGGCTTTACCAAGATCAGTCCACAGCCTTCTTCAACGGTGGCCTGTTCTCCAGCTACCGGGGAGACAAATATGACATGCATTTCATATTCAACAACGATAACTTGAAGATGGCAGAAAACGGAGGTATCACGGACGACCGGTATATCACCAACCCGCTGGATATGGCAGAAGGCAAAAAAGAATATTCCGCCAACGAAATCCCAACGCGACTGAGTCAGATATGGAATCACAACACCAGCTACCATGCCTTCCTGACACATCGTTACAACTTAGGGTTCTATAAAGAAAAACAGGACAGTGTGGATACGGACTCCGTAAAAATAACGCAGGTATTTGTTCCTGTCACAAGCTTCATACATACATTACAAGTGGACTTGAACAATCGCAAATACATCTCATACGATGACGCACAGAATCAGAAGTATTTTGAACATAACTATCTGGGGACCGACTCAATAGACAAGACGAAGCGCACATCCATCAAAAATACCATTGGCATTGCTTTACAAGAAGGATTCAACAAATGGGCGAAAGCCGGACTTACCGCCTTTTTAAGTTATGAATACCGAAACTTCGCCTTGACCGACACGACAAACATACCGGGACAGCGCATTATCAACAACTATAAGGAAAGTTCACTCTCCATTGGCGGCGAACTATCCAAAAAACAAGGAAAACTATTACATTACAATATTCTAGGAGAATTGGCCATAGCCGGTGAAGATGCAGGACAATTCAGCGTAGAAGGCAGAGGGGATCTGAATCTCCGTTTATTCGGAGATACGGTGAGACTGGATGTAAATGCATTCATCAAGAACCAGAACCCCGTATTCTATTTCAGGCATTTCCAATCCAAACATTACTGGTGGGACAACAACGATTTATCCAAAATAATGAGAACCCGACTGGAAGGAAAACTAAGTCTGAACAGATGGGGAACCCAACTGCGTGCCGGAGTGGAAAATATAAAGAACTACACTTATCTGGCCAATGCCAGCATACCGGTAACAGTGAAGGAAATGTCACCGGTTTCAAGAACAATGCAGCCGTAAGACAGCACTCCGGCAATATACAAATATTCACAGCAATGTTGCAACAAAAATTGAAAGTAGGAATATTTCATCTCGACGGTGAAGTAGCCTATCAAAAAATCAAGTGAGCAAGACATTCTGCCCTTACCGGAATTGTCGGCTTACGGCAACTTGTACATGAAATTCGGTCTCGCCAAAAAGTACTCCAGATAGAAATGGGAGCAGATGTGCGTTATTTCAGTAAATATTACGCGCCAGACTACTCCCCCGTCATCGGACAATTCTATAACCAGAATCCTGATGACAAAATCGAGATAGGAGCTTTTCCGATAGTCAACGTCTATGCCAACCTGCATTTAAAACGTACCCGCTTCTTTATTATGATGTATCACGTCAATGCCGGTTCGGGAAAATCCAATTACTTCCTGGCGCCTCACTACCCAATCAATCCGCGAATGATAAAGTTCGGCCTTTCATGGAATTTCTTTGATTGACGGTCTATATGAGAAAATATCTGAAATACATTCTGATGGGTATCCTTGCAGTAACCCTATCCTCCATCTTCTTCAAAAAGAAAACGGAGGCTGAAACCAGTCTGCCCCGCGATTATGCAGAAATAGCGGCATCGGGAATCCTGCGTGCCGTTACCGAGTACAATTCTATCAGTTTTTATGCCGACGGCGACACCGTTTCTGGTTTCCACTACGAACTGCTCCATGCTTTTGCACACAGCAAAGGACTGAAACCGGAAATCACTCCTGAAATGAGCTTTTCCAAAAGACTGGAAGGCGTACAAAAAGGAACATACGATATATTGGCCAACAGCACGGTAGTTACCACAGAATACAAAGACTCCCTGTTGTTTACCCGCCCCATTATACTGAACAAACAAGTACTGGTACAGCGTAAACCCGAAAAAGAAAACGATAGTCTGTACATTCACAGCCAGTTGGAACTAGCCCGCAAGACCCTTCATCTAGTCAAAAACTCACCTGCCATCCTGCGCATACATAATTTAAGTAACGAAATAGGCGATACCATCTATATCAAAGAAGTGGAGAAATACGGACAAGAACAATTACTGGCCATGGTAGCACATGGTGACATAGACTATGCCGTATGCGACGAGAGCATTGCCCAAAGCCTCCATCAATGATTTTCCACAATTGGATATAGAAACAGCCATCAGCTTCTCACAATTCTATTCATGGGGAGTAAGCAAACATTCTCCAATATTGCTTGACAGCCTGAATTCCTGGTTAAATGACTACGTCAAGACTCCTGCATTCAAACTGTTGCGCAAGAAATATTACAATAACTGATTTTTATCCGGCTGAAATTGCAAAATAGTCCTATCTTTGCAATATAAATTGTTATTATTTTAAGCGGAATGACAAAAAAGTTATTACCATGGTTAAATTAGACAAAGTAAAATGGGGCTTCATCGGTTGCGGAGAAGTGACCGAGAAGAAAAGCGGACCAGCCTTTGCCCTGATCGAAGGTTCAGAGGTAGTGGCCGTAATGAGCCGTGACAAAGAAAAAAGCTCAATCATACGCCAAAAGACACAACATTCCCCGCTGGTACTCCGATCCGCAGCAGTTAATAGGAGATGAAGATGTCAATGCTATTTATATAGCCACTCCCCCCCTCTTCTCATGCCACTTTTGCCATTATGTCCATGAAGGCAGGAAAGCCCGTATACATCGAGAAACCTATGGCGGCCAGCTATGAAGACTGTGCACGCATCAACCGCATATCACAGGAAACAGGAATTCCTTGTTTCGTAGCTTATTACAGACGCTATCTTCCTTATTTCCAAAAAGTACGCCAGATGGTAGAGGACGGAGAAATAGGCAATGTCATCAACATACAGATACGTTTCGCCCAGCCTCCCGCGCTTTGGATTACAACAGTACCAACCTTCCCGGTGGCGTGTACAACCTGATATTGCCGGCGGCGGTTATTTCTATGATCTGGCTCCTCACCAGCTGGATTTGCTACAAGATATGTTCGGCTGCATTCTCGAAGCCCAAGGATACAAGAGCAACCGTGGCGGGTTATATCCGGCAGAAGATACGATAAGTGCCTGCTTCAAATTTGATTCCGGTCTGCCGGGATCAGGATCATGGTGTTTCGTTGCCCATGAATCGGCCAAGGAAGACCGTATAGAAATCATCGGAGACAAGGGAATGATCTGTTTCTCTGTTTTCACTTACGATCCCATCGCCCTGCATACTGAAAGAGGCCGCGAGGAGTTTCTTCCCGAAAATCCCCCTCATGTACAACTTCCGCTCATAAAAGCCGTAGTAGAACACTTGCAGGGGAAAAGCTGTCTGTACCTGCGACGGCATCAGTGCGACACCCACCAACTGGGTAATGGACCGTATACTTGACAAACTCTGATTTCTGCCTATGGACATCCGTCAATTATGCCTGTTTTGTCTGTCTTTCCTTTCCGCCCTCGGTGTATATGCACAAGCGGAACAGAAGGACTCGACAGTACAGGACAACAAGGGTGTTCTCATTACATTGACCGATGGAATAGCGACAACTGTCCGTCATACCGGAAGAAAAATCAGGAAAGTGGGAAAAGAATTCAACGCGGTCGATACCACCTATATCTCGCCTAACCTCTACAATCTGGCTTTCATGCTGGAATCCAGCAGTTGGTACGAATACTATCGGTTAGGCAGTAAAGGAAACAACGGCGAACAAAGTTTGAGATTCTCCCCCAATGCCAGTTTCAAGCTGGGGGTCTATTTCGGATGGCGCTGGATATTTCTAGGATATTCTTTCGATGTAAAAGATATTTTCGGCGGACACAAGAACAAGGCCAAGAAAACCGAAATGGCACTGAATCTTTATAGTTCCAAATTTGGTGTGGATTTATATTACAGAAAGACAGGAAGCGATTTCAAGATACGTTCTTCCAGCGGATTTGATCTGAGCACTCCCATTAAAAACCTGAATTTCAACGGATTGCAAAGTAAAATCAAAGGACTGAACGCCTATTGGATTTTCAATTATAAAAAATTCTCTTATCCGGCAGCCTATAGCCAGTCCACCAACCAGCGTAAAAGCGCGGGTTCCCTGATGGCGGGCTTTTCTTATTCCCAGCACAACATATCTTTTGATTACGAAAAGCTTCCCGGTGAAGTGAGAGCCCAACTGCATGATGCCCTGCTTTTCAAGAAAGTGAAATATTCTGATTACAGCATCAACGTGGGCTATGGCTATAACTGGGTATTTGCAAAAAACTGGGTTTCCAATCTTTCACTCTTACCGGCCATTGCCTATAAAAAATCAAAAATAGACGATACGCCTAACACCGACAATCATTGGATAAAGGATATCAATTTTGACCTGATAACACGTGCCGCCGTGGTCTATAATACCAACAAGTACTTTGTAGGTGCTTCACTGGTGATGCATACATACGATTATCGGAAAAGGAATTTCTCTCTCACTAATACATTCGGAACCGTTCGTGTATATGCAGGATTCAACTTCTGGAAAAGGAAAGAATTCCGCGATAAATAAAAAATATACCGGAAGCCTATAAAGTTCTTCCGGTATATCACAGGTTAATTATATTAGACTCACAATAAATTCTTAGAAGCGGGCGCCGACTGTCAGCAAGAGCTGATGCCGTTCATTGTCCACTTTAGTTGCCGGAAGATCTATATCGTCAAAAGCATAAAAGTTTGATTTATACATATCATATTTATATGCCAAATCCGCATAAATTACACTGCCACGGTATCCAAGACCAAACGTAAACGTATTCTTAGACTCCGTATTATTAAAATCAGTACGCGTGCTATATAAAGACAAGGCACTATAAGCATCTTTTGAAAATGCAGCCGAAGAATAATTATACCCTGCACGGATGCTAAACTCAGGTATGATCCGCGTTTCCATTCCTATACGGAAAGTATGGACACCTTTCAGATAATTCTCAACGCTAGGCTGATCTCCCAATTCATAACCATCCACATCCTTCAGCTTACTGGAAGAATAATCCTGATATTCATATTCCGCACCTACTGCCACCGCACCCGCAAAAGTAGTACCCGCACTGACATTAAATTTCCACGGAGTAGTAAGATTATAATCATAGGTCAAATAATCAAACTCCGGAGTTACCAGAAAATCACTCAATGTCTGGATATAGGGTTTTTCATAAGCTAAAATATCAGAAGATAAAGTGGCATTATAGCTTTCTCTTAAATCATACCATGTAGGCGTGTGAACGGCAAATCCCAAACGGAAAGGAGAACTTTCTATAGGACGTACAATAACCCCCAACTTCAAATCCATACCAGTTCCTTCCAGTCTATAATAATTATCCAATGTATACCCCCCATTATCCGCACCCTTATCATCATTCAAATTTTCCGTATAAGAAGTATAACGGTCATAATTCACATCATAGACCCCCAAGGTAGCTCCTAAATAGACCCTATCTTCAATATTGAATGAAACATTAAAATCATATTGACTGATACCTCCAGTTTCCTTACTAAAGAAGTTATTGTTAAAACCATTCCACCCCCATGGAGCATGAATATTTCTTTTCAGAATCATTAAACCAGTCAACCACACCGGTTCTCACCCCCATTACTCCTAAAACAGGTAACTGGTTCCAATATTTGGTATAAGGATTCTTCGCATCCAGTATGTCATTAAACTCGCTTTCCGTCAATCCATATCGTTCCATTTCCTGAGCCAGCTGGAAGCTTTGTGACATATTATCCAACGCCCCTCCCATAGAGAAAAGGCGGTTGAAGTTTTTACTTTTATGGTAATTGAATCCGAAATTCACAAAACGCAAAGAAGTATTGTTGCCTATCTTATTGCTATAAACAAATCCAATCTGGTCAAATGAAGCGCGCGTTTTGTCTTCATTCATTGACACGCCACTAAAGTTACTCTTTGTCGAAGTATTATTAAAACCAAAAGAAACGGACACATCATTACTACGAAAAATGCCGATACCCGCAGGGTTGGAACTCATGACAGATATATCACCTCCCAAAGCTCCCATGGCACCACCCATACCAACAAATCGTGCTGTTCCATTCAAGTCATTCCCCAGCAACTTTTCCGCATCATAAGCATTTTGTGCGCTTGCCGTTGCCATTGCCAGCAACGTACAAGCGGTTACTATTACTTTATTTTTCATACATCAATTCTATTAAATACAACAGTCTGGTTTAATCTGCTACTTATCTGGTACGCGATCTGCCACCGCCACTTGAACGGGAAACACCGCCTCCGGAACTACGGGAAGCCCCACCGCCACTAGAAAAACTACTACGGGAAGAAGAAGTTCCACTACTACGGTAAGAGTTAGACGAACTATTACGGGAAGGACTGCTGCTACGGGAATATGAACTGCTGCGAGAGTTCGAAACGCCACTATTGTTACGATAGGCGCCACGGCTTGCAGCCCCTGTTCTCTGATAAGCAGATCCTGCTGCATTTCCCACACTTCTCCGGGTACTGCTTGGTCTGGTATAGGAAGAACCCCTTCCTTCTGTCGGACGTGAATACGAATTACCCGGACGGACTCCTGCAGCCTGACTTGGTGAAAGAGTTGCTCCTGTACGGGTTCTGATAGCGCTTCTATTAGGACGAACCGAATTTACACCGTCAGATCCCGAAACCACTCTTCCTGATGAAGATCCGTTACGTGTTGCGGTACGATAGCTATTAGCACTATTACGGACATTTTGTCTGGAATTTCCTACATACGAATTACGACTATTCCTATCATAACTATTCACATAATTATTCCGGCTTGGGCGTGAAGAGCCATAGCTGTTGGTGTATCTTCCGGCATGTATCCCGGATTACGTCTGCTTGAGCCATACCATCCATGACCGCCTCCCCAGTAGCCGCCGCCCCAACCGTGACCGGAATAATGCGGATAATAATGATGGTGGTGGTGATGATGGTAGCCCCAATAGCCACCCCAGTAGCCGCCACCCCAATAACCGGGATAGTACCAGCTATTGTAGTACCACGGCGAACTCCATCCCCAACTGAATCCCCAGCTGGCGCCATATGGATAATTCCAACGCCAATCCCACCACAAGCGGTTCGTGTAAGTGGGAAAAACGTATGCATACAATCCGTCATCATATACATTCCAATCCCATGAAGGCAAACCGTAAACCACATCCCAATAGAGCGGACTGCTTACCGGAATGGCGTAACGGGGATTGCGGAAACGGACGATACGCATCGCGTATTCATAATCGTCTTGAGAGCCCTCAAAACCATTAACCCATTCCCCTCTCTCATTCAAAGGTTTCTCCTCAATATACAAGGTATCATTCTCCATCGAGAAGTTATTATCTCGTGAAGTATAACGACGATTATACTCATCCACATCGCGCACTTTTCCTTTCACATCCTTCACCACCACTGTAGAACCGGGGGCTGCGTAAACGGTAGTCGTGTTCTGCTTCTGCGGAACCACCACTTTCACCTCTTGCTTAACCTCCTCTTTCTTTTCAGCTTTTTTCTTAGGGATGAAATAAAGGTCGTCATCAACGCTTTGTGACATTGCCCAATAAGGCAAGCACACCATCATAAGCGAAGCTAATACAATCTTTTTCATACTCGTACCTGTTTTATTTGTTATTCTATCTACTTTTTCTAGTGCAAAGATAGCCAGAGGTTTCAGTTCATAACAAAGAAAATCCCTATTAGTTGGTAGGGATTTCCCTATTTTAGTAACGGACTTCAACTATTTTATCTATTTCTGCACACACACGGAAAACAGAAGAACGTCCGTTCACATACGTTGATGGTAAACAAATCTGGTGGTAAAACAACTTTTTATATTAAGTTGCACCCACTTATGCCCTCATGCCCTCACTAAAAGCCATAACCTACTCATTATTAAACCACTACACACAGTGAGGGCATGCTAAAAAGTGAGAGCATTGCCCTCATGCCCTCACTCCTATTTTCTTGCTTCTCTCACTTAAATCATTCATTCACAACATAATACCCATTTATCGGCTTATAAACCGGTTGTTTGGGAAGTCCCACATTTTTCAGCTTTCCTTCCTCGCACAAGCGGTGTAAATGGCGGCTGGCCGTACTTTGTGTCATACTGCAAAGAAGCTGGAAACTTTTCCGCTGCACAAAATCATGAGTTGTGAAGAACTCCGTCAGCAATGCGTCAATTTCCTCATCGGTCAGTTTACTTGAATGAAACGAGAACCGGGTACGCTGCACCTTTACCTTTCCCACCTCATCCATCAATAATCGGTCGGGGCGGTAAACAATCCCCTTAAGCCTTACCTTTGTATTTTTACGTTTCGTCTTTTCGGTTACCGGCTCGGTGCTCACCAGATTGGGACGGAAAAAGCCGATGCCGTCCAGATGCACCTGCCTGCCCTCCGCCAATTCCTCGCCCATGGCGTGTGACAGCGCATCGAGCACGGCTATTACATCCGTTTCCGTCAATGTACAATATTTCTGTATACGGGCACGGAGCTGGGCCGTGCTTACTTTCCCATTCAGCCGGAGACGCGGATGCAACATATTCTCTTCCCCTTGTTGCTCAGAGGTTTTGGGATTCTCGTACCAATCAAATAGTATTGCCATACTGTTCTTTTTTTATTGATGAAAGTTCAATATCTGTTAATCACAGACGTGATTAAACTTAACTACCCTTGTGATTAATTTTAATCACCTTTGTGATCAGACTTAATCACAAGGGTGAATAACTAATTACAAACATACAAAAATAAGAAAAGAAAAGGTAGAAAACAAATAAGAGACAGGGGAATATGCACTGAGACTAAGAATAAAAACACAGAAAAGAAAGGAAAAAGAAAAAGACGGCATTTAATCCGGAAAGCATTTGCAGAATCCGGAAAGAAACCTTATCTTTACTAAAAATATGCACACATAGACACTCGCAATACGCAGTCTTCTCCACACGACAGAACATCATCTTTTCCATGGGAGGTACATAAAACCAAAAAACATTCAAACGAAAGACAAATATGAAAATTACACTCATCAGAAAAGATGAAGAACAGGGGACAGAAGCCTTGTCACTATGCGATACGGACGCATTCTTCGAGAAAGTAAAGACAGAGAACAAAGCAGGGCATATATCGGAACTGCGTGAAATACTACCCCGGCTGGCAGGATCGTCCGCCCGCTACGTCCACATCGACAAACTGCCGCGTGTCTATCCTGCCGTAGAATATACCCGCAAACAAAAGGGTGAGAAACGTATGAAACATTACAACGGACTGGTGCAGCTGGAAGTGAACCGGCTCGCCGACCTGTATGAGGTGGAATATGTGAAACGCCAAGTAGAGCAACTGCCACAAACCTTTGCCGCTTTCTGCGGTTCAAGCGGACGGAGCGTAAAGATATGGGTACGCTTCGCACGCACTGACGGCAGCTTGCCCACTGCCACACAAGAAGTCCTCCTGTTTCATGCCCACGCCTATCGGCTGGCGGTGACATGCTACCAGCCCATGCTTCCTTTCGGCATCACACTGAAGGAACCGGACCTGATGCAAAGCTGTCGCATGACCGTGGATGAACAACCTTACTATAACCCTTCGTCCGCCCCTTTCTGCATAGAGCAACCGCTTGCCCTGCCCGATGAGGAAACTTTCCGGCAACGGAAACAAAACAGCGAAAGCGCACCGGAACGAATGACACCCGGCTGCGAAAGTATGCAGATTTTTGCCCTGATGTACCAGTCGGCACGGAAAAGAGCATTGGCCGAGATGGAAAACTGGAAACGTGATGACGGGCTGGAACCTTTACTGCCCCATCTGGTAGAACAATGCTTCAAAACAGGCATCCCCGAAGAGGAAGCCGTACAGCGCACGCTGATGCACTATTTTCACGCAACGGACACAGAAACCATCCGTACAGCTTTTGGCAACGGATACCGGGAAATGAAAGGTTTCGGTAAAAAAAGCGGTTTCAGTAAAGAGCAGGAAGCCACCTTCCGGCTGGAGGAATTCTTGAAAAGACGGTATGAATTCCGCTTCAACACCGTGCTGGACGAGGTGGAATACCGTCAACGGGACTCCGTTCATTTCTATTTCAAGCCTTTAGATAAACGTACCCGCAACAGCATCGCCCTCTGCGCCTTAAAAGAAGGGCTGCAAGTGTGGGACCGGGATATAGACCGCTTTCTCACCTCCGATTTCGTTCCGCTTTACAATCCTGTAGAAGAATACTTGTGTGACCTTCCCCGATGGGACGGTACTGACCGCATCCGCGCACTTGCCCGGCTCGTTCCTTGCGGCAATCCGCATTGGGAAGAACTCTTTTACCGTTGGTTTCTAGGCATGGTGGCGCATTGGAGGGGGATGGACCGCCAGCATGGAAACAGCACTTCACCTTTACTTGTAGGTTCGCAAGGATTCCGGAAATCCACTTATTGCCGTATCTTGCTGCCACCCGAACTCCGTTTCGGCTATGCCGACAGCCTGGACTTCAGCAGCAAACAGGAAGCGGAGCGTGCCTTGGGACGATTTTTCCTTATCAACCTGGACGAATTCGACCAGATTACCGTAAATCAACAAGGCTTTCTGAAACATCTGCTACAAAAACCGACAGCCAATCTGCGCAAGCCTTACGGAACCAGCGTGCGCGAATTACGCCGCTATGCCTCATTCATCGGCACCAGCAATCAGAAGGATTTGCTCACCGACCCCACGGGAAGCCGTCGCTTTATTTGTATCGAAGTGACCGATCCCATTGATACCAATGTCACCATAGACTACCGCCAACTCTATGCGCAAGCCATGCATTTACTTTATAAGAACGAACGTTATTGGCTGAATGACGAAGATGAGGCCGTTTTACGACAAAGCAACAGCGAATTTGAGCAAATATCACCTTTGGAGCATTTATTCCATTGTAACTTTTCTTCTGCAACCAACGAAAAGGAGGGAGAATGGATGACTGCCATGGATATTTTTAATTATCTTCAAGAGAACACACGCGACAAACTGTCTATCAATAAAATAAATTGGTTTGGACGTATTCTCCGCAAACTGAACATTCCTAAAAAGACCAGTACCAGAGGTACCCTATATCATGTAACAAAGTTGAAATAATTTATTTTACCATAGGAAAGTATGAGGGCAATGCCCTCATACTCTTCTATGCTACCATCACAAATAACCTGTTCATTATAAACAAATTACCTCACGAATGAGGGCATGAGGGCATAATTGCATCTAACTTTGCAATGAGAGCACAAGTCTGAAACAAAAAAAGACGGAAGGTTTGTTTGTGAAAGTAATGAAAAGAAATTATCTTTGTCATCATCCTTAAACCAACAATCGTATGAAACCAGTGAAATTATTTTATCAGGAAAGATGCCCGTTCTGCAAAAAAGCACTGCGCTATATTGAAGAACTGAAAGCAGAATATCCTGAATTCCAACCTATAGAAATAGAAATGATAGAAGAAACCCAACATCCTGATATAGCCGACCAATACGACTATTATTACGTTCCCACGTTTTATGTGGACGGGGTGAAAGTGCATGAAGCGGGCATCTTCAAAAATGAGATGGAGGCATTGCTCCGTAAAGTGATAGAATAAACGAAAAGATATGAAATATTTAGAAGTAACCTTTACAACACATCCCTGTAATGAGATAGTGAATGATGTAGTGTCCGCATTGGCCGGAGAAATAGGATTTGAAAGTTTTGTAGAATGTGAAGGGGGAATACAGGCCTATATCCAGCAAACTCTCTTTGACGAGGAAGCACTGAAAGAAATGGTTGTGAACTTCCCTTTACCTGACACCCGGATAGAATACACCATAAAGGAAGCCGAAGACAAAAACTGGAATGAAGAATGGGAGAAAAACTTCTTTCAACCCATCGTCATAGGTGACCGTTGCTGCATTCACAGCACGTTCCACAAAGACACTCCGAAAACTGAGTATGAAATTCTGATTAACCCGCAAATGGCTTTCGGCACAGGGCATCATGAAACGACCAGCTCTATAATCAGCGAGCTGTTAGAAGCCGACCTGAAAGGAAAATCAGTCCTGGATATGGGATGCGGCACTTCTATTCTTGCCATCCTTGCCTCCATGCGAGGAGCCAATCCTGTGACAGCCATCGACATTGACGACTGGTGCGTCAACAATTCAAAAGACAACATTGCACTGAACCATATCCATAACATTACAGTGGAACTGGGTGACGCCAATCTGCTGAAAGGGCGCAAAGCGTTTGATGTGATTATTGCCAACATTAACCGGAATATTCTTCTGGCAGACCTTCCCCATTATGCCGCCTGTATGCATCCGGGTTCGGAAATATTTATGAGTGGATTCTATATACAGGATATTCCTTTTATCCGCGAAAAAGCGGAGAGTCTGGGAATGGAGTTCGTACATCATCGGGAAAAGAACAACTGGGCAGCTGTGAAATTCATCATGAAATAATACCATTTTCAAGTATGGCAAAGACGCGATAAAGACGGAATTGCCACCAACCACGCAGGATATGCATTGATTTATTCGAGGACAAAAGAACGGATTTTTCTCTTTTGTCCTTTTGTTCTTCTTCCCTGAAAATTAGAACCGGAATCAAGCGGTGACAAACGCACGTAGGACGCTGCATTTTATCCAAAGTGACCAAACAATCATATCGGTATTATATTTATTATACAATCTCCTTTCCGAAAGGAGTAAGTGCCAAGCCCGCCAGCTTGAAATGTTGCAGTCCGAATGGAATGCCGATGACAGTGATGCAAAGCAACACCCCGAATGCCAGATGAGAGAGGCTGATCCAGATTCCACCTACAAGTATCCAGATGATATTCATCAACACACTGAGACATCCACCATCACCGGGACAACTGCGTATTTCCCGCCCAAAAGGACAAAGAGCCAGCATAGACAACTTCAAAGTCTGGAAACCGAAAGGAATGCCGACGATAGTAATCATCAGCAACAGGCTGGAAACAATATATTCCACGCAGATCAGAAATCCACCGCAAATCAGCCAAATAATATTGAGCAGTAAGTTCATAAAGCAAATATAAGCAAAGTTTTCGGAACCTCAGGCACAGTTCCCTTATTTCTTTATGGTCATTAATTGCAATTCTTCCAACGAACCGTTGAAAATATTCAAATCCACTTTCTCACGAATACCCGGCAACGTACCCACATCCGTATGCTGCCAGAATTTCCACTCCCCCCTGTATTCCACCGAGTCTACATAATAATGAGCTATCCAGTAAGGATAAGAATTGAAGACCGAATCATTCAGATAACGCGTTTTAAACTTATAAGAAGTATAAAGAATAGGCTTCACTTTGTAGTGCTGTTCTATTTTGTCAAGCCACAGTTTAAGGTCACGACGGAGCTGATTCTCATCCTTTCCCCTCTTCTCAATATCGAGCACAGGAGGAAGGTCACCTGAATCCAGCTTGACGGAATTGATAAAAAAATCGGCCTGACGGACAGGATCTGTCTTCGGATTGTAAAATGATAAGCCCCACGGATAAACCCATGTGTTTTCGCCGAATCAAAATTGAGCTAAAAAGCCTTGTCCCCATAATCGCCTCCTTCCGAAGCTTTCATAAAGACAAAATGAATAGGAAATTTTCCCTGTCGGGTCTGGGTCAGCATTTTCCAGTCTATGTTTCCTTGATAATGGGAAACATCAATGCCATGCACATGAAAACCTGAGGGCATACATACACCGTATGCTTTAAAGCCATAGCAAGGCTTCCAACGGTAAGAGTAAGGACGGATAAAGAAATAAAAGAAAGCGGCAAGGAATAAAAAAGCAATAATTCCCGCAATGACATACCGAAGCCATGACGGCATCTCTCTTTGCGGTTTCTTTTTCGCCTTCCGCTGTGTGGTCCGGCGGACAGGTTTCGCGACTGCCTTTTTTTTAACAGGGGCAGGACGTGTGCTTTTCGCTCTTACCATTTTATCCTATTTAGCTGTTTTTACCTTACCTATTCCCACATACTATGCAATAAAACCCATCGGGAGAATGGTTTTACAATCAGCCCCGATGGGTTTCCTTTATGCTTTATAGAAATAAGAAAAAATTATTTTCCTTGTTCCAACTGCAATGTCTTGGTTGCCTGGTCACAAACTTCTGTAGGACCGAAGTACTGGATAGGACCCGGATATACATAGTCTGTTTCAATAGCCCAACGTTCACGCTGTGCGGCGAACGCCTTGAAAGGAGCACCGTCCAATTTTACCAACGCTTTCTGGATAACCGGTTTCATTTCACCGTGACGACGTTCCATGTTCATCATCATTGTGATAGGCACACCACCTGCAATCCATTCTTCGGCAGGAGCAGTAGTGTTACGTACAGAAGACATATAACCGGTCTTGCCGTTGGCAATCAACATAGAAGCTGTGTAACCCAGTGAGTAGCAATAGTCAGCATCGTAATTTGATGGAGCAGCGCAACGTCCTTCGTAACCGAAGAAGTGGTGCTGAGCGGCAAATTTACCTACGTATTTCCCTTCTTCTTTCCACTGAGCCAGTTTTGTTCCTACCATTTCAGACAACAGCTTTTCAGTTTCGATCAATGATACCTGTACGTTTCCGTGCGGGTCGCGATCCAAAGAAAGCTGACGTGCAACGCCTTCGGGCAGAGAAGCATAGATTTCCGAGTTTTCCTTAGAAAGCTTGGAGATGATATATTCACGTTGGTGAGATTTCTTGATCAATGCGAACTCTGATGCGTTAGCAGCCAGGAAGTCGTTCAATTCAGCGATCAATCTCTTCATTGCGGGGATGAATTCGATCAAACCTTCAGGTATCAACACTGTACCGAAGTTATTGCCTTGTGCGGCACGGTTAGCCACCACCTGAGCAATGTAAGTAACCACATCATCCAATGACATGTTCTTCTCTTCCACTTCTTCTGAAACGATACATACGTTAGGTTGAACCTGCAAAGCACATTCCAAAGCGATATGAGAAGCCGAACGTCCCATCAGCTTGATAAAGTGCCAGTATTTGCGGGCAGAGTTACAGTCACGCTGAATGTTACCGATTACTTCAGAGTAAGTCTTACAAGCCGTATCAAAACCGAAAGAAGTTTCAATCATCTCGTTCTTCAAGTCACCGTCGATAGTCTTCGGACAACCGATAACCTGAACACCGCAGTTCTTCGCAGCATAGTATTCTGCCAATACACAAGCGTTTGTGTTTGAGTCATCACCACCGATAATTACCAATGCCTTGATGCCCAATTCCTTGATGATTTCCAGACCTTTATCAAACTGTTCTACCTTTTCCAGTTTGGTACGTCCCGAACCGATGATATCGAAACCACCGGTATTGCGGTATTCGTCGATAATATCGGAAGTCAGTTCCATATAATTATGGTCTACCAAACCACCGGGGCCCAGAATGAAACCATACAGTTTGCTGTCCTTGTTCAATGCTTTGATACCGTCGAACAAACCGGAAATAACATTGTGTCCGCCGGGAGCCTGTCCACCAGACAAGATGACACCTACGTTGATGGCAGGCATATTGACAGCTTCGCCTTCAACGAACTGAATCAACGGCATGCCGTAAGTGTTAGGGAACAAGGCTTTGATAGCTTCCTGGTCAGCAACTGACTGTGTAGGTTCACCTTCCTTTACTTTTACAGCGCCTTTCAACGCTTTAGGAAGTTTGGGCTGATAAGCAGCTCTGGCAATTTGTAATGCACTTTTAGTCATATTCTATTATTCTATTTAAAGGTGTATAATTTCATTTATAATTCACGTGCAAATTTCGTTCTTTTTTTTCGCAAATATGAAAACGTATACAAATAAAAAATATTACCTTTACCGCGAATTTAGAATTATGTATTAACTTAAAACATTACATTTATGGCAAGTAGAAGAAATTTAAAGAAAAAAATAACCAATATAGCAAGTGATTTGTTTTTAGTCAGTTTGATGGAAGGTGTTAACCGTGAAGTAGTTTGCAACTCTGTACACAATGTGATCAAACTGATTATACGCATCAGTCACACCGAACCGGGTAACGTAAAAGGTTTCTACAAGAAACTGAATGAGGATTTGAACAAAGAAATAAAAGTGGTTGCAGACGAACTGGCTAAAGCTACAAAAGCATAAGATTTAAGGAATGAAAAAAGCTATTTGTGGTTTTATCTACTACAAACTATTGGGATGGAAGACTAAAGTATCCGTTCCCGATTATGACAAATATATTATCTGTGCCGCACCGCATACCACCAATTGGGATTTGTTCATAGGCAAACTGTTTATGGGAGCTATAGGTCGCGAAACCGGTTTTATGATGAAAAAAGACTGGTTCTTCTGGCCTCTAGGCCCTATTTTCCGCTGGATGGGAGGGATTCCCGTAGACCGTAGCCGCAAGACTTCATTGGTGGACCAGATGATTAAAATTGCCAAATCGAGTCAAAAATTCCATCTGGCTATCACTCCGGAAGGAACACGCAAAGCCAATCCCAATTGGAAGAAAGGGTTTTACTATATTGCGCAAGGGGCCGGTCTGCCTATTATTCTGGTAGCTATCGACTACGAGAAGAAATGCATCACAGCCGAAAAGGTAATACATCCCAGCGGTGATTTGGACAAGGATATGCGTGAAGTCAAATTGTATTATAAGAATTTCAAAGGCAAATATCCTGAAAACTTCAGCATCGGAAAAGTAGAATAACCCTTCCGTTGTAGTTCTTCAGATATGAAAACACTGATTATGCGGATTGTATTTTCACCCGCATAATCAGTGTTATTTGTATCTATTCTCTTGCTATACTCTCATCCCCATCCTCAAAATTATTCTTCTCTATCTTCACATTCCGGGTGTGAAGCAAGCGGAAACGGGACTTGTTATGATGAAAAGCCGGATAATCCGTATTCTGGCGGATCACATTGTTTTTAAAGATCAATCCGTCAATGGATTTTGCAAAAAGGACAGGGCGGTCAAAGGTTTCAAAATAGTTATCTTCAATCACTACTCCTTTTTCTCCTTTTCCACCATGGAAATATTTTTTCTGATGCTCCAAATCGGGAATCTCCGGATAAATAGAGATAACAGCTTCCGTAAACTGGAACATATTAGTCAATGCGTTGATAAAACGATTGTTACGAATCAGCACATTCCGGCAAGCTCCCGTTTCAAACCAGCCGTTACAATCACCGCACAGCAATATGGCTGTTCCTGATGTATGATCAAACAGGTTACGCTCTACCACCGTTTTCAGGGGAGTGCTGAACAGCGTACCGCGTGCTCGATTATTACGAATGACATTATCCGCAAAATAAACTTCCGGACACCAGGACAGGTTTTCAATGCCGAAACCTTCTTTATCCGTAATCTCCGCATCCAAAGGCTCGGCAAAAGTGATACGATATTCTTTTGCACCTTTCACCGTATCTTTGTCATTGGGCAGGATTTCCTTCACCCGGTTCTTTCCACCGGTCAGTTCCATGGTGGCGGAACGTACAAATTGTACTTCATCGCCATTCACGCCCCATTCGAATCCGTATGCTTGCGGATGCATGTATCGGGCAATCACCGTATGGTCATCAAGGCGTTGCTTGATTTTCAAATAAGTACCATGTACATTAATCGCATCATCCATCATTCCTTCATACAACCCGTTGCGAGAATCAATCTTCCCCGGCAACTGGAGAAATGGGTAGCATCCGCCTGCGTGGTAAAGTAACGCGGATCCTTATCGCCACGAAGACAAACGCTGAATTCATCCAACGTGATATTTTCACATAACTGGGCCAGCAGTCCCATACCTTCGGCATAATGCACTTTCACATTCTGCAAACGGGTGTCTTTATCATTGGACAAGAATATACCCGGAGCAGGACGATAATAAGTACGAAGAGCCACCACTGTCCCCGGTTTCAACCGGGCGTCTTTCCATTGAGGAGCATGGTAGACACGTGGAGAGATTTCCTTCAATCCTTCCATAGGACACCATAAGTCACTGGTGCGGTATACCAGACGCTTTGTCTTTTCTTCAAAAGCAATCCCTCCCTGGGGAGCACTGGACCAGCCTTCACCGTATGCTTCGAAAAAACCTTTCTCATTGATACGGCATTTCACCCATGCGGCAGGTTCAAAAGTAATTCCCTCCTCTCCGCTTTCCAATATCTTGACATGAGCAATATGAGGAGTCTCAAAATCTATGCTGAAATTACGCAAAGTACAATTCTCTGAACGAAGCAGAGAAAGTGGAAGCATACGTCCATGAAAGATAAAATCGGCGCCCTGTCCGTCCACCGTCAGCCCCTTCCAATCCTCCAAAGGGAAACCTACCGTTTTCGGATTGTCCTGATCATGATTGGAAATATAATACTCACGGACAGCCGCCCCTTCAGGATGGAAATCGTAACGTCCGGATTCAAAAAGCAGAGTGACCTTATCACCCAAAGCAACTTGAGACTTGATGTCTTGTAACGCCTTCTGCAATTTGGGTGAAAGATTCTCGTGTGTGTCCGGTACCAGACCATAATTTCGCATTTCGACTACCTTACTTCCGGCAAAAGCGGAAACAGCCAGCCATACGAAGCAGAAATTAAAGATAATTCGTTTCATTTAGGTTCATTATAGATTAGTTAGAATGACAAAACTAACAAAAATTCCTAACTTCGCAACCATAAATAAAGAAGAAAACAACATGAAAAAGATATTTTTGTCCTTCCTGCTGGTAATGGCAGGAATATCACACACTTTGGCACAAGGGTTAGATGGTAATGTGGAACAACGTCTAAAAGACTTTTTCACCCGGTACGAAACATCTTATGCCAACATAGGTAAGTGTAAATTAGACCGTTATGAAGTAAATCATGACAAAAAAAGACTGAATGTATATGCCAGCCCCAGCTTCGGCTACCAACCGTTTACCCCCGAAAAGACAGAAGCTATCTACCGGTTACTTAGACAAAGCCTACCCGGTCCTGTAAATTATTACGATATAACCATCTATGCCGATAGCAAATCAATCGAAGACCTGATTCCCAACTATCTGAGGAAGAAACAGGACAAAAGCCGCTTATGGCAACGGACAGATTATAAAGGTGATCCATGGGTAAAAAATATTTCCCGCCCCTTTACTGCCGGCAAAGGACTGGAAGGCAGACACATCGCCCTTTGGCAAAGCCACGGAAAATATTATAAAAAGGACAAGGGATGTTGGGAATGGCAACGTCCCCGCCTGTTCTGTACCACAGAAGACTTGTTCACCCAATCATTCGTCATACCTTATATTATACCCATGCTGGAAAATGCGGGAGCCATAGTTTATACCCCTCGTGAACGTGACTGGCAACGCAATGAGGTGATTGTGGATAATGATACCCATCCCCAAGGTTGCATCTATCAGGAGATAAAAAGCCGGAAAGGTAAATGGAAAACCGCCCCCACCCCAGCATTCGCTCAAAAACGATTGGTTTACCGGGACGGACAAAATCCTTTTGAAGAAGGTACAGCCCGCTTTGCCTCCACCGAGAAAAAACCGGAAAAAGCCTTTGCACAATGGATTCCCCATATTCCCGAAACTGGAAAATATGCCGTCTATGTGACTTATCAGACTTTACCCGGAAGTGTGAGTGACGCTAAATATCTGGTTTTCCATAAAGGGGGTGTCACCGAATTTCTGGTCAACCAACAAATAGGGGGAGGAACTGGGTTTATCTGGGCACTTTTGAATTCGACAAAGGAACCAACGATTACGGTATGGTGGTACTAAGTAATGAGAGCAGACAAAAAGGAGTGGTATGCGCCGATGCCGTTCGTTTTGGCGGAGGAATGGGAAACATATCGCGCGGTGGAAAAACCAGCGGCCTGCCCCGTTATCTGGAAGGGGCACGCTATGCCGCACAATGGTCGGGTTTTCCTTATTCGGTTTACAGTCCCAGCGAAGGTAAGAATGACTATACCGATGATATAAACGCCCGCAGCCGGATAATAAACTATCTCAGCGGAAATTCTGTGTACAATCCAAAGGAGAAGGGATTGGGCGTTCCTTTTGAAATGACCTTGGGAGTGCACAGCGATGCAGGTTTTTCCAAAGAAGATGATTTAATAGGCACGCTGGGTATCTATACCACCGATTATAATAATGGTGAACTGAACACCGGTATCTCCCGTTATGCTTCCCGCGACTTGGCGGACATGGTACTGACCGGTCTGCAACAGGATATCTCCGCCCAATTCGGTATCCGGTGGCAACGCCGCAGCCTGTGGAACCGCAATTACAGCGAAACCCGTCTGCCTGCCGTTCCCTCGATGATTCTGGAACTCCTCTCCCACCAGAACTTCGCCGATTTGAAATTGGGGCACGATCCGCGTTTCAAGTTTACCGTAGGACGTTCTGTTTACAAATCCATACTAAAATACCTGAGTACCATGCATGGGACGGATTACGTAGTCCAACCTTTACCGGTAAATAACTTTGCCATTCACTCCGGAAGTAGGAAAAACACCTTCCAACTAACTTGGCAAGCGGTAGACGACCCGTTGGAACCGACTGCCAAAGCTCAACAATACATAGTCTATACCCGTCTGGGACATGGTGGATTTGACAATGGAACGTTAGTACGCGGTACTGAATATACCTTCGAAGCCGAACCGGGACTGGTATATAGTTTCAAAGTAACCGCAGTCAACAAGGGCGGAGAAAGTTTTCCTTCCGAAATCCTGTCAGCCTATCAGGCAAAGAAAAGTAAAGGAACAATCTTGATAGTCAACGGATTCGACCGTTTAAGCGGACCTGCTACCGTAGAATCTCCTTTCTTGCAAGGCTTTGACTTGAATACGGATCCGGGAATACCTTATATAAATACACCCGCCTTCTGCGGAACGCAACAAAGCTTCGACCGCAGCCGCATAGGACGGGAGACTAAAGACGGGCTGGGATATAGCGGCAGCGAACTGGAAGGAATGTTGATAGCCGGAAATACTTTCGATTATCCGTTCATTCATGGAAAAGCCATCCAGGCAGCCGGAGGATACTCTTTTGTATCGTGTAGTGATGAAGCCGTTGAAAATGGTTTTGTCCGGCTGGCAGATTACCCCATTACAGACCTGATATTCGGAGCCGACAGGCGTCCTTTCTCCCACACATTGCAACAGTTGCTCACAACCTATTGTCAAGGAGGCGGCAACCTGATGCTCAGCGGCTCGTATATAGGAAGCAACATGAACAGTCCCACAGCACTGAACTTCACCGAAAACATATTAAAATATAGTTTCGGAGGCAGCATGATAAATTCCACTTCGGGAGAAATATATGGAGCCAACACCCGTTTCAGTATTCCCCGCACTATCAACGAGCAAACATACGCCGTACCCGCTCCCGACTGTCTGACCCCGATAGCCCCTGCTTACTCCGCTTTTGTATATAATCCGGGCAGTTACAGTGCCGGTATCGCCTATAAAGGCAAATATCGGACTTTTGTCCTGGGTTTCCCCTTTGAAAGCATTCAGGGAGTGAAGGAAAGAGCACGGGTAATGAGTGCCATCCTGGGCTTCTTTGGCAGCAAGTGATATTTTTTAAACGAAAATAAAAGGGCAAATAAGAGGTTATTTCATAAAAACGCCTAACTTTGTCCGTATAAACCATTAAAATAAAACGACTATGTACACTATACAGACTAATGCCTCCGGCACACGCAGCATGGAAATCTCAGAAGAGAACCTGCAAACTATTGAGAAATATGCTTTATTCCAGCATCTGATAGACAGCAACGGTATCGTGGACGAGTCGGTGCTGGAGAAACTGAAGTTGAATATCCGTTCACTGATAACCAGCGAGGAAGGAAACAATAAAAAGAGCTGCTCGACCTTTGTATCGATGTAATTTATCATAATAACATGAAAGCTTTCGGACTTCATCAACTCATTCTGCTTTATATCCAATGGGAGAAAGAGAAAAATAAAGATGAAGAAGAGATATAATAAACAATCTCTGTGTTCTCTGTAGCAAAACAAAAAAAACAGTATTTATCATTGAAAGAATACAAACTTACAGACTGGTTGCCGACAACCAAGAAAGAAGTAGAGATGCGCGGATGGAATGAACTGGACGTAATCTTGTTCAGCGGTGACGCCTACGTAGATCATCCTTCATTTGGTCCGGCAGTAATTGGAAGATTATTAGAGGCGCAAGGTTTGAAAGTGGCCATTGTGCCTCAACCCAACTGGCGTGATGACCTGCGCGATTTTAAGAAGCTGGGACGTCCACGCCTCTTTTTCGGTGTGTCCGCCGGATGTATGGACAGCATGGTAAACAAATACACTGCCAACAAGCGTTTGCGCAGCGAGGATGCTTATACTCCCGACGGCCGCCACGACATGCGTCCCGAATATCCCAGCATCGTTTATACACAGATTTTAAAGAAAATCTATCCCGACGTACCTGTCATTCTGGGAGGTATAGAGGCATCTTTGCGCCGTGTCACCCATTATGACTACTGGCAGGACTGCCTGCGTAAATCAATTCTGATAGATTCCGGAGCCGATTTATTGATCTATGGAATGGGAGAGAAGCCGATTACGGAACTTTGCAAGAGAATGAAAGAAAGCAAAGACAGTCAGGACGGAGCCCATCTACCCTTACAAAAGGATATTCCCCACGATATACCACAAACGGCTTACCTTATCCGTAAGAAAGGATCAGTTCCGTCCGAGCACTCTGTAATTGAGTGTGTGAACGAAAAGCCAGATATCATCCTACACTCTCATGAAGCATGCCTGAAAGATAAAAAGAAACAAGCCGAGAACTTCCGCTTCATTGAAGAGGAAAGCAACAAGTACGAAGCCTCCCGCATCTTGCAAGATACAGGCAATGAAACAGTAGTAGTCAATCCGCCTTATCCTCCAATGAGCCAAGGCGAACTGGATCATTCTTTTGATTTGCCCTATACGCGTATGCCTCATCCTAAATATAAAGGAAAACGCATTCCCGCATTCGACATGATTAAATTCTCGGTCAATCTGCACCGTGGTTGTTTTGGCGGATGCGCCTTTTGTACCATTTCCGCCCATCAAGGGAAATTTATTGTAAGCCGAAGTAAAGAGAGTATCTTAAGAGAAGTGAGAGCCATAACTGAAATGCCTGATTTCAAAGGCTATCTGAGTGACTTGGGAGGACCTAGCGCCAACATGTATGCCATGCGTGGTAAAGATGAGAAAATTTGCCGGCGATGCAAACGGCCGTCATGTATCCATCCCAAAGTATGTCCCAATTTGAACACGGACCATCGCCCCTTATTGGATATTTATCATTCGGTAGACGCACTTCCCGGTATCAAGAAAAGCTTTATCGGAAGCGGTGTACGCTATGACCTGTTACAATATCAAAGCAAAGATCCGGCAGTAAACCGAAGTACGGCTGAATATACCCGCGAACTGATAGCCCATCATGTCAGCGGGCGCTTGAAAGTGGCTCCGGAACATACCAGCGACCAAGTGCTGCAAATCATGAGGAAACCTTCGTTTTCACAATTTTATGACTTCAAAAAGACTTTCGACAAAATAAATAAGGAGTTGAATATGCGGCAGCAGATTATACCTTATTTTATAAGCAGCCATCCCGGATGTACGGAAGAAGATATGGCAGAACTGGCAGTGATCACCAAGAAATTGGATTTCCATCTGGAACAAGTACAGGACTTTACTCCTACTCCGATGACTGTAGCCACTGAAACCTGGTACACAGGTTATCATCCATATACGTTGCAACCGGTATTTTCCGCTAAAACACCAAAAGAAAAACTGGCTCAACGGATGTTCTTTTTCTGGTATAAACCCGAAGAACGACGTGCCATCATCAATGAATTGCGCAAAATAGGACGCGCTGATCTGATAGATAAGCTGTATGGTAAATACAAAGCCTGAGTTTTAAATTCACCACAGATTATACAGATTTGATCTGTGGTGAAACTGTTTTTTAACGTCTTGTTTACCTTTCATCGTGTTTTGACGAAACACAGGAACAGGTACATGTGTTCCAAGTTACAGATATTGATATTTATTCCCCCCTAAACTTAATTAGAAAAGCACCGCAAATATTAATTGATAAAAATACGACCTATCCTATTGAATATCATTTATTTTTTGCTATCTTTGGGCAAAACCAACTTTTAAATCAATACTGCGTATGGAAACGTATCTATTCTGGATTGTGCCCATTGCCTCCCTCTTGGCATTGGTACTTGCATGGTATTTCTACAAACAAATGATGCTTGAAAGCGAAGGAACTCCGACGATGGAGAAAATCGCTTCTTATGTGCGCCAGGGCGCCATGTCCTATCTGAAACAACAATACAAGGTGGTAGGGCTGGTATTTCTGGGATTAGTTATTCTGTTTTCTATCATGGCATACGGCTTCAACTTACAAAATCCGTGGGTGCCCATTGCTTTTCTTACCGGCGGTTTCTTCTCCGGACTGTCCGGCTTTTTAGGAATGAAAACGGCTACATACGCTTCTGCACGTACCGCCAATGCCGCCCAGCACTCCCTGAACAAAGGACTGCGTGTAGCTTTCCGTAGCGGAGCTGTTATGGGGTTGGTCGTTGTCGGCTTGGGACTACTCGATATTTCTTTCTGGTACATATTATTGGACTATTGCATTCCCACAGACGCCTTGAACCCTTCTGCTAAATTATGTGTCATCACAACCACCATGCTTACCTTTGGTATGGGAGCCAGCACACAAGCACTTTTCGCCCGTGTAGGAGGTGGAATCTATACCAAGGCAGCCGATGTAGGTGCCGACCTGGTAGGTAAAGTGGAAGCCGGTATTCCGGAAGATGACCCCCGCAATCCCGCAACCATTGCCGATAATGTGGGTGACAATGTAGGTGACGTAGCCGGAATGGGCGCCGATCTGTACGAATCCTATTGCGGCTCTATTCTGGCTACCGCCGCTTTAGGTGCTGCCGCTTTTATTGGCTCGGACGATACCGTGATGCAGTTTAAAGCGGTTATCGCACCTATGCTGATTGCGGCAGTGGGCATCGTTCTCTCTATCATCGGTATTTTTGCCGTCCGTACTAAAGAAAATGCAGGAATGAAGGAATTACTCGGATCATTAGCCACAGGAACCAATTTAAGTTCGGTACTGATTGTCGTTGCCACTTTCCTTATCCTTTGGGCATTAGGTTTGGAAAATTGGGTAAACATTTCCTTTGCTGTGGTAGTGGGATTAATAGTAGGTATCGTTATCGGCCGTTCCACCGAATATTATACTTCTCAATCGTATAAACCCACACAACGGTTGGCCGAAAGTGGAAAGACCGGTCCGGCCACCGTTATCATTTCCGGTATCGGACTAGGTATGGTTTCCACCACCATCCCTGTACTGGCAGTAGTAACCGGTATCATCTTGTCCTACTGGCTCGCTTCAGGATTTGATTTTGCCAATATTTCCATGGGATTGTATGGCATCGGTATCGCTGCCGTAGGTATGCTTTCGACATTAGGAATCACCTTGGCTACCGATGCTTACGGACCGATTGCAGACAATGCCGGCGGTAACGCTGAAATGAGCGGACTGGGCAAAGAAGTACGCAAACGTACTGACGCCCTCGACTCGTTAGGTAACACGACTGCCGCTACAGGCAAAGGTTTTGCCATCGGCTCCGCAGCTCTGACCGGCCTGGCCCTGCTGGCATCCTATGTAGAAGAAATCCGTATCGGATTAACCCGGTTGGGGCAAACCATTCTGGAATTACCAAACGGCATTACCGTAAATGTTCATAACGCCAGTTTCACTGACTATATGCTTTATTACGATGTAACCCTGATGAACCCCAAAGTGCTAAGCGGCATGTTTTTGGGCAGTATGATGGCATTCCTGTTCTGCGGTCTGACCATGAACGCCGTAGGCCGAGCAGCCGCTCACATGGTAGAGGAGGTGCGTCGCCAGTTCCGTGAAATAAAAGGGATTCTGACAGGAGAGGCAGAACCCGACTATGCCCGTTGCGTACAAATATCCACCAAAGGAGCACAACGTGAAATGGTATTCCCCTCTCTACTGGCTATCATTGCCCCTATCGCTACCGGACTGATTTTTGGTGTTCCCGGTGTTATCGGTCTGCTGATAGGTGGTTTGTCCTCGGGCTTCGTTCTTGCCATTTTTATGGCCAATGCGGGAGGCGCATGGGATAATGCGAAAAAATTTATAGAAGAAGGTAATTTCGGAGGTAAAGGAAGCGAAGTACACAAAGCAACGGTTACCGGTGACACAGTAGGTGACCCGTTTAAAGATACATCCGGACCCAGTTTGAACATTCTGATTAAACTGATGAGTATGGTCGCCATTGTAATGGCCGGACTGACAGTTGCTTGGAGTTTGTTCTGATAGAAAAACGGAAAGCCGCTTCGGAGGAGGCGGCTTTCTAATTTTAAAAAAGATTCTGATAAACTATTTTTAAAACTTCCCCAACACTTCCATCATTGCCGGACGACGTTTGTATTTTATCCGGAACTCTGCCACCAAGCTTTTCACAACAGCCTGTCCACCGTTTAGTTTACGTATGCAGGATAATACCCGTGCTATAAATTCATAATGCTCCCGTCCCAGATTCCGTTCAGCATAATCATTCAATAAAGAAGTATATATAGCAATCAATTTCTCAGAATGAGTGTCCTTCAAATAATGGGCATATTTCATCAATGCTTCCAACTGATTGTATCGGACTGACGACAGCAAAGAGAACAAGCTGTCATTATCCTTTTCTTTCACATAAATTTCAGCCTTATCATTTCCGACAAAAGAAAAATAGTCACTTAACTCGGCTTCTTTCATCATCCTATCCAGAAAACTTTTCCATTGTTCTTTCGGTACCAGAGTTTTAAGTTTGCTGTAATATATCAATTTATCACTACCCACCACAAACAACAGACGACATGTATCAATTACCTCAGAAACCCTATGAGTTATTTCATAAATATCCAATTTCATTTTCAGCCATTCACCCACAGTGCCAGAATGCATTTCTCTTTCCGCTATTTCTATTCCGTCATTCAGCAAACAAATGGCTTCATCATATTGGCAACGGGCAATCAATTTATCAACCTCCATTCTTCGTATTTCAGTCAGATAAAGATATTGACGAATCGTATCATCCGCCTTTTGTTCTTCATTCTGTTCTAACAACAGATTGACCTTACGAAGGACTAACTTATAGATATCACAGGTTCCCTTTCTTACTTCAAGAAGTTCATCAATCAATTCCAACGCTTTTTCTGCCGGTTGAATCGAAAGATTGATCTGCATCATCAATTCGTCTACATCATAAAGATCATATTCACGAAAAATAGATATTTCAGCAATCTCACGCAAGCCCTGAAGTATCTCCATCTTTTGTGCCTGAGTGGTTTTAGGATGTTCAATCACTTTCAGGAGCAAATCTCCTGCCTGTTCACAATAGTCAGAAGAAGAAATACCATCATCATACAAAAGTTCATCATCATAGTTTTCACCGATGGAACGAAGTACTTGAAGAGCTATGGCAATAGAATTATCCATAGCTTCCAAATTCAAAAAGAAATCCGCTTTCTCCAAAAAAGTGTCCATCTGATTGAAAATAGTTTTCCAGTCACGGTCGTAATTATCATAACGATTGTGATAACGAGACCTTTTATGGTAACCAGATCCTTTAAAAACTTTTTGAATTTCAATTCTGTAATCTTTTCCCTTTGATGACAAAGATAGCTCCTTAGCTATGAAATGATTTGAAAGTGCCGTTTTAAATTCCAGATTCGTTGAAGCATACTCACAGATAAATTTCGAGAGTTCCTGCGGATCAATGAAAGACAACAGTCGCTGTATGTCTACCAAAGACGGACAAGGCTGCTTACCCACTTCTTTTATTTCCTCTAAAACAGGGGTTTCCTCCGCTTTGATTTTCATCTTCGAGAAAATACTATTACCCGCCTTTTTTCTATTGTCGCGAATTGCCAACAATGTCGCTACGACATGTTTGCAGATTTCTCCATCATACGGACAATCACAGTACCAGGATTCTATCTCGTTTCCATCCATAGATATCTCCACATTATAATCGTCTGTTCCTTCTACAGTCGCAGTCCATTCACCGGGTGAGATTTCTTCCAATTCGGAAACAGCGTCTATTTCATAATACTCTTCCCCACGCATCCATATTTTATAGGGAACAAAGTTCTCAAAATTATCCAATGTAATCATGTACAATACTTCGGTATTTTTTATCGGTTCGAGTGTCCCATTGTCAAAGAACGCTCATAGCATTCTGCATTCTCCAACAAACAGGTTTTGTTATTGATAGACTGTTCCATCAAAACAGCCACAGATTACCCGGATTCGCACAGGTTCAATCTTAAAGTTTTCAGCTTAAACACCCGTGTGAGCCCAAGTAACCTGTGGTAAAAAGACTTGTGATGCATTCATACCCACAAAGTCAAATTCATTACAGACTGTTCTTAGTCAAAACATTACAATTAAATTTGTTCAATATCTCCACACATCTCTCCACATTAGACGGACGGATAACCACATGTGCCGTATCTCCCTGAGCAAAAGCATACATATATTCAATAAAGATATTCTCTGCTGCCAGATAGTCCAAAACTTTAGCCAAAGAACCTGCCACATTCGGGCAACTGATACATACCACATCGGTCAGCATCACGGCAAAATTCTCGGCACGAAGTACTTCCACCGCTTTTTCCACATCCGAAACAATCAGGCGAAGTATACCGAAATCAGTAGATTCCGCCATGCTGAACGCATGCATATTGATATCATACTTTGCCAATGTCTTGGTTACGTCATTTATTCTTCCGGTTTTGTTTTCCAGAAAAACAGATAATTGCTTGATTGTCATATCGCATACTTTTTTATTTTAAAATCCGATTGTCTATCACACGTTTACTCTTACCTTCACTACGGGCAATGCTATTAGGTTCCATCAGCTTCACTTCGGCACTGATGGAAAGGACACTTTTCAGTTTGTCGCTCAATGCTTTCTTCATGGCAAGCATACTTCCCATATCATCCGAGAAGAAGTCTTTGCGGACTTCCACTTATACTTGCAAAGAGTCGAGATTATTCTTCCTATCCACCACCAGCATATACTGAGGTTCAAACTGAGGCATATCCAAAATAACACTTTCCACCTGAGACGGGAAAACATTGATGCCACGGATAATAAGCATATCGTCACTACGGCCTACAATACCCGACATACGGATATTGGTTCTTCCACACGGACATTCACCCTCCATCAGGGAAGTCAAGTCCTTCGTACGATAGCGCAATAACGGCATCCCCTCCTTTGTCAAGGTAGTAAACACCAATTCTCCCACTTCTCCATCCGGAAGACGTTCCAGCGTTTCAGGATTAATGATTTCAGGATAAAAATGATCCTCATTGATATGCGAACCATGTTGCTCCTGACATTCGTAGGAAACACCGGGTCCCATAATCTCACTTAATCCATAAATATTATACCCTTTCAATCCCAGCCGCTCTTCTATCTCCTTACGCATACTTTCCGTCCATGGCTCGGCTCCGAAAGCTCCGATACGGAGATTGATATCATTCTTGGTCAATCCCATACGTTCCACCACTTCTGCCAGATAAAGAGCGTATGAAGGAGTACAGGCAATTCCCGTTATACCCAAGTCGCGAATCAGACGGACATGCTTTTCCGTATTTCCTGTAGAAGCCGGGATAACAGTCGCCCCCAGATTCTCCACCCCATAATGTGCGCCCAACCCGCCTGTAAACAAGCCATAACCATAACTGACAGAAAAGGTATCATTACGGGTAACCCCGTATGCTGAAAGACAACGTGACATCACTTCGGACCATACAGACAAGTCACGACGCGTATATCCCACAATGGTAGGATTCCCGGTTGTTCCCGAAGAAGCGTGCACACGTACAATTTCCGAAGCAGGAGCAGCCTGAAGACCATATGGATAATTATCACGTAAATCCTGCTTGGTAGTAAAAGGAAGTTTTACGATATCTTCGATAGTCTGGATATCATCCGGAGACAAATCCATCTCCTGCATCTTGTTACGATAAAAAGGAACATTATGATAAACCAGGTTCACCAACTTGTTCAGACGTTTTCCCTGCAGAGCACTCATCTCGTCCCGACTCATGCACTCTTTATTTTTATTCCAAATCATAATAAATAATTTTTTCAATGTGCTAATCAGCCAATGTACTGGCGCACAAACCCACCGTATGGCAATCGGCACATTATCCTATTAGCACATTATTTTCAATGATCTTCATGAAAAGCTCTCATGCGTTCCTCCATCACCGGATAAAGTTCATCGCGCATCCGTGACGTACAGGCGCGGACACCTTCCTGCTCGCTACCGGTAGTAGAAAGCGAGATGCTGCTTACCCCATAATACAATAACTCCCGGAGCAATTCACCCCCTGTCATATTTCCGTAACCAATGGTAAAGAAGAAACCATCTCCCACCACCTGGGTAGCATCATAGTCATATACGATATGGAAACCATTGTCGGTAAATATTTTCTTCATGCGTTCCGCACGACGGGCATATTCGCGGGTATCTTCCACAAAATTGATTTTACCTTCGGTAGACAGACGGAGCATTTCAGCGTATGCATACTGAGTGGAAGCCGTACATCCCGAAGTAATCATATAAAGAATGGAAGCAATCAGCGTAGGACCGAACACCCCTGCATCTTTATACCGTTCTGCCAAGGCAGGGAACTGGCGGTCGAACAGTTTGTCGCTGATACATGCCAATGCCATACGCTGTCCGGCATAACTGAATATCTTGGAAGAAGAAAGCATCAGGATATAATTATCCGTATATCTTGCCACAGTGGGCGGATAAGGCGGTTCAAAAGGATGCCCCATATCCCGACGGAAATCCATGCAGAAATAAGCCAGATCTTCCATGACAATCACATCATACCGGGTTGCCAGTTCACCGATTATCTGCAACTCCTCCTCTTCCAGACAAATCCATGCCGGATTATTCGGATTAGAATAGATAATCGCTGCTATATCGCCTTTACTCAGGAAACTTTCCAATTTCTCACGCAAGGCCTGTCCACGATAATGATAGATATCAAACTCTTCCCACTCCACGCCGATAATGCGAAGCTGGGATTTCTGAATAGGAAATCCGGGATCAATGAACAATACCTTGTCTTTCCCCGGAATACGCTGCGTACAGGCTATGAACGAGCCGAATGAACCCGCCACCGACCCGGTGGTAGGCACACAAGCGCGCGGAGAGATATCCAGATTCAAGAAAGCTTTTACAAAACGGGAAGCCTCCTTTTTCAACTCGGGCACTCCTGCGGCAGCCGGATATTGCGATCCGACTCCCCTGTCCAAAGCAGCTTTCTCCGCTTCAATCCCTATCTGATTGGCGGCAAGACCGGGAGATCCCTGATCCATGCGGATAAAAGGAATCCCCGTTTCCTTTCCAGATACTGGGCTACCAACAGCACATCACCGATAGTAGCCTGTGCAAGATTGGCGATGTGCAGTTCCTTCACCGCCTTCTCCACTAATTCTTCACTAAATATCTTCATGGCATTACCAGTTCTTTACCGCATTCAATCCTATATCAAAAGCCTTCTGATTCATTTCAACAATCTTCTCACCTTTTGCAGCAAACACACGCCCTATGCTTTCGCGCAACTGTTCCGGTGATACGATTTCAATATACTTCGCAGCCATGCCCAGCAGAATCACATTCGCGCATTTAGGCATACTGTTTTCTTTTGCCATATCCTCTATTTCCAACTTCACCACATGCGGAAGACTCTCCAAAGCCCTCATCAGATCCACTTCTTCAGGATAGTCGGGAATGTTCTTGAAAGGATTAGCGGAAGTAATCACCCAACCTTCTTCCTGCAAGTAAGGCAGATAACGCAACGCCTCCATCGGTTCCATGGAAATAATCAGATCCGCCTCACCCTGAGCGATCAGATCCGAATAAATCGTTTCGTCGGACAGACGCAGATTAGACTGTACATCTCCTCCGCGTTGGCTCATACCGTGTACCTCGGCCTGCTTCAAATTGATGCCTTCTGCCGTAGCAGCTTCTCCTATAATAGTAGCGATAGTCAGGATACCCTGTCCTCCTACGCCCGAAAGTATGATATCTTTTCTCATGCCTTATCTGCTTTTTTCTGTCTTAGTTTACGATTCAATGTCTGGATACACTCTCTGCGCGGAATAATGACAGACACCCCTTTATATTCTATTTCCTCACGAATGGTACGGGTGATTTCTTCCATATTCTTTGGTAATGGAACCACCACACGCACATGTTCGGGTTCTACCCCTAATCCCAGGCAGATCGCCTCGAATTTGTTCGTACCGGCAGAATCCTGTCCACCGGTCATGGCGGTAGTCAGGTTATCCGAAATCACCACCGTGATATTGGCACGGTCATTCACCGCATCCAGCAGACCGGTCATACCGGAATGAGTGAAAGTAGAGTCACCGATAACAGCAATGGCCGGAAATACCCCTGCATCGGAAGCACCTTTGGCCATGGTTATGGAAGCACCCATATCCACACAACTGTCGATAGCACGGAACGGGGGCAACGCACCTAATGTATAGCAACCGATATCACCGAAAATGCGTGCATCCGGATATTCCGCAGCCACCTTGTTCAATGCATCATACACATCCCGATGACCACATCCCTGACACAATGCAGGCGGACGCGGCATCACCACCTGAGGCTTGCCAAACGGACGTTTGATTCCCCATCCGATCGCCTCGCCCACATTATCCGGAGTCAATTCACCAGTACGCGGCAAAGTTTCCGTCAAGCGTCCCTTTACCTCATAGTCCGAGGAAAGTATCGCTTTTACCTGCTCTTCCACAAACGGCTGACCATCTTCCACTACCAGAACATATCCGCAGCGGTCTGCCATCGTCCTGATTTCTTCAGCCGGCAACGGATACTGCGAAACTTTCAATACCGGAATATGGCAACTGTCCGTATCCGCCTCCTTCACATAATTATAACCGATACCACAGGCTATCACTCCGAATTCATAATCATATTCGGGATTCAACCCTTCCAGATAATTATAAGGAGATTTGGAGGAAGCTTCTTCCAGCTTCTCCTGCTTTTTCACTAGATCCAGATATTGTTTACGCGCATTACCCGGCAGCAATACCCAGTGGGCACGTTCATGGTCAGGATTCAACTGATTTTCCTCACGGATATCGGCTACTTCCACACCGGCACGCGAATGTGCCAGACGGGTAACCACACGCATCAGCACCGGCAACTTCAGTTTTTCCGAGAGTGTATATGCGTAATCCATCATATCGTATGCTTCTTGTTGGGAAGACGGTTCCAGCATGGGAATCATAGCAAATTTTCCATAAAAACGTGAATCCTGCTCGTTCTGTGACGAGTGCATGGAAGGGTCATCGGCAGCCAGCACCACCAGACCACCGTTCACGCCGGTTATGGCAGAATTGACAAACGCATCGGCAGCCACGTTCATGCCTACATGTTTCATACATACCAAAGCACGTTTTCCTGCGTATGACATACCCAATGCAGCCTCCATGGCCGTTTTTTCATTGGTACACCAAGTGCTGTGCAATTTTCTTTCCTTTGCCAAAGGATTATTCTGGATAAACTCTGTGATTTCAGTGGACGGTGTACCCGGATAGGCATATACACCCGATATGCCGGCATGTATCGCTCCGAGGGCAATTGCCTCATCGCCCAACAATAATTTCTTTTCAGCCATTATCTATTATTTTGTTAATTGTTTCATATCAATGTAAAGGGGTCTGCATCATCCAATACCGGGAATTTCTTCCTGAAAGCCTGCAATGCCTCCATATCTATATCAGCCGATACCGCACTTTCCCTGCTCCACGGACATTCGGCTATCGTTTTTCCGTAGGGATCGATGATGGCGCTGCCACCCGAATATTCACAGGTAGGATCAGTTCCCATGCGGTTCACTCCGGCCACATAGCACTGGTTCTCAATAGCCCGCGCCCGAAGCAGAGCGCTCCAGGCATCCACACGGGGAGTGGGCCAGCTTGCCACATAAAGTATCATGTCGTAATCCCCCAGGTTGCGTGACCAAACAGGGAAACGGAGGTCATAACATACTTCCAAAAGAATACGTACCCCACGGAAGTTCACCACCACACGCTCTGTGCCGGCAGTGAAACGCTTGTGTTCGCCCCCAAAGGTGAACAAATGTTTCTTATCATAATGCTGCACGGCTCCGTCCGGATGGACAAAGTAAAAACGATTATAATAGTTTCCATTCTCACATACAGCTACACTGCCTGCAATAGCACAATTCCGCTCGGCTGCCTTACGCTTCATCCAGTGCAGGGTTTCACTGTCGGTGCTCTCCGCAATTCCTTCGGGTTGCGTACAAAAACCGGTGGAAAACATTTCGGGTAAAACAAACAGATCAGCATCCGGCAGACAGCTTATCGCTTCGTCCGCCCTTGCTATATTGGCCTGTGGATTGGCCCATTCTATATTTCTCTGTAGAATTGTTATTTTCATTGTTTTTCATATTATAAGACCCACAAAGGTAACAAATATAATAAGATAGCAAGCATTTTATTACTAACTATTTCCTTTCACTCCCTTTTTTCTTACATGTTTTCATAAATATCCCCTATTTATTCCTCATAAAAAAAGCAGCCCAGCAAGGACAAGCCTTGCTGGGCTGCACTAAATGCCTTATTTTTGTCTCAAACAGTAACGGTTATATGAAACCAATCAGTTGTATTCAAAGTTTTATCGTTTTCACCTTACCCGGAATAACCGTCAGCCGCACCGTCCCATCCCCCTCTATCTCCACTTTCTGGTATCTGGCCTCCACCACCACCTTACCATCCGGTGCCATCAGTCCCCATTGACAAGCATTCTCCTCGAATACACAATAACCGCCGACGGGAGGACAGATGTTCCTATAACAAGGAGGAACCACGATACGCTCACCCGACTTCAGCCCCCATTTCAGCCCCATCCGGAAAGGACGGACATCGCCTATCTCCTCCAGTCTCTTCCGTCTTTTCTCCTCCTCATTCCGTTTCAGTAACAGGTTCATTTCCTCCGCACGCCGCCCGGCCTCTTCCTTCAATCTCTTCACCGCAGAGTCAAAATCCTCCTCACCAGCCTCAGGATTATTACAGGCGATATATCGTTTCCTCTTTCCTTTCTCCACATGATAATAATTCCCGTTCCCGTCCATCACCACGATGCTCCGGTCCGCCAGACGGCCACAGCACCAATACACCTCCTCCTCATCCCCTTCCAGCAGACAAGCGAAAACATCGAACACGGTAGACCATACAGGATCCGCCAACTTGCAGGACTTCGGAACACGGTAATCCGGTATCTTCAGATAAAAGCCATAAAAACAGAGACTGTCCTTATGCAGCCCGCGCATGGAAGCATACGCCTTCCGTGTGCGGCTATGAAAGGTCTCTCCCACTTTCAGCAATTCCACGCTACCGTAAGAGCACACCACCGGCTTCTCCCGATAAGTCCTGTCCGTTTTCAAGTCGATGTAAGCATCCGTACCATCATTGCCCGTAACGGCCAGAAGCTCCCCTTTCAGGAATCGCAACCTCCGGCAGCGGTCTATGATGATCTTCGGCTTTCCGTTATCGTCCACCACCCCTGTACGGCCATCTTCCAAACAAACCGCCGCCCGGTCCGCACAGGTGTCGAACACTTCCTTACATCGAGGCATCACTGTCACTCTGTTTCTACGCCTCAGTCCCCACAATCCGCTACATCGGTCATGGAAAGCTTTCAGAACAGAGAGTGCATTCCGCCCCTCTTCCTGATCAGACAAATTCCGGTTCCTGATCGCATCCAGCAACTGTCCATGGGTCATCACCATTTCCCATTCTTCCTCCCGCCTGCCTTCCTCCAAGAGCGAACACGCCACGGACAGCCCGTTTTCCGCTCTTTTCCGAGAAAAGGTGTCACCCAGTATCCGCCCCTCGAACATCGCTTCCCAATCCCGCTCACGGACGGGCAGACCGAATATCCGGTGCAACCCCACATTATCTATCAGCATACAGGATTCCTTATCACCCGATTTCCGTAATCCCCTCCCCACCTGTTGCAAGTATTTCGCCAGTGAAAGCGTGGGACGAGCCAGCTGCACGAACTCCACATCGGGACAGTCGAAGCCCTCGGAAAAGATATCCACATTGACCAGCACCCTGATCCTTCCCTGCCTGAAGCCCTCTACCAGTTCCCTACGCTCCGAAGCAGGCGTTTTGCTGTCGATAGCCACAGCCGACACTCCGTGTGCATTGTAATAGGCGGCTATCTGACGGGCATGGGCTATACTGACGGCATACACCATTCCTTTTTTTCCCGGCGGCATACCTCTCGACGCTCTCGTACAACCGCCGGATGCTGACCTGACGGTTCAATACCTCATTCATTTCCTTCACCTGATAATCTCCGTCCACCCCACGTTTCTTCAACGAATTTATTATCTGTTGCTCCCTGCTGTCAGCACGGATAGACACGTAGTCGAAAGCAGACAGCCAGCCTTTCCCGATGAATTCCGCGATGCTCCACGAAGTTGTCAGCGCATCAAACAAATCCGTGAAGCCCTTGCCGTTCAGCCGGCAGGGGGTGGCGGTCATGCCCAGTTTCCTCGCCTCCGGATATCTCTTCCAAAGCTCCCTGTAAGTCTCCGCCAGTGCATGATGCGCCTCGTCAATGACAATCAATCCGGGAGCTTCCCTATATTCTTCCAGTTACGGGACAACCACTGGATGGAGAATACCCGCACCCTTCCGGATTCTTCCGGCATACTGTCTTTCCCCGTCTTTCCGTTCTTTCCCGTTTTGTCCGGTTCTTTTCCCATTCCATACCGGGCTGCGGTTTCCTCTATCTGCTCCACCAGCTCTCTGCGATGCGCCACAATCCACACCCGCGTGCCGATACCGATACCACAGAGAAACTCTTTCACCACCGCTGCCAGCAGATGTGTCTTTCCTGTGCCTGTAGGCATTTGTACCATGACACTCCGATGGAACTCCCACTCCTTAAAGAGCCTGAGCTTCATCTCCTGCTGGTAGTCACGAAGACCATCGTTCTTGCAATACATCATGGTGCGGATGCCGGTCGCCACCGACAACAAAAGAGGGAAAGGCTGCATGCATCATCGCACACAGCCTATAGTGAATATTCTATCTTTATGAATTCATTTTTATCAGCAGCTTGCTAGTTGATATCGTAAATATTTGATATCGCAAACCGTTCCGCCACTGAATTTAATACGAAACCGATGACAGGGGCTATTTTTCTATGAGCCAGTCGCCCAACGTATGCTCCTCCGCATCAAAGCTGATGCCCACTTTCACCACAGGCAGTCCGCTGAGGGTAAAACGTTCGGGATAGTTTTTCAAATTTATCTGAGACATGGCGGCATCGGCATCCTTGCCTAGTTTCAATTCAATAACATACAACATGTCGGCAGTGCGCATCACCACGTCCACACGTCCCTTCGGGATACGGACTTCCACATCCACATACATTCCGAAAAGAGAGAAGATGATGTAGAACAATTGCTGGTAATGTCCCTCATAATTCGTGTTATCACAATACGGAACAGTAGAAAGGAATTCCTGAAGAAGACGCAAGGCTCCATCCATATCGCCCAAGCGTATCGCACCATACATACGGCCTATGGTAGTAAGCCCCATATCGGTATTGTAAGCCAGATAGTTCGGCAACAGACTCTGCATCAGTCCCACCCGTATCTCCCTGTTCGGAATATCCAGCGTGTAAAGCTCGGTATATTTATCATAGTCCTTTATCGTGACATAGCCGCTCTGATAGAGCAAAGGCGTAATAGTTGTCATCCGCTCGGTAGGGGCATCAAAACTGGCAGCCATAGCCTGCATGCTGTGTCCCACTTCAGAGGGAAGAACATGGAACTTGCGTAGCATCTCTATCAGATAGGTGGGCGTGCCGCTGCCAAACCAGTAAGAGTTCAACTTGCCATCTGGCAAAGGCATTCAGCAGGCTGAACGGATTATAGACATCGGGCGAAGGCCAGGTGAAATGATAGCCGTCATATTTCTCCTTCAACTTCTGTAACGTATCCTCTTTGCTCATTTCCTGCGAAACGGCAAGCCGTTCTATATACCCGCCCATCTGTTCCAACATTTCCTCTTTAGTGATACCGCAAATGGCAGCGTAGGGCTCGTCCATGCTAATATTCTTGATATTGTTCAGCTCGCTGAAAATGCTGAGCTGGGAAAACTTGGTGATGCCGGTCAGGAACACAAAGCGAAGATAAGGGTCGCACGCCTTCAACGGTCTGATTATAAAGATACTATGACTTTCTCAAAAGCCTGGAACAAAAATCTGATTGTAACCGGAAATTCCTAACCGAATGCTCTTTTTTTTATTATTTCAGATGGACTTTAAAGACAAGACCTCCGGAGAAGTATTTCCCATTATTCAGCTCGGCTACAAGATTTACATAGTCTTTCAAAAACTATACTCAAAACCTATATTGCAAGTTCTTGCATCATACTCCGCCATCAGGTTCAAGCCATTTATCATTTTTACAGCCCAAGACTCTTGCACAGGCAATCCCAACCGGAAATTCACCCCTATAGCCGGACGGTTATGATGCTCCGGGTAGCCGGCCGGTCCAGCACCCAGGCAAGATGCACTCCCAACATTCCCAGATTATCAACCCCAATATGCTTCGTAGCAGCAATATAGTAACGGGTGAAAAAGCAATTACCGCCATTCTGGTCACGACTTGATATGCCTCCTCCACCGTAACTGTCATGAGTACCCGGATCGTCCACCCCTATCACGATCTGCGGAGTCCACGTTTTCCACCATCCCTCTTTCCAGACACGAAGACGGAAATTGAAAGACCTGTCCTGATTGGTGTATTTCCCCACGACTGCTCCGGGAAATATGTAGAACCCTTATTGGCGTAATTCAACGTACAGGTATATCCCACTTCCAGCCGAGGGAAAAACCGTAATATTGAGATAATAATTGAAGGTGTATCTCACATCAAAATCATAATAATGCAACGGGGTTATGTCCAGCACATTACCTCCAAGCATAAACGTTTTGTCCTGCTGCATATCGGCCGTCGGCGCATGAAGCAGTCCGGTCGTACCTCTCAACGCCTGTCCACAGACGGAAAAACTGATTGACAGAAATACCAAGACAGCCGTAAGTACCCTGTATAATCTCTTCTTATTTGATATAAATCCCATCTTTTTTCAGCGTTTCTGTGCCAACAGCCATTCAAGTACTTTTCATGCTCATCCACCAAATGTTCCCACGAATACGCTGTACGGATCTCCTCTAAATTTGCCGCGATAAATTTTTTTCCTTATCACGCACTACATATACAGCCATATCATTCAACAGCCCCGGTTACTTCCGCCGGAGTACTATAATACTCCGCATGATGCTTCAATACCGCCCGGTTGAACAGATTGTCATTGGCTAATATGAAACAACCGGACGCCATAGCTTCCAGTAATGAAGGGTTCGTTCCGCCTACCGAATGCCCATGAAAATAGGCCAAAGAGTATTTTCGTATGGAGTTCAGCTTTTTGAAATCATAAATGCCACCGATGAAACGTACCGACCGCTCTTTACCATACCGGGCCACCAGCTCTTTGCCATGAGGAGTATTGGTTTTTCCCACAATGACCAATGGCCTGCGCCCGTTCTCTTCGGATGCCAGATAGCCGTCAATTGCCATTGCTATATTGTTTTCGGGTTCCAGACGAGCCACCAGCAAATAATAACCATTCTCCTCCAGTCCGAATTCTTTCAGAAACTCCGGATTGTAATCCTCGTGGATATCAGCCCCATACGCCAGAAACTTGCTCTCCTTGCCATACTTCTCTTTGTAATAGTCATGAATGCCCATGTTGTCGGCTATCAAGTAATGACTGTGCTTCACAGTCATCCGTTCTTCCCAAAAAGACGAACTTCCGCACCCATCTGTTGAATTTCGTACGCTTGTATTCCAGTCCGTCCATGTTCGTGGTAAACACGGGATGTCTGATGTTCTTTACATTAAACCAAATGTATGCCGGTACAATGGAGGTGTATCCCGCCTCATAAATGATGTCAAACCGCTCCCGTTTCAACGCATCACGCAGTGAAGCAAAATCATAGAAGAAACTCCCTACGGAACTTCCCATCCATGTCTCCGGACTATAGATGTGCTTGATGCGGACTCCTTTGTAACTGTTTTCCTTATAAGGATGAAAATGAGGGGAATAAACGGTCACCTCATGACCTCTGTTTGCCAGACCTACAGATATGTATTCGGCAAACTGCTCGAAGCCCCCGTAATCATTAGGAATGCCACGGGTGCTGATAAAAGCGATTCTCATTGAAAATTAAGTGTATGAAGTTTAGCCCGGCCGCAGAAAGCGACCGGGAATATTAAAAAAAATAAAACATTCGGTTTTTTGTGGGAATGCGGCTGTTTCAGCCCCTCAATCCTGTTTCAAGTTCGTGTTTCAAAGGTGAACACACATATTGGGAACTTTGGCTATAGAAACCTGGTCTTTGTTAAATCTCAGATATCAACCAACAAATCAGTCAAGAATTCATCCAAGCCTACCACTCTTATTTTGGGAAAAGGGAAAGTGGCCAGTATACGAAAATGAGCATCTTCAGATACTATGTACTCTGCATTTGCAACAATAGCACAATCTGCAAATTTATTATCATCCGGATCCGCCTCTATCAAATTGAATTTAAAAGAAGCCTCTTTATAAAGCGTATAAGGACTATGCACTATAGCACTTATAACATTCCGAGCTACACTGGCCGAAGAATACCGTTCTATAATCTCTTCGTATTCATTCAGTATTTCATTAGATACGCACAGCATAAACTTCCCTTGCAGAAAATCTTCCCATATCTTATGGTACGGGCTTTTTGCAGGAAGCGACTGCATCAAACAATTCGTGTCCAGAACCACCAATCGTTTCATGACCGATAAGGAGTTCTGAGATGTTGTTCTCTCAATTCATCCAATTTTTTCTGATCCAACACACCGGAGTCCCACAATTCGTCCAGTTCCTTTTGTGCCTTATCAGCAAAGAAATGAGAAAGAGCCAGTTTCAGCTCATTCAGTTCACTTTCTGTACGAATATTCTTTATAGCATAAAGCAACTCCATCTGGGCTGCATCCGAATACGAGATCCTCATACCTTAATACATTTAATCGTTTTTACAAAAATAATACTTTTCTAATTATCCGCATCACATTATGCCATTCTTTTCCGATTAAAATGAAGATTTAACTTTTCAGAAAAGTTTCCTTTTAATCATTCTAAAAGGAACAAACATGACATTCATCCATGCTGTCCAATAGGCATGTTTAGGGAAATACCGCTTGATGTTCTCTCTGTATCCGGTCGCATCAAAAGTTTCAATGCGCACAATGTATTTATTAAAAAGCAAAGTAGGAAGATATTGAGTACAGATATCTTTCAAAATCGAATCCTTACAATTCAATGAGATATGACCTTTCATATAACTGCCCACAATCAATGACGGATAATCTATGGTAAAAGCCTTGAACTTGTTATGCCCGCCTCTTTTTGCAATGCGTTGTACATGATATATGGGAGTATCGTCTATCAGAAAAACCTTGGCAGCATATTGCGTTAAGAAAACAGAAGTATGCGGAAACAACGCGTTCAATTCTATTTTCCCCATTGCATCAAAGTCTTCTTTCCAAATACTAAACCCTCCACTCCATGAAGACCAATACGATAGCGCATTCATAAAATCATTGAAATTTCCGTATTTACAAATAGCTTTCTTGCCTAAAAATCCATTCGTATGGAACATCAAAGTTTTATTCATCTTTTCTTGTAGTACTTCTTCAATCAAATGTTTCAGTGCTCCTTTCTGAAACAGGTTCTGGCTATTATGAAGTTTCAATAGTTTGCCCTTAGCATAGGTTAACACATGATATGAATTGAGAAACCCTTCACAATCAGCATGATAATAAAACAAATTTATTTTATCCGAAAATTCATCCATCAATGTTTTTACTTCCATTTCAGGATCGTTATCTGAAAGAATGACTTCATAGTCATCCATAGATATCTCTGAGTTCGCTTCATAAATACTGTTCAACGTATTTCGAACTTGATTTATGCGTTTATAACAAGGAATACAGATAGAAAGAACAGGCTTAAATTTATTCATACAATATCTATATTTCAAAAAGAGAAATTAAGCACTCTTTTTATCACCACAAATTATATTTTACACAAAAACATTTCTAAATTCTTATGACTTCGTATTCAATACCACCTATCATAGCCCCTCTCATAGCAAATCCACCATTATACATTTCCTTAGACACAACATTATATGCTTTTTGGGCTTTTGATATTAAAAACAAATCAAGAAAAGTTTTTTAAGGCAGCATCTGTTCCACTATCATAATCCATATGTGCAATATCACCAGGAATTATATAAACATAAGAAAAACATCTTACTTCATTAATAAAACGAGCACTATCAGAAGTTATCAATATTTTCTTATGAAATGGAGCTATTTCATGTATATAGGAACAAGCATCAAGGCACTTCTTGATCAATATTGAAGCATCTTTTTCCTTTAATATTTTAGATGGTGAGTCTTTAAAATCGCCTAATGCTTGTTGAAATCTATAAGAAATAGAAATATAATCCCCTCCTAAATTCTTCAAATTTTCGTCTATCAAGGATTGCAATTTAAAAGACGGTTTAAAAGCTCAGCAAACAGATCGTGAAATTCACTTTCTGCAAAGCAAGCATTTGTGTAAATATGATATTGCATTTTATGTTTCTTGACTTTTGCAGCCATTCTCTTTTCTTGAATTTTCCACATTCGTTCAGATAATCCTGTTGAGCGTACTACTGGAGACGATTTTCTTCTATCATATACAATTTCCTCTGGTGAAATATACCAATCATACATATTAGGAACTAAATAATCATTCAATTCAAAAGGATGGACAAAATTTATTTTAAATACAAGCCCCATCTTTTTACATAATTTATAAACAGAAACAGCTCCTCGTAATCTATCAGAAATACCACCATGTCTCATTTTTCCATCGGCCATGTAAATCAACATTTTAGAAGTGACTAATTGTTTGGAAACTTTATAACTTCTCACAAATTTATTGGACAGATATAAATTTACGAACGATGCCAATATCGAATTCCATCTATTCCCGAATAAAAAAACGCCTAATTTAACAATAAATTCTACCATTTTAGTTATCTGAAGTTTAACAGTTTACAAGCCAATACAATGTCAATATACCAAATATATTGAATTTTATTTCTAAACAAAAGTTTAGAATTAGACATTACATTCCATAACTTTATGTCCGCATACACATTTTTACATAAATCATAACATACAAAAGCATCATCATCCCTCAATTTACTTAAAAGTTTTACAGTATATATAAAAGCATTTACTTTAAACGCCTCTATAAAACATTGATAATCGATACATTCACATCTAACCATAGAGAGAACTGCATTTGTATTATTAATAAAATCTTTAATAATTTTCTTATTTGTCGAAACAACAATGCTATTCTGTCTCATCCTATATTTGTAATATGGAGAGTTCATTATATAAGCCTGTTGATACGCTTGCACTACTTTAAATGCCATTTCTATATCCTCATAATAATCCCCCTCCCGAAACGTAATGAATGAGAGATCCATATTTCCCTTTTATACAACTTATTACAACACTGACATCCCATACGTCCAGAAAGTTGCAACTTGTATAAAAGGTCTGCATCATAAATAGATTCTTTATCTGAAATACATTTTTTATACAACTTCTTTTTATTGTCCGACCAATACTGCAATATGCCACATATTATTAAAGGACAATGCGTTTCTTTTGCTTTAACATACATTTTTTCCAATGTATCCAAATCTATAAAATCATCACTATCCACAAAAAACAAATATTCACCTACAGCCATATCAATTCCTGCATTTCTAGCAGAACTAAGTCCTCCATTCTTCTTATTTATAAGCTTTATATTGGAATACTTTTGTTGAAACGACTTGATAATCGAAAGGCTATTATCCGTAGAGCCATCATTGACAACTATAATCTCAATCCCTTTTAGTGTTTGGCGACATATACTTTCCAAACAATCGGATAAATATTGTTCCACATTATACACAGGAACAATCACACTGACTTTATAATCTGAATTTACCGGCATAACTATATAAATTGAAAAGGAGCATTTTTTGCACCACGAAAAATGGCATTAAAGAACCACATTAAAGATATGACAACAAGAAATAATTTTAAACACTTATCCCATGAGTATTTTCTCCCTTGACAAGAGGAAAGCATATACATTAAAAATGAAAGCATTATAAATTTCACATTGACAAAATACATATTCACACGAATTAGCGCCAATGAACTTCCACTTATAAAATACAAAACAGAACCAATCACGTGAAGATTGTAAAAACATCCAAATTAAGACTTTTATAAAATGCTTTCATCCTGTTAATATTAGCAACTATCAACAAATCCAAACCAAGCATTATAAATTTAGCCAAACCAAGGCTAGAAGTATCTTTGGGCAAAGTCAAATCATCCCGCTGTTCAAAATAAGAAATATCATCCAAAGCAGACAACAATTCGCCCAATCGAGGAAAAAGTACATTCCATAACAAATAATTTATTGGTCCGGACAATGCAAATGACAACAAAATCAAAACAGCCGAAATTTTCTTATTACTAAACATCCTTAAATGCAACACAAAGTAAAAAGGAAGCATAATCAATATGCTGCGATGAAAAAGACTTATGCAAACTATTGAAAGGAAGAAAGGAAAAAAACGCCTCTGTTCTACAAACCTCAAAGTACATAAAAACATGAAGAAAGCCGTCATTTGCCTCATACCATTTAATGAATCGAAAAATGTAAACGAAGTGACAAAAAAGAAACATAGCCACATAGACATGAAGCTATACCTCTTAGAAAATATATACAAAAATAAAATCTGCAAAAAAGCGATACTAATAAACAACCATGCAAAATGAGCTTTATATCTAGTAAACGCATAGACAATAGCCGAAAATCCCGGTTCGAAATAGCTCCAGCCATTTCGAGCTATAAAATCAGCATTGGGCGACATGGAATTTAAATAAGTTTCCTTATAAAGCAGATAATCAACACCTACATCATAACGAAGTCCTACAACCAATGTATAAATCAAAATCAGTAATATTCCGGTTGATGGAATAGGGTTATCAAAAAAAATTTTATTCTATAATTCTGATAACGCCCACAAAACACAAGACTTACAAGAAGAGTCAAATACACAAATACTGAAAATATCATCTTTTACCTATAAGACTTAAAATACAATCATCCATTTTATCACTAAACTTAAGCACCCCGACTGCCAATCTATAATATTCCCAATTAGCTAAGTAATACCCCATCCGATGATAAAATCTAATTTGAAACTCCTTCAAACACCTATTACTCTCCGGCCACAACTCTCTCCATAAATTGAAATTCCTTAAATTCTTATTTACTAAAAATGCTTTTTTTGCGTAAAAACATCGGCGCAAGAAAGGTATATGATATAATGAATAAAGACCTTGTTCCTTCAAAAAAGATTCAATAAGCACACATGCACCAATCATATCTTCCAATTGCTTCATAGTAGTATGATGAGACACAGAATTCATATAAATAACAAATGATAAAATGCCTCTTCCACATACGAAACTCGATGTGCAAAACAATGCAACCTTACAGAAGTACACAAATCCTCCCACATACTTATCCCAACAGGAAACTGAATATGATTATCCTCATACAAGCTTCTCCGGACCAAAGCCCCACATACACTGGAATGGAGTTTCCCCACCAACATCTGTTCCACAATGTTCCCCTTATGTCTGAAGGGATTCTGACTACAACGAATACGTTTACCTTGTTTCTCCTCATAATAATCACACATCACAATATCAGCATTGTCTTCACGAGCTTTTATGTATAGTTTTTCATACATATCAGGATCTACCCAGTCATCACCATCGCAATAAATAATATATTCTCCATCGGCTACCTCAAGCCCCGTATTACGAGCCACACCAGAACCCATGTTTTTTTTCATGAGAAATGATTTTTATGTCTGACTTCCGTTGCGGATATTCATCTATGACAGACTGTAATATCTGAATACTACAGTCCGGAGTACAGTCATTCACAAAAACATATTCAATATCTTGCATTGTTTGGCAGAATAAAGAACGGGCACAGCGTTCTATATATTTTTCAACTTTATAAATAAGAACAATAACACTTACTTTAGGAATATTCATCAACTACAATTTATTAATCAGACTAAAAGATTTTTTTTCTCCACTCATACAGCCTTTCCTCCACCAAATTCCAATTTAAATTAGTCATACCCAATTCTTGATTTTCATATAAACATTTCTCCAATCCAAACATTTTCAACAAAGATTTAACTCTGGCCAAACCTCTTTCCTTATTCCCCACAACCACAAAAGGTTTATGAAATAATATAGAAAACACACAAGCATGAAAACTATCCGTAACAACCAGTTCCGCATCCATAAAGCCTCGCAACCATTGTTCTACCGGCGGCTGGATACGCTCTGCCAAAGGTGCGCTCAATCTTCCACACGTGAATTTCCGCGGAAAGGAACCAACCCCGTCTCACTAGCCAACCGTGATATCAGATCTGTTGTTGATTCCGTTTCATCAAGATATAGCATAACAATGTACCTTTGCTTTTAGGAATATCCGCCCTTTTCACCAAATCTACATAATCCTGAACATCCAAAAGTATAGTGGGGTCTAACACATGGCTGGCATTCACTCCAAAAAACTTACGACACAGTTCCACTGCCGATTCCTCACGAACACTTACCACATCAAATTTCCGTAATAATTCCCTACAGCGCTCAGTCTGCCCGACAGTATATTCCCACTCACTTGTTCCAAAAGAAGCAGCATAAGCCATTCGTTTAATGTTCCAATCTTTTGCAAAGTCCAAATATGCATTCTCTATTCTAGTCGGATAATACATAGGACGCCACACCTGGTCACTACCCACCACAAAAGCATCAAAGTCCTTTTCTTTCAAATCGAGTAATTTCCCGACCTCAAAACAATGAATGTATTTATTTATAAATTGTAAAGTATATTGACCTACAATCGGATATACACGATTATGGTACGATTCAAAAAAAACCGGTTCATTCTTACCCAATATATATTTCCTTATCATCCGTTTAGGATAAGAATAAGGCCATTTCCATACAGGCAATTCAGCCTTATTGGATGTAGTTATCACCGAAGCTTCATGCCCCATTCGTTCCAATACCGTCTGCAACGCATACGCTTGAAGTATCCCTCCATAATTAGTATGGAGAGGCAATGTCAATATTCCAATCCTCATAATTTAAACCCTCTTACCATCTACTCCTCAAACTTCTCTTTCTCCCCCGCCAAATACTCCCACGAGTTCTCCGTCACCACATTCCACCACTCGCGTTTCACCGCCTCTATCTCCTCGTCCATTCGGCAATCGCCATAATTTTCCACCAAAGAATGCATGATAGTAGCATAAAAATTCAGATTGTCAGTTTACTTTTTAAGAGCACTGTAATAGCTACGTTCCGTCATGTGGATAGATTTACAAAATTCTTTTACATTTACGCCACTGGCTTTTCTAAGAACCTTGATGCTCTCGGCCAACTTCTTCGTAGAAAAATTCCTGTCTTTCATCTTTTTTCAGTTTAAATATCGTTAATAATACTGTCTGTTTCCTAATTGTCTGTCCACAGTGGACAGACGCATCTGTTTTTTCCTTTATAACTTCACCGCCATTATTACAAAAACAAAGTGCACATGGCTATAAAAGCATTGAAACAAAGCGTCTCCATCAGCGAAACGCAGAAAATGATCCACCAGTGGAAAAGACGGGGAGTGAACGATCCTACCATCACCAAGTTACTGGATCTCTACCTGGGAATGCCTGCTTACATGAACTCTCAAGGCATCTATCCGCTCTGCAATTTCTATGACCTCCGGTTGTCACTCCGCTTTTCGTACACATCGGCGCTGGTGGCCGCAGTGACAAACTGCCAGTCTTTCGGAATGATATGGAACGAGGCGCACACCAAAATCATTGCATTTTACTCACCGCTATGGTATCACAAAGAGGATGGAAAACCGATGGAACCACCGCAGCATCCTGCGCGGAAAACACCGCAAGATGCTGCTTTTAATAATAATATAGTATATAATATAAATAATATATATCCTCCGGAGGATTCCCGTCAGGGATGTTCCGCCGGAAACGGAGTGCCAAACGCGAAGAAAACGAATACTCCAAGGCCCCCTTCAGAAACTCCTTCGGAAACGCCTGACGGCGAGAAAACTTCTCAGACTTTATCTCCTGCCACCGACTTCTTCCACCGGCTCAACACCACCCCCGAAGACAAGCAGCGGGTGCTGATACCGCTCATCAACCGCATAGCCACCAGTCACAACTACACCCGCCCAAGGGCATTGCAAACACTGGTAATCCTGGTGAACCAATTTCTCATTCCCCACTTCAATGCCGATCCCCGCTTCTCACGGAACTCGCACGCAGGAAGAATCATCTGGCTGCAAAACCTCATGAAGACGCGCCACGGACAGTCGTTGATGGAACAAGCCGTCGCCCGGCTGAGCAGCGAGCTGAGCAAAGACCTGGAGGAGAAACGTAGGAAACTCCGTGAATTCCGCCCCGTCTCACCCTTCGAGTGGAAGGACGCCGGCACGGATATCCGTTATTACGACGACCCCATAGACGGAAAAGTGGAGATACCGGAAAATGCGCCACCACGACCTGTCGAAACCGCCATCTGGAACGTGCTGTCCAAAGAATGGATAGACACGGGAGATTAGTGGTTAGTGGTTTATGATTAGTGGGCTGCGCATTGGCTGCCCGGCATTTATTTTTTAATTTTTAATTCTCAATTTTTAATTCAAATGAAACCTTATTATTCTCTCTCCGACTTTCCCGACCGTAAGAATGCGGGAAAAAATTTCATTGCCCGGTGTCCCAAATGCGGTACCATGCATCTGTATATCTCAAAAGCCAAAGGGCTGTATCATTGCTTCTACGCCGGATGCGAATTCAATGGCATCCTGACTGATTATTGCAAAGACAAGCGTCCCATGTTCTCTTACCCCAAAGAAAAGTCGTCCGATCGAACCGGAACATACCCCCCCGGAACGCGCCACCTCACAGGCAACCTACCGGAATATCGAAATGCGACAGAAAACAGCGTGAACGAAGTCCCCATGCTGCCGGGCGATTACAAAATCCTATCCCCCGCCGTGTTGCAAAAAATCAAGCCGCTAGATGAATCGCCCGAGTGTACGGATCCTGACCAACTGGCAGCACGCCGTTATCTGGCCGATCAGGGCATCTCTCTCGCCACAGCCATCGCAACGCATATCGGCTGCCTGCGTCATTACTGCATCACCAAGAACAGTGAGGACAAACGCGAACAGGCTTCCTCCGTCTTTCCCTGCATCGCCTACGTGAACTACGTGGACGGACGTCCCGTTAATGCCAAGTACCGCTCATGCAGCCCCTCGCCATCCGCAAAAACCGTTACCGCTGCCAACGCCTCCGCAGTATCCGGAGAGATAGAAATTCCGGACGGAACAACGGAAGAATCTCCCGTAACCTACAGCAAATTCTGGAGTCAGGATTCGCCCACCAAACCATGCGCTCCCTACAACATAGACTGCATCAATCCGCTGTTGGTGGAGGAAGAGACCATTCCCCGACTCATTATCGTAGAAGGCGAAAAAGATGTGTTGGTACTGATGGAAGCAGGATACCGCCACGTCATCAGTGTGCCCTCGGGAGCGGCAAGCGACCTGGCGAAAAGCTTCGAGGCATTCACTTCCTGGCTGGACCAGGTGCAGGACATCGTGATCTGCGGTGACACCGACCTGCCCGGACGCACACTGGTGAAACATCTGTCCGACTACTTCGGAGCACGCTGCCTTTTCACCACCCTGCCCGGAGGATGCAAAGACATAGGCGATGTGATGAATCTTTACGGCACCGAAGTGGTGCAAAGCGTCATAGAAGATGCCTGTGCCTGCCACACCACCGATATCATCACTGTAGAACAACGCAGGGAAGAGGTGATGAATGTGCTGCACGGCAAATACGACCACGGCTACAGCGTGGGCTACGGCCCCTTGACCTACCGCGTTTTCCATCCCACCGACACAGGCGGCCTGATCATCATGACCGGTATGCCCAACAGCGGCAAGACGGATTTTCTGAACGACCTGACCTGCCGCCTCATGCGCGACACGGAACGCTTTGTATGCTACCTCTCTTTCGAAGTTCCGGACAAGGACAAGCATATAGCACACCTGATACACCTGCTGCTGGGCAAAGCCAACACCACCGCCTATACCGACGAGCAGCTGACACCCTATATTGATTTTCTGAACACTCACATGATTCATCTGGATATGCACGAAGTGCCGCCCACTCCCGGAAACATTCTGCACCGGGCCGATCTGGTACGCCGCAGGCAGCCGTTGAAATATCTGGTGATAGACCCTTATCTTTTTGTAGAGGCGCAAAGCGGAAAAGGCGAGACCGAAACCCAAAGCATCAAGTCGATGCTGACCCGTTTCCAGTCGTGGGGGCGCGAGAACCATATCTGGGTAATCATCGTGGCTCATCCGCGCAGCCTGAAGAAAATAGACGGAAAGAACGCAATGGAGGACATCAACATGTACACCATATCCGGCAGTGCCAATTGGGCGAATCTGGCCGATTTCATCCTCTCCATCACCCGTATAAACGAACCCGACCGTGCCTTCACCCGCCTGGATGTGCTGAAAGTGCGCGACCAGGAACTGTGCCGCACAGGAACCGTGTACTACACCCGCCAGCCCTGCGGACGTTATGAAGAGCATGAGAGCGAAGAGGAATGTAGTAGTAACAATGGTTAATCCATACGGCGACGTCGCCTCACATATACGTCTGTGTGAGGCGATACATACGTATGCATAGGTCTGCACATACTGACGTGTAGAACCAAGCATACGGACGCCCGACTCCTACGGTCTTCCCCAATAATGGAAAATCAACCCCACTTGTACCGAATTGAAAATACGCTGTCTGTCCGCATATCCCGAATCGAGCAAAGCCTGATAAAGCGGCTTATGATGGTGTATCCAGGCAGAAAGGCGGTTCAATGCTGCCACAGGAGTGATATCGGGGGCATATCCCATGGCCAAATCCCGTTTGTAATAAGGCTTCACCGGCCATTCGCCCATATACGTTTCTTCTTCGTTCATTACATTCACTTTTTTAAAACGTTTCTATTATCCGTAAATATCCAGCTATTACAACTCCTTTGCAGCAAGCTTATTCACAGAGATTATCTATCAAAGCAAATGTAACAAAAACAACTCACATATAAAAATATATCAAAACCTTTAATTCACTTTATTTCATTCTCCGCCACAATGTGTCACACACCTTCATGTCTGTTTATTTCCCTTCATATCCACACCTTTCCGAAGTGTTATCTTTGTCATGTTCAATTCATATTAATCATTTAACAACAAAATCATTATGGCATTAAATTACAGTGTTTCATTACGTCCCAATCCTCTGGATAAGGATGCGGCTCCCAAAGCTTACGCCACCTCACAGATCAATGGCGAACTTACCTTGAAACAACTCAGCAAACGTGTTTCTTCACAGACTACCGTGAGTCGCGCCGATGTGGTGGCCGTTCTCACCGCTACTGTAGACAATCTGCTGGAAGCCCTTACCGAAGGAAAGCAGGTGGATTTCGGTGAACTGGGCAAGTTCCGTCTCCAGATAGCCAGTATAGGAACGGAAAAACTGACGGATTTCACCGCCGCCCATATCACCGGAGTCAATATCCAATATGTTCCCGGAGAGGATTTAAAAACCATCTTCGGCACACTGGAATTCCAACCTGTAGCCAGCCGTGCCGCACAGGCCGCCGCACTGCGTGCCGAAAAGGAAGGAAAAACCGTGGCAGACCTGCTGAAGAGCAAAAACGAACCGGAAGTCTAAATCTTTAATGTATCACACTTAAAACTTTATCCTTTATGGAAAATCAGAAAAGAAAATCTACTTGGAGCACCATCCTGAAAGTTATCATTGCAGTGGCAACTGCTATAGGCAGCGTCATAGGTATACAAAGTTGTATTTAACCGGCCGGTATGCGCAAGATAACATTGATCATCATCCATTGTTCCGCCACCCCTGAGGGGCGGAACCTGGATTTCGAGACCTGCCGCCACGACCATATCCACCACCGGGGCTTCACGGACATAGGATATCATTTCTATATCACGCGTGACGGCGGGATTCACCGCGGACGCTCGCTGGAGCGAATCGGAGCGCACTGCAAGAACCACAACCGGCATTCTGTCGGCATCTGTTATGAAGGGGGCTTGTCTGCCGGCGGCATACCCGCGGACACACGGACACTGGAACAGAAAGCGGCTCTGCTGGCCTTGCTCCGGGAGTTGCGGGCTGTCCTGCCCGAAGCAATCATTGTAGGACATCGGGATTTGAATCCGCTGAAGGGCTGTCCTTGTTTTGATGCGGTGAAGGAGTATGGGGGGTTGTGAAAACAGCCCCTTACTTCAATTATGTTTCTACCAAAACAAACAAATCCACGCCACTCTCGTACATTTCTTGCATTTCATCCTCCATTGCACGTTATACAGTAGTATTTCCCGACTTCATATCCACGAAATAGATAGCAACTTCATCATTCAATTGCTCCAACAGGGCATCGATAATATAAGGGCTATGAGTCGTGATGAAAAACTGGTTGTTCGTCAAGTTTATAACACTTTGCACCACATTAATGACACTAAGAGGATAGATGCGCGCTTCAGGTTCCTCAAACAGCAATTTGCTTTGCTTGTTGCTTAATATGGCAGCTTTATAAAATATCAACCGCTACAAAGTATCTGCCCCAAAAATAAAACGGTATCAAAAAAATTTCTCGTTGATTCAATTCCCTTTTTAATTTGTTTTCTATGCAAAGAAAGAAATTCCATTCCGTTTCTCCTAATCATTACAGTAGCGAAGATCGGAAGTATTATGGTTGTATTCAGGATACTACAAAGTACCATTTTAAAATGGTATGCTCTAAATTGCTTACTATTTTATTACATTTACCTTTTTTATTAAATGTAACAAGCCTAACATAACTTTACTTTAGACCAGATAAAATTCTGTATTTTCTTTCTCATAATCTCATCTAAACCAACTGTATATATAGAAATAACTACTATTACAACTAATAACAGGAGCTCAGAAACAAAGCCTTTTACAGTAGAAGAATCTAGCAATTTATTCATGAAAAATGATGGTATTGCAGCAGATACAGTAACCCAAAAACATCGTATAAAAACTGATAGTATTTCATTCCACTTATAATCCACTATTTTCACTATAAGCAAAGGTTTTATCAATAAACCCGCAAGTACATAAACAATGAGATATGCCCAAGAAAGTGCTACAGGCGAGAAACCATTTTCAAACAACAAATAAACGACAGGGAAAGCCAATAGATTCAGCATTGGTGATATTAAAGCATTTTCTTTCAATTGTCCTTTTGCATATAAAGCTGTATAAAAAGACACATCAAAAACCTGAAATAAACTTTGTACAATAGCAATCTGAAGGAATATTGTAGTATATTCTGGAACATTATCACCTAGCCAAATATACAACAAAGGATCGGCCAAAAAGTACATAGGCAAGCTCATAAACAACATCAAATAATAAGAATACTTAGTTGACTGTAATAATAGTTTTTTAGAACCTTGATAATCATTAATAGCATAAAGCTTCACTATTTGAGGATTTACTGCAGTTCTAAAATTTGTCACTAGCTGATATGCCGCATTATTAACCTGCAAAGATATTGCTCTTGCAGAAACTACAGCAGGGAAGAAAGAACATATTTAAAAGTATGAGAATTCCTTGACTTGATAGCGTACTCGAAATTCCTGCAACCATGCTCCAACTAGAAAATGACAAAATTGGTTTGAGAATCCTTTTATCTAAAGAGATTTGATATTTTGCTTCTGCAAACTTCCTTGAGCAATAAAATCTATAAAACAGGAGTAAACTCATTTGGACAATAAATATCATTGTTGCATAAACCATCAATCTATCAAAATCACCGACTCCTATTAAATAACAGATTCCTAGCTTAGCTACAACCTCAAAAAACACTTGTATATGCATATATATTCATCTTTTCCCGCGCTATTATAATTGCGCTATACGGTACTTGAGTTAAAGATAAAAATGCTGCAAATATTGATAAATGAAATGCATATACAGCAGCACTCATACGATCAGGAGGTATGACCATTTTATTATAAATAAACCACGTCCCACCCGTTTCGGCTAAGAATACAATAAAAAGTGCTAAGATTATATGAGAAGTAAGTAGTGTGGAAAAAGTCCGTTTCAATTTTTCCATATTCCCAGTACCAAGTTCGAATGTTAGAAACCTAGAAGTACCAGTACTTAAAACACCATTGATAAAAGACAAAAAACCAACAATTCCGCCAACAGCCTGATATATACCATAATCATCAACACCTAGTTTTTCCAAAATAATACGTGAAGTGTACAAAGTCACAAGCATCATAACTATCATACGGGAATATAGATAAATGGTATTCTTGGCTATGCGTCTATTATCATCATTCATATTAAACTTTTACGTAATATATAGTCTGAATTTGTCCCCTTCCAATGAGCGTAGAATGCACCACTGAGCTTTGGAATGACTGTTTCAATCATTGTTTATGGATTTATCTCTATTTTTATATGCAAAGCTACTTACAATATAGAAAAATCACAGTTATCCGGATCATATCTTAATCTTGAATTAATATTTATGGCATCAATCGCCTTCAATTCATCATCAGTCAAATTAAAATCAAAAACATCCAAATCAGCCATTTGATTTTTCTTATGTCTAGCTCCAACTATAGGTATCCTGCCATTTTGTATATGCCAACGAATTACAATCTGAACAATTGTTTTCTTATATTTTTCTGCCATTCTTTTCATCAAGGGTAGTCTTGTCATACGAGTATCAGCCCTAGCTATGGGTGTATAAGCCTCTATTTGGATGCCATGCTCATTACAATAATCAACGAGTTCTTTCTGAGTAAATAACGGATGGCATTCAAATTGATTCAAAGATGGCATGACACCTGTTTCATTATACAATGTTTCTAAATGGTGAATATTACAGTTAGCGACTCCAATTGTTTTAACATAACCTTCTTGCTGTAGCTTAATAATTTCTTTCCATGTTTCTACGTATATATCTGTTACAGGCCAATGGAATTGAAGCAAATCGACATAATTGGTATCAAAAGCTTTTAATGTCGAAAAAAATTCGTCTCTTACTCTATGCTCTCGTTGAGCTGTATTACTAACCCTAGTCGTAAGAAATAATTCTTCTCTCCTACGGTTTGATTTTAATATAGCCATTCTTACTAACTGACTGGAACCATAAGCAGCAGAATTGTCAATAAGTTCGAATCCTAAATTTATGCCTCTTGCAACATTATTAATAAAGACAAGAGATTCCTTTTCATATATTAACTTATTCACAACCTTTTGTCCAATTTTAACTATTGGATTGGAAGATAAATGAGCGTAAGGTAATACTTCCTTTCGAACTACAGCTCCTGGTCCCAAGGCTATAACAGGCAGCTTATTTCCATCTCTTAGTTTGAAATATTCCATACATAACTAATATAAACAAGTAAGAATACAACTATTTTTGATCATGTAAAATGGCTGTTTCCTACTCTAAATTATTATTCTGTCACACCATTTTTTTTTTCAGTAAAGCTTCGATACTTTCAATGGTACTGAAATTTTCAGGCAAGATATCAATGCCATCTATAACTATATTAAATTCGGTATCAAGGGCATCAACAAGACACACCACATCAAATGAATCAAGCATGCCTTCCTCAATGAAGTTGAGACTTTCGTCGGTAAAATCGAATTCTGGACGAAGATCACTTAAAATCGCAATAATCTTTTCTTTCATTTTTATTTTAGTTTTAATACGTAATCAAATAATTTTTCTGGTTTGAAACCATAATGAACATAACGTTTGATAGCATTTATATTATGAGTTATTACCCATAACAACTGACGTTTGGTATTTCGTCCTTCATACATAAATGAATTGAATAACTTAGATCCTATATTCATTTCCCTAAACTGAGGCAATACAAACCAGTAACGCAAATACAATGTTAAGCCCGTAAGTTCAAATATGATAAAACCTACAATCTTGTGTTCCAGTTTATAAACTAAAACCCATTTGTTTTGTATATAATGTGCAATTTCTTCAATATCTGGAATCTGTTCGGATAAAGGGTCAAAATTAGAATATAAAAGCTGAAGAATAACAACCGAATCTTCCGGTTCTGCAAATGTAACTCCCAATCCCGGCTGAATCGAATCAGGCAAGCCAATTCGGCTCATCCGATTAAGTTCCTCATATAAAAGAAAGTCATTGTCAAAAAACACTTGTTTGATAGATTCTATTTTGGAGTCTTCCAAAATATCTACCATTACAGTTTTCTTGATTTGAGGAGTTATTTCTTGCAATCCTTTTCTTAATTGGAATTCGTCTGTTGTAATATAAAACAGATAACTTGCCATTGAATTATTTCTAAAAATAAAATATCCTTCAGTAGTAGCTTGATAAAACAATTCTTTCTTTTCAATCCACAAATTGTGTTTTTCGAAATGCAGAAATAAATTTGAAATGAATCCTTTACGTAAAGAACGTATTTCAGAAATAAAAGAATTAAGCTGATGATATGATTGTACTAATTCCATTTTTATAATATTGAAGGAGGAATTAAGGATAGTTTCTTATCCATTAAGTAAAGCTGTATAATATTTTCTATCTATCTTGCCGTTAGCATTGATTTCCATTGATTCCACACGATTGTTAACCGTGGGCATCATATAACGGGGGATAAACTTCAAGATTGACTTACGGAATTCACCTAAGTTCAAATCTTCATGAGACTGATAAAAGAGAACGATTTGCTTGTTTTTAAAATCATATACAACACAACAACTATCCACCATATGCGTACCTAATACAGCATTCTCGATTTCACCCAACTCAATACGGTAACCGCTATGTTTAATCTGAAAATCTTTACGGCCTACATACATAATCTCTCCCTGCTCATTCTTATATACTATATCTCCTGTACAATAAATAATTTCAGGATAAGCTGAGTTTAGAGGATTCTGTATAAATGCAGAAGCTGTACGTTCAGAATTGTTATAATATCCCAATGCTAACGATGAACCACGCACACATAGTTCGCCTTCTTCATTGATTGCACATTCCTTCTTTTCATCATTAAGAATGAGTACATCTGAGTTACGACAAGGGAAACCAATAGGTAATGGTCAACTAACCAATTCTACATTTTAATCATTTCATTATCAATTGTTTATATCTGATTTCTAAAGAAAGAGTAACAAAATAGCATCAAATGATGATTTTATTTGAAAGCAGATACAAAACGCACATGTTTTTCTAAAGAGAATGATTCATTATTGGGTTTTGCTTGCACATCATTTGTTTTCGCAAAGTTACGGGATTTTTCCGAATTATTCAATTGAAAATGCTTAATCATGATTAGTGTTACATAATCTTAAAGAGAGTCTTGTATAGTTTGATATTATAAACATGACAAACTCCCTCTTCAATTAAGAAAAGGGAGTTTGTCATTACAAGCCTTATGGCTGAATCACTTTTTACGTCCTCTTTTTAGGGCTTCTTACGGACAGCACGGACATGAATTACCTTGTTACGGTCCCATGGGTTAGTAGAACCTCCCGCCGTATATTTGTAAGCTGTGGTTCCCGGATTTGTGATAGCTGTAGATGTCCAATAATCACCAGACAGATTGTCGTTCATGCTAGAAGCTTCGTTTTGGGCGGGAAGATACCATACTATGTCGTTTTGTTCAAGCACCGGACGGTAAACAGTTCCATTTGCGTTAGATTCGACTTTTACTTTATATTTATTTTTCATTGCGCAAGCACGTGCTGCAAATTCTGTCGGATTGGTTGGTAATATTTTGTCAGCGACTCCGCCCCATGCTTCCAATTGATTCATAAGAGCTGAAGCCTCATTTATGCCATTGAAAGTATAAATCTCCCATGTATTCTGTGCTCCATCACTCGTACTGGTGGCAGTATTCAAATTCCCGAGTTTGCTAAAATTAATTGTTACTTTTCTTGCAGAACCAATTATCCCCTCAACTTTAATATATGTATAGCCAGAGAAGAAATTTAAATACCAACCTATTAATAAACGCCTCCATGAGGGTTGACTCATAAAATCATATGTTACTGTCATATCTGAATCCCAGTTGAATCCCCACGGATAATCTTTGTCCTGTATTCGTTCCACGCCTATGCCGTTGTTCCATGCCGGACAATATTGTGTAAACGAAAATTCTTTGGCCTCGTAATTTCTCTTGAGCGACAGGTTTCAATGAAAGCGTGATATTACGGTCAGCTTCAGTTACGTTTTCTTTTAAGAACGTATACCTGTACATCTCCTGTTGTTGTACTTGTCAATGTGCTTATTCCGTTATAACCATCAAGCCAATAGCCCGCATCCACAAGTGCTTGTACATCATTGCTTACAAATTTGTCTTTCTCCACGAAAGTGACATTAGTGGGATCATTAGACGTTAACGTCCAGCCTCCTGCCGGCAGCTTGTCATCACTCTTAATCGTAATCGGATAAATCACATAGTGCGCATCCTGCACTCTCAGGTTGGGAAACAAATTCCAATTCATATTCCGGCGTGATGGAGAGTTTGTAAGTCACGGTAGTCCCCATAGTCCATTGCGTGTCTCCGATAGAGGCGG